>JAEEGI010024568.1_pt1 | contig 11740 bp, 6 predicted proteins | sample 8958751 | NCBI WGS metagenome assembly JAEEGI01 (sample SAMN16246545, study PRJNA631951) | gut metagenome | biome: gut microbiome; feature: rumen; material: KS-attached | host: Bos | place: Iran: Karaj | collected 2018-10 | reverse complement strand
GTATTTTAATTTTTTTAAATGATTTCAATTTTTTAAAATGATTTTTCTCATAAATTGTTATAAAAAACAATAATAACCATTATAAAATCAAAAAATATTATAAAAAAAAATTATTAAAAACATATTCAAATTATAATAAAAATTTGATAAGATAATTTTATTTGAATTAAATAGTTTTTTTGAGTCTAAAATGATAATTTTTATTTAAAAAATATATTATATATATTAAATAATTTAAATAATTTAAATAATAAATTTAATTTTCTTATGTAAAAATCAATACAATCATATTATGAACAATGAAGAAAAAAAGATGAGATTAAATCAAAGAACAGACAAAGATAATAAACCGAAAATTTAATGAAAATCAAAATATAATAATGAATCTGAAAAATCTTTCTTCTGAAAAAGAAAAAAGGTGATTAAAAAAATAAAATTTTAAAAATGAAAGTATTTAAAAAAAAAGACAAAAAAAAATATAAAGTAAATTTCATATAAAAAGAAGGAACAAAAGTAAAAGACCCTTAAGATTTTACATTTTTTTAAAACTATAAATAAAACAATAAATATTTTATATTTTTGGATATTAAACATCACAAATTTCTTTTTTAAATAATCTTTCTTTTTACCAAAAATCATTTCTTCCAATTGAAAAATCTTCTTTATCAAATTCTTCTAACATTTTTTTAATAATAATACAGTTTCAAATAATACCTTCTCTATTTTCTAAATCATAAACATCTAAACTACTCTTAATTAAAAAACTATAAACATCAGATCTATCATTTTCAAAACTAATTTTACTTTAACTACTAACAAAACAATCATTATATTCATCATAAATTAAATCATTTTCATTCCAAGTTTCTTTATTTCCATAATAAAATCCTTTAAAATATTCCCAATTAGAATCTTTTTCATAAATAGGTAATGACATTAATTTGAATTATAAATTTTGATTTATTTATTTTTATTTAATTTTTTATTATACTCATAAACTTTTTTTTAAAAAAAGCGAAATAATTAGATAATTTTTTAATTTTTACACATAAAAAAAGGAGAATAAATTAAATAATTAGTTAAAAAATAATATAAATATTTCCAAAAATTTGAATAAATAATAATTAAAAAAATGCCTTATGGATTAGGAACTCTTGCAATGATTGGAGGAGGAATCATAGGTTCAGTAGGGATAATCCCAATGGCCATAGGATTTGGAACAACAGGAATTGTAGCTGGAAGTATTGCTGCAGCCACTCAAAGTTCTATAGGAGCTGTTACTGCTGGAAGCACTTTTGCCACAATGACTTCTCTTGGAATGACTGGAGTTTTTTCTTCATTAGCTGGAATTGGAACTGCTATCACAGGAGCTGGTGCTGCTATTGCTGCTTTAGTACCATAATTAATTTAATATTCATTTAATTTAATTTAATATTTTTCAAATTTTTTTTTCTTTTTAAATTTCTTCATTTAAAAATTCTTCTTTTTTTATTTCATTTTCTTTTTTATCAAAAATATATTATTTCTTTTATCCTCATCTTCATCATAACAATCAGAATAATTTTGATGTTTTATTTTCTTTTATTTCATTTGGTTTTTCTTCTTTTCTTTCATTTCAACATCTTCATCAAAATTATTATTCTTTAATTTCATTTCTTTCATCCTTTTTTCTAATATTTTTTTTCTTTAAATCTTTTTCATAAATAGAGATATATGCATCTCTTTGTTTAATTGGTTCTTCTATAATAATTATTCTATTGTTATTTTCTAAATAAAAACTTTTCTTATTTTTAATTCATTCATTGAATTTAATTATTTTTGTAAAATAATTATTAATCAGTTAATAAAATTACTTGATTTATTTTTCTTTTTTTAATAGAATTTTCTTTTTTTTGCTTTATTTTTTTGAAGTTTTTATTTTTAATTATATTTTAAAAAATTAATCAACAATTAAAAAATTAAAAATAGTTAAATTCTCCCAAAAAAAAATTTTAATTACTTCATAAGCAATTAATATTTTTTACATATAAATAATTTAATTTTGTTTAGAAATTAATGAAAATAAAAATAAATCCAATATTTGGAAAAGAATTTGAGTTATTAATTCAAGAAAATGAGAAAATAAAAACCCTTAAAACAAAAATTAAAGAACAATTAAATTTTAATTCAGAATGTCAAATAGTATTATCTTTTCAGAATAAATTATTAGAAGATGATGATAAATCCTTATCAGACTATACAATTAAGGAAGGAGATATAATAAAAGTATATAAAAATTTAGGATTTAATAATTTAATTATAGATGTCAATTTTATGATAGTAAAATATTTAAATAAAAAAAAGCCAATTTATTATTCAGAAAATGAAACTTTATCAAGTTTTAAGGATACAATTCAGGAAAAAATTAATGTTCCAAAAAATGAACAAATCTTAATTTATAAAGGAATTGAATTACAAGATAATAAGTATTTTAAAGATTATAATATTGAAAATAAATCAGTATTATATCTTTTTACAAAAAAAAATAATAATGAATTATATGTTGAAACTCCTGATTCAGTGATTAATATTGAATATTCATTAGATGATACAATAGAAAATATAAAAATGAGTATTTCAAAAATTTTATCAATTCCAATTGAAAAGCAAGAATTATATCATGAAGGAATAGAGTTAAAAAATAATCAAAAAATATTTGATTATAATTGTTTTTTTAACCAAAATCTTTTATTTTATTTAGTTCTTAAATTAAAAATAGAAATTCAAATTGAATTTAATCGAAAAAAATATATTACAGTTTATACAAAACCAAATGAAACAATTGAATCAATTAAAAAAATAATTGAAAACAAAGAAAATTATCCAGCAATTTATATGGATTTAATCTTTAAGAATCAAATATTAGAAAATCAAAAATTAATTTCTGATTATCAAATAGAAAATAATTTTGCTCTTTTTAAAATAAAATTAAGAGAAAGAATTAAAGTTACATTATTTAATGGGAATAATATTACAATTTATTTAGAAAATGATATAAACACAATAGAAAAAATAAAAAATATAATTACTCAAAAAGCAGGTTTAGACTCATTAAAATACAGATTAATGTATGGAACAAAACAATTAATTAATGAAAAAAATTTAAAAGATTATAATATTAAGAATGATTCTTGTTTGTCTTTAATTCCAAAGGCTATTGATTCAATTGAAATATTTATAATTATTGAAGAAAAAAAATATACTATTGATGTTAAAAAAGATGAATTAGTAGAAAATATTTTATTAAAATTTCCAGAAATTATAAAAGGTGAATTATATTTAAAAGGAGAAAAATTAGAAAAAAATAAATCGTTAAAAGAATATAATATTCAAAATGGAGATAATTTAACCTTTAAAAAAATAGAATATGATGATAATATTAAACTAGAACAAATTGTTATTGAAGAAAAAGAAGATGATTTGAAATATATTTCAATAAAAAATATGAAAGGAAATTCTTATGAATTAAAAATTAACAAAAATTATAGTTTAAAAGATATTAAAGAAATAATAAAAGAAAAAGAAGGAATACCTTTAGATCAACAAATACTTTGTATTGGAAATAAAACACTTGACAATAATAGATCTCTTGCAGATTATAATATAAGGGAAAAAAAATTTTCTTTAACATTGATGATAAGATTAAGAGGAGGGTAATTTTTTTATAAATTTTTTTTAATTTATTTTAAAATATTTTTTAATTTACTACTTTTTATTCAATTTCTAATTAAAATCCTATTTAGTATCTAATTCTTTTTTTATTTGATAATTTTTTTCTTTATTATTAATTTTTTAATATATTAATTTATTAAAGATTACTAATGCTGAAAAATTTTTTCAAAATGAAAATCAAAATTATTTAAAATTTAAAGAAGAACAAAAACGTTATTTAGATTTTAATTATAATATGATGTTAAATAGAAAAAAAAATTTATTAGTTAATCCTTATAATAAAGGAAGTTCTTTAAGTGAATTAGGAAAATATTTTTTATCATTTTAAATCTTTTTCCAAATTATTCTAATAAATATTTCGGTCAAGATGTTAATAATTATGTTAATATTAATGATAATAATATAAATAATAATTCTTTAAGACAAGCAGGAAATAATTTAATTAATGGAAATTAAAAATTAAAAGGCTTAAAAATATTTTAAATCTTTTATTAAAATCTCTTAGAACATTTAAATTTTTAATTTTCTTTTTTCTATTTTCAAAAATAAAATAAATTTAAGTTAGAAAAAAACATATTTGATTTTTAATAAAAAATAAAAAATAAAATATACAGTAATGAGAAATAGATCAATTGCAATTATTGCAGAAAATATAAATGATTATATTTCTCAAATGGAAAGAATAAATTATGAGAATGAAAATAAAAATGATATTAAACTCTTTGATTTTGATTTATTATCTTTAAATGAATCAAAAAAAATTTTTAATTCTGAAGAAAATGATTTATTATCCTCAAAAAAAACATATAGAATATGTCTTAATGATATAACTAAAAAAATGAAAAAGAGAATATTAATTTCTTTAAAATTAAAGAAAAATCAAAGAAAAAAAAAAGGTTTTATTAATTCAAAACATTAAAGTGTTAATTAATTATATACAATTTTTTTTTAAATTGTATATTCGTTTTATAGTAATTGTAAATATTTGTCAAAATTAATTTAAAGATTTTAAAGAAATTTTGTTCTAAAAATTTCAAAATGATTGATTGATTGTAATTAGGTGATTTTATGTTATTAAATGATTTAAATAACTTTTAACATAATTTTAATTTTATTTATAAATAACTAAACCAGGTATCGAATTTCTTTTTGTTTAAAAGATATTAATTATTTAGTAAAAAATTAAAAAAATATTTATTTAAAAATAAAACAATTAATTTATAAAAAAATTAAAATTTATATAAAAAGACATTAATTTAATCATTATTATTTTCTCCTGTTGTAATTTGATTATTTCCAAAAAAACTAAAAGAAGGTTCTAAATTATTATTATTATTCTTTACAATAATATTACTTTGATTTTTTTTCTTCTTTTGTAATCCAACTGCTTTTTTATAAATTTCTTCAGTTTTTTCTTTTACTCTTTTACCAAATAATCCAAAAACATTAAAAAATGATTTTTTCTTATTTCCTTTTTTATTATCTTTAATAATTTGATTATTACAAATAAAATTATCATTATTAATTTTATCAATATCATTTTGACTTTTAATTAAATTAATTTCTTTTAAACCTTCTTCTAAATTTGGTTTTTTTATTAAAAGCTTATCACCATAAATTTCAGAATGTAATAATTTTCTATAATAATCAGTAGCAATTAATTTATATTTTCTTTCAATATTAAAGTCATCATTAATAAGATATTCTTCAAAAAATTTTTTTAATCTTTCATTTCCTGAAATTTTCATTAAATTTATTTGATTATTATCCCAATCATCCATTGATAAACTTTTAATATATGAAATTTGAACTCCTAAACTTCTATGAATTCCAGCACAGTTTAAACAAAGAAATATTCCGTTATTTACACTTCCCCATGTTGCGTTTGGTGAACCACAGTCGAAACAAAAAAGATTCTCTGGTTTAGATTTTTGAATTGAGAGTATTTGAAAGTTTTTATCATTTTCGTTCATTTTTTTTTTTACTTTTTTTTAGGATTTTTTATTTTTTCTTTATTTTTTTTATTTTTATTTAAATATTATTTTTTTTATTTATTTGGATATGGTTTTATTTTAGTTAATTTTTTTTATATATATTTATGTCTTTGTTGTTTTTTTTATGTTGTTTATTTCTTTGTCTTTTTGTTTTTATTGTATAATCTTATTTGTTTTTATTAAAATTTGAAGAATAAAGTTTTTTAGTTATATTTTTTTTATTTCTTTATTTCTCAATGTCATATTCTTTAATTGAAATTTTATATTTTGATTACCAATATTTCTTCAAATTAATAAAAAGAGATAAAATAATTTATGAATTCATTATGAGTTAAAGAAAGAATAAAAACTTTTTATTTCTCAGTCATTTGCATTTTTTTGATTCATCATTATAAATGAAACTCATAATCTATTTTTTTATATTGTTTTTTTATAAATGATTATATTTTTACTAATAGAACATTTTTTTTTAGAAATGATCACTTAAAAAGTTTAAAAAACATTCATTATATTTCCTTCAATTGAAACAAAAGTCCCTTAAATTAAACTATCTTATGATTTTATAAAATTATTTAAAATTGAAAATCCATCTCATAATCTAATATTTAACGATATTATACATAAACATTAAATCTATTATCATTAAAGAATTAAATATTAAAATCAATCAAAAGAAAGAAATATAGATATTAATATTTTAAAAGATAAACTAAAAAGAATTTAATAACTAAAAAAATTTTTAATTCATTTAATTATATTTTCAACAAAGAAAATAATTAAATAAAATAATGAATGATAAATCATTACCAATAATAAAAAGAAATAATTGCCAAATAAATGGTAATTTTTCACATATATCAAATATAAACATTAGTCCATCAAACATAACAATAGATAAAATTTTATATATATTAAGAAAAGAAAAAGAAAAAAGAACTTCAGAAGAAATCGCATTAATAAAATCTTATATATTAAATAAAAGTCAATTACCAGATAAATTTATTCAAGAACACATAAACGAAAGTTCTTATGAAAAAATAATAATTTTATCTTCTCCTTTTGTAGAATATTCTTATATAAACAAAAAAAAAACAATAATTTATAGTGGAAATGAAGAAGCTAATTTTTTATATATTGTTTTAAGAGGTTCAATAATGCTTCAAAGCATTATAAAAGTAGAAAGAATGATGTCTGGATATGATTATTATGAGTTGTTAATAAAGTTAAGAAATGAAAAAGAATATTTTTTATTGGATAAAACAATTGAAGAAAATTATACTATTTATCCTTTAGATAAAAACGATGTTTTTAATATTGAAAAAATTATATTAAAGTTATTATTATTAAAAATAGAAGATGAGAATAATCCTGATTTAATAGATGAATTATTGTTAAAAGCTAAATTAAAATATTCTGATTTTGGCATTGAAAGTTATAGAGAACAATTAGAAAGATTAAGAAATGATTTTTTAAAAAAAGAGAATATAGATAATAGTGAAAATTTAAAAAAAGAATTTCATTATAATTCCTTTGAAGCCATTGAAGAAACTAAAAAAAATGTGAAAATTATTAAAAAAAATTTAGAAAACTTTTCAAAGAAAAAATGTAAAAGTTATAATTATTTTTTAATTGATGTTTATAAAATGAAAGTTTATTCTTTTGAATATAAAGATTCTAAAGAAATAAAACAAAATGAATATTTTGGTGATTTTGAAAATGGAAAATATTTTCAAAGAGCTTATTCTTTTTCAAACGAAGTAGATTTATTATTATTAAAAACTGAAATTTATAGAAATTTTATTAAAGAAGATATGAAAAAAATAATTGAAGATGAAGTAGGATTTCTTTGGAAAAATTATTTCTTTGGAAATATAATAAGAAATAATTTTGAAAAATTTTATTTTAGACTTTTTGAAACTGTAATTTATAATAGAAACTATAATATTTTTTTAGAAAATAATAAAGTTGATTATATTTATTTTATTAAAGAAGGAGAAATTAAATTAACTTCTAATAGAAGTATACTTGAAAATCATATGTTAATTAAATTTATTGAAAAAAAAATAAATGCTTCATCTCCTAATGAACTTAATTCATTTGCAAATAATAATTTATATCAATTAAAAGATTATTTAAAAGTAAAAAAGGAATTTAAAATTTTTATGGTTTTTAATAATGATTGTTTAGGAATTGAAAGTGTTCAATTTGGATTTAATTATTTATATAATGCAATAGTTCAAAGTGAAAAAGTAAAATTGTATAGAATTAAAATTGAAAAGTTAATGAAAATATTTAAAGATAAAAATGAAGAATCTTCAATTGACTTTAGAGAAAAGTCTTTAGAAAAATTAAAAATGTTATATCATAGATTAATTAATATTAATAATATGTTAATAACTTTAACTGAAAGACAATTGGATTTAAATAATGAAAAAAAAGAATATTTAAATAAACAAAAAATAAAAGCTGTTAATTCTTTAAATAAAAAAAAAACAGTTAATTGTAAAGAAAAATATAATTTATTATTTTTACCGAAATTATTAAAAAATTCTGAAAGACAAATTAAAAAGAATGAAAATACTTTATTAACAAAAAAGACAATTCATCTTTCTAATTTTAATAAAAATTATTCTATTAATAATAAATACTTAAAAAAAAGTATGAGTGAAATTATTAAAATTCCTTCTTATGAAGAAAGATTTTTAAATAAAATTAAAAAACAATTTAAAGAAGAATATAATGATAAAAATACAATTTCATTTTCTTTAAAGAAAAATATTGAAAAAGAAAATAAAAAAAAATTTTCTTTATCTTCTTCAAAAAGAAAAAGTTTATTAATTTCTTATATTTCTAATAAAGCTTATTATGATAATCCAATTTATGAAACAATTTTAAATGGTAATTATAATAATTTTTCATATGATTTTTCTAAAACAATTAAGACTAATGAAAAAAGGAAATTATACTCGATTTTTGAAGAAAAGAAAAGACATAAAAAAAAGAATAAAAATTTGTCAACTAATGCTTTATATATTGAAAATAAAAAATTTCAGGAAAATTAAAATATAATATAATTAATAATTAATAATATTAGTTTGTATTTAGTTTATTAAATTATAATTTTTAAATATTATATGATAATAATAATAAAATGTTTAATTTATTTAATTTTTGATTTTAATAAAAGTTAAAGGAAAATTAGAAGTGAATATGTTAAAGTTTATGCTTTTAATTTATTTAAAAACATTAATTTAAATTAAAAAAATATAAATAATTAATGAAAAAAAAAAGTTAAATTGTTTATGTTTTTAGAATTTAAATAAATTTATAACTATAATATAATTAAAACAATTCCATTTTATAATTATAAATCTTCAATAACATTTTTTATATATTATATTCTATATTATATAATCAAATTAAAAATGATAAAATATATAAAACACAATTAAAAATCATCAATAAATTTTTTAGCTTTTATATATTCTTCTTCATAAGAAATATTTTCATCTTCATATCCAGCAATAGAATTCATATATTGACTAATTGATCTATTACAAATAGAAATCATACTTACATTATTATTAGCACTTGTATCAATATAACTATCAGGAATATAAGGAGCTTTAATACTATAATTTAAAAATTGTTCAAAATCATATTCATGAAAAAAAGGATGACTTCTTAATAATTGAAAATTACAAACTCTATGCATTAGATTTTTACTTAAAATAATTTTAAAAAACGAATTAATTTCATTGAATTTAGGATCATAAGGTAAAGACAATTTTTTATTTAAAATTTCATAATAAATATCCATAGGTTCTTTAACACCTTGTCCAAAAGGAAGATAACCATAAAATAATTCAAACATAGTAATTCCTAAAGACCAATAATCTGCACTATAAGAATAACCTTTTCCAATAATAATTTCAGGAGCTAAGTAATGTGGTGTTCCACATATTGTATTAGTTGAATCTATATCTTTTAATTCTTTAGCAACTCCAAAGTCTATTAATTTTAAATAACCATTTTTATCTAACATACAATTATCTGGTTTTATATCTCTATGAATTATTTTCTTATTATGTAAGTAATTAATTACTATTAATAATATTGCTCCGTAAAAAGCTGTAATGCTTATATTTTTTGTACTATTTTTTTTACGTTTTTCTATATAAGTTTTTAAGGTTATTCCATCGATGTATTCTAATAAGAAAAATAAATATTCTGAATTTTTTAAAGTTTTAACTAATTTTAATATAAAAGGATGATCGATTTGTAACATTATTTTCTTTTCATTATAATAAAATCTCATTAAGTTTTTATTCATTAAAATCTTTTTAATTTTTGCAAATTTAATCGCATAAAAGTGCTTTTGATTATGAACTAAAAACACTTTTCCAAATTTTCCAGTTCCTAAATTTTTAACAAAGAATAAATCAGAAAGAACAATATTAACATCGTTTAAATAATATAAATTTTTAATTTGATTAATTAAACTAGAATTTAAAAGTCCAAAGTCTTCTTTTTGAATAACATAACATTCAGTATTTCCATAAGAAACAACAGAAAATAATCTTATTTCTCCTGTAATACCAGGAATTTCACCAAAGCAATTTCCTTCTTCTAATTCTCTAATAAATTTTTTCTTTTGATACATTCTAACTTTTCCTTTTTTAATTATATAATATTTACTTGCAATTTCACCTTCTTTAGATATTAAATCTGAATCTTTATAACTTTCAGTATTAACTACTTTAGCTAATTCTAAAAATTGAGTTTCTTTTAAATCAGAAAAAATTTGAACTCGTTTTAACTTTTCAACAGTTTCACATAAATCAATATTATTGTTTTTATCATTTTCACCTGCTTTTAATATTGCTTCCCAAGATGCTTCTAATATTAATGATTCTTCATCACTTATTATATTATGAGTTAAATTACTTCGAGAATCTATTATTGAATCTCCATATAACATTTCTGTCTTTGCTAAAATTTCATTTTTATTTTCTGCTTTTATTTGTCCTGAAATTATTATACAAATTTTCTTATTTTTTAAACAGTCTTTTACAAAAATTATATCGTTTGCTTCGTAATATCTTAGTTTAAAAATGTTAAAAAAATAATCATAATTTTGAATAAATAAATGACTCATATTTTCTGATTGTTGTAAAGTGTTTAAAAATAAATTATATAACATATCTTTAATTCCTAATTCTTTTATTATTTTAAAAGGTATTTCATAAATAATAACTTGTGAACTTTCAACACTATAAGTATAATAAGAAGGAATTTTCATAATTAAACTTATATGGCCAAAGTAATCATTCTTTCCTAATTTTTTTATTTTTTTAAATTTTTTAGTCACTCTAACATTACCTTCTTTAATTAAATATAATCTTTCAACATGTTCATTTTCATTCGCAATAATAGAATTAGTATTATAAACTTCAGTAATAATATTTTTAGCAATTAAAGACAATTTTGAATTATTAATGTATTTAAAAAGAGGAACACTCTTTAAAATTTCTATTTTTTCATTTAAAGTTTTTAACAACATATAATTTTGAGCATTTCTATAAAATTCTCCTGAACAACTTAATAACTTTGTATTTATTAAAGTTTTAGCTGTTTCATTTCTATAAGAAAATTCTTCAAAACTTTCTATTCCAAAAAAATCTCCTTTGCTTAAGACTTTTTCACTATTATTTTTTTCAGATGTTAATTGTACTTTTCCTTCTTCAATTATATAAAATAATTTAGCTTCATCATTTTCTTCAAATATTATTTTTTTTTCTTCGAATTCTATACTAAAAAACCCAATTGCAAACTCATAAATTGTTTCTAAATCAAATTCTTCATTAAATCCATTTGTTATTAAAATCTTTTTTATAAATTCTATTTGTTTTTCTTCTAAATTTTTATTTATTTTAAATCCTATTTCGTTTTCTTCATTTTCGGTTTTATTTTTTTCGACTTTATTTCCTAAAGCATTTTTAAAGGAAATATTTACTGAATTTTCATTATTTTCT
>JAEEGI010024565.1_pt1 | contig 11740 bp, 7 predicted proteins | sample 8958751 | NCBI WGS metagenome assembly JAEEGI01 (sample SAMN16246545, study PRJNA631951) | gut metagenome | biome: gut microbiome; feature: rumen; material: KS-attached | host: Bos | place: Iran: Karaj | collected 2018-10 | reverse complement strand
TTTCCTGGAACGGATGGCCACCCAGATGATGGAATACCCCACCGTCAACTGCACCGACTGCAAATACTGCATGCCGTGCCCGTGGGGCATCGACATCCCCGGCATCTTCAAGCACTACAACACTTCCGTCACCGAAGGGCGCTATGCGCAGACGCAGGAGCAGAAGGATTACCAGAAACTCAAGAAGGCCTACCTGGTGAGCTACGACCGGGCCATCCCGACCCTCCGCCAGGCCGACCACTGCATCCACTGCGGGGAATGTCTCTCCCACTGCCCGCAGTCCATCGATATCCCGCGGCAGCTCCAGCGCATCAACCGCTACATCGAAAAGCTGAAGCAGGATACGCTGTAAGGATCCCCGATACAGTAAAAGAAGAACCCCGGGCCTTGCGGCTCGGGGTTCTTTGGGTCAAGGCCGGGACTTAACGTCCGACCTTCGAACGGTTTCCGGTGAACGGAACCCTTTCGACGGGTGCCATGTCCAGGCCGGGATACACATTGAGGTTCTCCGTATAAGTCTTACCGACGGGACTGATTCTGAAACTCTTGCGGGCAGCGCCACGGGCGGGAGCATTGGACGTGCCGTTACGATAGAACGTCGTGTTCACGTTCGTAAAGCCAGCCCGTTCGGTGCCGTTGAAGAAAACGATGTTCTTTTTGTTCTGCAAGGAACCGTCCTCCTTCAGGTACATGACGATATCCTCCCCATTCGCGTCACCGGTGGTCAGGTTGTAAGTCAGGGTCTTCTGCTTCACGGTGTAGGCGATCTGTCCGGCGGGGATGCGTACGATGCCATGGGCGGTGTCGAACTCGGCATAGACCGGCTGGGCGGTAACGGAAGCGGTACGGCCGGCGATGGCATTGGCGATTTCAGGGCAGAGGGAAGTGAACATGATGTCGTAACCGGAAAGCGGGTCATCGCTCTCTTCGATGGTCAGGGTCAGGTTGACCGGAGCACTGGTCCAACCGGAGAGGGACGTAGAGTAGTAGTTGTTTCCGGTGTAGGAGCCGGCGATATCATCGATCGTGAGCTGACGGTCCTCATCGCTGCGGAAATAGTCAAACTCTTCATCGGAATCAATGATGAGGGCACAGTTCTCGGTGAAGCCCTCGGCCGGGATGGTCTTGGCGAAAGCATAGTACTCGCCGGTAGGAGCATCGGCCGGGAACGGCGCGTCATACGTACCGGACTCGGAAACCTGGACACCCAGGCCGGCATCGAACATCGCGGCAGCGGAAGCCTTGTCCTTGGCAATGACCAGATAGGCACCGACATAGCTGTCTCCCAGATCCAGTTCCACGGAACCCAGCGGCTGGGCGGGATTGTCGTCGGAGACCTCGGTCAGTTCGATGGTGCAGGACAGGTCATACTGATGCTCCAGGTCAGCTCCCGGGAAGTAGATGGTCACCCACATATTCTTCCAAGTGGTGGAGCTGTAGGCGTAATAATAGCCGCCATTGGCCTGATAGAGATACAGCGGAGAAAGAACTACCAGGTCGGGAGTGCCGTCCTCGTGGTACTTGGCGACGAAGTTGAAGGAGTTATCCTCGCCCCAGGAAGCCGGGCAGCCACCGAACCAGTCGCCATACGTTGCGGAATCTTCCTCATCCGTGTAACCGGTGTGGATATCGTCATAGATGACGGTGTTGTCCTTCAGGATGGTGAATTCCAGGTATTCAGGAAGTTCATAGTCGGACGGGATGGTGTAGCCGCGGTCCTCGGCAGCGAGCGGATAGGGGTTCTCGATCCGGTAGAGGCCCGGCATATCCGCATTCTTGTAGAACTCCACGCCCACGAACGTCTTCACGTCGCTGTTCATGTACCAGAACGGAAGGAGGTCGTAGTAGGCGCCCGTCCCAATATCCTCCCAATTTTCACTGGGAGCGGCGCTGAAGGAAGCCACCTCGGTCACCTTGTTGCGGGAGATGGGAATCGCACCGCGGATGGTCCGGGAGTACAGGATGTTCTCCAGCTCGGCATCAAAGAAGTCCACCGTGGCACCGGCAGGGATCTCACCGACCGGAAGCGGCATGTAGATGGTGGCCGTTCCGTCCGCATTGCGCTCGAAATGATAAACGACGTAACGAGAGGAATAGTACATCGTGCGCTCTTTGCCCTCGGAATCCGTGTACGTGTAGGAACCCGGACGGTTGTTCTCCATCCTGAGAACACCCGTCTCGTCAAAGGCGAACTGGCCGGAGAGGTAGTTGGCGGAACCCTCGACGGCCACGTACTCAGCCCCCTCGGGGATATCCTCGAACGTGAACTTGGCCGCACCGGCAGCCGTCTGGAACACGTAGGTGTCGTCCTCTTCACCCTTGAACCCGATCAGCGGAAGGTTCTCGAGCGGATTGGCGCTGTCCACCGTATAGTAGGTCTCGCTGTCCCCGTCGATATAGGTGAAGGAAGGGAAGTTCAGGTAGAAGTTGGAATCACCTTCGCCGCCAAAGGCGACATAGCTTTCCTTGGCCGTATAGAAAGCGTTGCCATACAGCGTGTAGCCGTCTTCAACCTCACCGGAGAAGATGGTCTCGGGACCGTCGGATTCGGCGGTGAAGTCCTCCAGGCGGAGGTAGGACTCGTCAGCGGAGAGGGTCATGACCTGGATGACGTCGCCGGCCTTCCAGGAGAAGGTCTTGTCATTCTCATAGGACGTACGGGTACCGGGGGTGATGGAGGCCTTGATGGAGACCGCATGCCTGCCGGCGGATTCGGGAACGACGGGCGCTTCCTGCTCCTTGTTGCAGGAAGCAAACAGGATCGCCGCAAGGGCGAAAAGGCTGAATATCGATTTTTTCATAACCGTGCAGGATTAGGACCAGGGGTCGTTGTAGTCAGGGTCGTCGAGGTCTTCGCCGGTGGACCCGCCGGTAGAGATGTCAGAAACGAGGAAATTCACCTCGAAGCCGACATACGCGACGCGGACGTCGGGTGTGAGATACTGTTTTTTCATCATTACGTTGTTTTATGCAATTATTATCCAATCCGGGGGCCTCCATTTATGGAAAGCCAATTTGGGTCAAATTTCGAAATTATTTTCAAAAAAACAAAACAACTCCCTGGGAAATGGAGTCTTATCCGACATTTTTTGGAATTGTGGAATATAATCCCGAAATTTGTTAACTTTTCGACTTTGTCGACTGAAAGAATAAACAATAACTATAGCAGACAACCTATGAAGCAAAGGTTTATCGTGTTCCTGACGGCCCTGCTCCTCGGCTGCGCCCTCGCTTCGGCCCAAACGACGGTCAAAGGTACCGTCGTGGACGCCCAGGGAGAGCCGGTGGTGGGAGCTGCCGTCTATGTGGAAGGATTCCAGTCCGTCGGAACGATGTCCGACCTGGACGGAAACTTCACGATCAAGAACGTTCCCGAGAAGGCCAGGTACATCGTGGCTTCCTGCATGGGATACAAGGATCAGAGACTGCCGGTCCAGGCTACCCTCCGGTTCGTCCTGCAGGACGATTCCACCGTCCTGGACGCCGCTGTCGCCACGGGTATGCAGACGGTCGACCGGCGCCTGATGACCGGTTCCACCACCAAGGTGGACGCCGAGAGCGCCAAACTCGCCGGTGTCGCCGACATCTCCCGCTCCCTGGAAGGCCAGGTGGCCGGTGTCTCGGTCCAGAACGTCTCCGGTACCTTCGGTACGGCTCCGAAGATCCGCGTCCGCGGTGCGACCTCCATCTATGGCTCCTCCAAGCCGTTGTGGGTCGTGGACGGCGTGATCATGGAAGACGTCGTGGACGTCTCCGCCGACGACCTCTCCTCCGGTGACGCCTCCACCCTGATCTCCTCCGCGATCGCTGGCCTCAACTCTGATGACATCGAATCCTTCGACATCCTGAAGGACGGATCCGCCACCTCCATCTATGGTGCGCGCGCGATGGCAGGCGTTATCGTCGTCACCACCAAGAAGGGTAAGGCGGGCCAGAGCCACATCAGCTACACGGGCGAATACACCGTCCGCCTGAAGCCGATGTACTCCACCTTCAACATCATGAACTCCCAGGACCAGATGTCCATCTACCAGGAACTCCAGCAGAAGGGCTACCTGAACTATGCGGAGACGGCCAACTCGATGAACAGCGGTATCTACGGAAAGATGTTCCAGCTGATCAGCCAGTACGACGCCACCTCCGGCAAATTCGGCCTGCAGAATACGGACGCAGCCCGCGCCGCCTACCTCCGTGCCGCCGAATACCGCAACACCGACTGGTTCGACCTGCTGTTCTCGAACAGCATGCAGCACAACCACTCCGTGTCCACCTCCGGCGGTTCCGACAAGTCCAACTACTATGCCTCCCTGTCCCTGATGGACGATCCGGGCTGGACCATGCAGAGTTCCGTCCAGCGCTACACGGCGAACCTGAACACCACCTACAAGATCTTCCAGAACCTGTCGGTGAACATGATCGCCAACGCTTCCTACCGGAAGCAGCGCGCCCCGGGAACCCTCTCCAGCGAAATCGACCCGGTGTACGGCGAGGTCAAGCGTGACTTCGACATCAACCCGTACTCCTATGCGCTGAACACCTCCCGTGCCCTCGACCCGGATGAGTTCTACACCCGGAACTACGCACCCTTCAACATCAAGGACGAGCTCAAGAACAACTACATCGACCTGAACGTCCAGGACATCCGTGTCCAGGGCGAAATCAAATACAAGGTCATCCCGGAGCTGGAGCTGAGCGCCATCGCGGCGGCCAAGTACACCCAGACCTCCCAGGAGCACAATATCCTGGACGGTTCCAACCAGGCCCAGGCCTACCGGGCGATGGGTACTTCCACCATCCGGGCGACCAACCCGTTCCTGTACACCGACCCGGACAACCCCTACGCCCTGCCGATCACCGTCCTTCCGAACGGCGGTATCTACGAGCGTTCCGACAACAACATGCTCAGCTATGACTTCCGTGCGACGGCCAACTTCTCCAAGACCTTCGCCGACAAGCATATCGTGAACCTGTTCGGCGGTACCGAGTGGGCCGACATCACGCGTCACAACACCTGGTTCCGCGGCTGGGGTCTCCAGTACACGATGGGTGAGATTCCGAACTACGCCTACCAGGTCTTCAAGCAGGGTTCCGAAGAGAATTCCAACTACTACACCTACGGCTGGCTCTACGACCGCAGCGTGGCCTTCTTCGCCAACGGAACCTATTCCTACAAGGGCAAATACGTGCTCAACGGCACCTACCGTTACGAAGGAACCAACAAGCTGGGCAAGGCCCGGAGCGCCCGCTGGCTCCCCACCTGGAACATCTCCGGTGCCTGGAACATCAGCGACGAACCCTTCTGGCGTCCGCTGGATGACGCCATCTCCCACCTGAGCCTCAAGGCCTCCTACTCCCTGACGGCCGACCGCGGTCCTTCCTACGTGACGAACTCCACCGTGGTCATCAGCAGCCGCACCCCCTGGCGTCCCTTCGCGAACATCCGCGAGGTCGCCCTGGACATCGACCAGCTGGCCAACAACGAACTCACCTACGAGAAGAAGAACGAGCTGAACCTCGGCCTCGAAGCCGGTTTCCTCCAGAACCGCATCAACTTCACCTTCGACTGGTACACCCGTAACAACTTCGACCTGATCGGCCCGGTCAACACGCCCGGCGTCGGTGGCGAGGTCGTCAAGTACGGCAACGTGGCCGAGATGAAGTCCGACGGTTTCGAGATCAGCCTTACCACCCAGAACATCAAGACCCGTGACTTCAACTGGACGACGAACATCATCTATTCGCACGCCCGCAATGTCGTCACCAAACTGCAGAACACCTCGCGCGTGATCGACCTGATCACCGGTTATGGCTTCGCGAAGGAGGGCTATCCGGTCCGCGGCATCTTCTCCATCCCGTTCCGGGGCCTGAACGAAGAGGGTCTTCCCACCTTCGTGGACCAGGAGAGCGTCTGGAATGAGGGCACCAAGACCCTTGAAGAGCACGTTTCCGTGAGCGATATCTACTTCCAGGAATCCGACCCGGACAAGATGCACTTCCTCGAGTACTCCGGCAACGCCGATCCCACCGACCTCGGTTCCCTCGGCAACGTCTTCACCTGGAAGGGCTTCCGCCTGAATGTGTTCATCACCTACTCGTTCGGCAACGTCATCCGGCTGGACCCGGTGTTCAGCAGCACCTACAACGACCTCGACTCCATGCCGAAGGAGTTCAACAACCGCTGGATCGTCCCCGGTGATGAGAAGAAGACCGATGTTCCCGTCATCGCGAGCCGCATCCAGAACCGCACCAACACGGAGCTGGCTTACGCCTACAACGCCTACAACTATTCCTCGGCCCGTATCGCCCGTGGCGACTTCATCCGCATGAAGGAAATCTCCCTCGGATACGACTTCCCGAAGAAGTGGACGGACGCCCTCCATATGGGCACCCTCTCCCTCAAGGTGCAGGCTACCAACCTCTTCCTCCTGTACGCCGACAAGAAACTGAATGGCCAGGATCCTGAATTCTTCAACACGGGCGGCGTCGCCGTCCCGGTTCCGAAGCAGTTCACCGTCACTTTCAAATTTGGATTCTAAGGAGATGCGCCGTATGAAAAACCGTTATTATATCCTGATAGCAGCCGCCCTTCTGACGGGCTGCGACAAGTTCCTGGACAAGATGCCGGACAACCGGACCGAGATTGACACGCAGGAAAAGATCCAGGCGCTCCTGGTCTCGGCCTATCCGCCCACGGACTATATGCTGGTCACCGAGTTCATGTCGGACAATGTGGACGACTACGGTGCCAACAACCCCTACACCGACCGTTTCATTGACCAGGTCTTCGCCTGGGAAGACGTGACCGAGAGCGACAACGAGGACCCGGAATCCGTCTGGGAAGCCTCCTACCACGCCATCGCCTGCGCCAATGAGGCACTGCACGCCATCGACTCCCTGTCCCGGCTGGATGCCACCCTCGACCTCTCCGCCGAGCGGTCTGAGGCACTGCTGTGCCGGGCTTACAACCACTTCATCCTGGTCAACGTGTTCTGCATCGCCTACAACCCGGAGACCAGCGGTTCCGACCTGGGCGTGCCTTACATGCAGAGGTCCGAGACTACGCTCAATCCCAAGTATGACCGGGGTACGGTCGCCGAAGACTATGCCCTGATCGAGAAGGATCTGGAACTTGCACTTCCGTACGTATCCGACCGGTACTACACGGTTCCGAAGTACCACTTCAACCAGAAGGCCGCCTTTGCCTTCGCCGCCCGGTTCTACCTGTACTACGGCAAGTTCGAAAAGAGCGTGGAATATGCGACCAAGTGCCTGGGCACCCAGCCTTCCGCGATGCTCCGCGACTGGGCCTACCAGTCCACGATGACCCAGAAGTACACGGCCATCGTCGAGCACTACATCGATGCCTCCCTGAACTGCAACCTGCTGCTGATGACGGCCTATTCCAAGATGGGCCTGGCCTTCGGACCCTACTATGTGTATTCCCGCTACGCCCACGGCAACTATCTCGCCGCGACAGAAACCGGTGAAGCCATCCCGAACCTGTGGAACGGCAGCAACCAGACCTACTGGATGGGCATGAAGGAGTACGAGGCCACGAACCTGGACAAGACCATGTTCTGGAAGCTCCCCTACCTGTTCGAGTACACGGACCCGGTGGCCCGTATCGGCTATTACCGCACCGTCTATCCGGCCTTCACCGCCGACCAGGTCCTCCTGGAGCGGGCCGAGGCGAACACCCTCCTGGGCAAGTATGACGACGCCCTGGACGACGTGAACCTGTGGATCAGGAACATCGCCAGCGCCGACGAGACGCACCTCCCGCGCACCCTGGACCTGGACCGCGTCAATTCCTGGTTCAACGGCTATCCCTACCACGTCTGGGACACCTCCAGCGTGAAGAAGCACCTGAATCCCAAGTTCATCCACGTGGAAGAAGGTTCCACCAAGGAGAACATGCTCCACTGCGTCCTCGCCCTCAAGCGGATCGAGACGCTGGGCCAGGGCCTCCGCTGGTTCGACGTCAAGCGTTACGGCATCCAGCTCGACCGCCGCATCATCAATGCGGAAGGCCGCCCCTATCGCAACACGGGCACTTTGGAGCCCTTCGACAAGCGTACCGCCGTCCAGATCCCCAAGAAGGTCCGCGACGCCGGCATCACCCCCAATCCGCGTGACAACCAGTAAAGCATGTGCCTTATGAAAAAATACATCCTTCATATAGCCATCATCCTCGCCGTCCTCGCCGCCGCCCCCGCGTGCGTCAAGGACACCCTGAGCGAGACCAGCGTCATCCGGGTCTCCGAGACCAAGCAGAACGACTTCGACAAGTGGCTGGAAGCCAACTTCCTGCTGCCGTACAACATCGATTTCAAGTACCGCTTCGAGATGAACGAGTCCGACATGAACTACTTCACCATCCCGGCCGACTTCGAGTATTCCATCGTGATGGCCCACCTGGTGAAATACCTTTGTGTCGAGACCTATGACGAAGTCGCCGGCATCGCCTTCACCCGCCGGTACTTCCCGAAGATGTTCTTCCTTACGGGAGAATGGGAATACCGCAACAACGGCACCATCATCCTCGGTACCGCGGAAGGCGGCAAGAAGATCTTCCTGGCGGGCGTGAACCTGCTCCCGCAGTACATGCATACCGCCGAAGACCTGAACCACTACTACATCAAGACCATCCACCACGAGTTCACCCACATCCTGAACCAGAACGTGGACTTCCCGGTGGACTTCTCGATGATCACCGGAACGGGCTATGTTGCCGACAGCTGGAGTGACGCTCCCTATAACAAGGAGTTCCTCCAGAACGGCTTCATCACCGACTACGCCCAGCATTCCGACACCGAAGATTTCGCGGAGATGCTGTCCGAATACGTCACCCACGACCAGGCCTGGTGGGACGAGCAGATCGTCAAGGCCGGTGAGAAAGGCTATCTCATCGACGCCAAGCTGGACATCGTGCGGAACTACATGCAGGATTCCTTCAACATCGACCTCGACATCCTCCGCGCCACGGTGCTCCGCCGCCAGGAGGACGTCTTTGCCGGCCGCGTGGACCTGCACAGCATTGAAATCAAATAAAGAAGGAGGGCAAGCATATGAAAATCAGAAGAATTCTCGCTTCCTGCCTCGTCGGACTCGCCGCCCTCGGCGCCCAGTCCTGCCTGAAAAGCTATGTCGACTATTTCGGTGAATCGGCCGCCGAACGCCTGACCGGCTATCTCTCCGACCTGGACGAAATGCTCAGCGGAGAACAGTACGGCTGGCGGATGGAATATTTCGTCGGAAATGAAGACGGCGACTTCGGCGGCATCAACGTCGCTCTCCGCTTTGATTCCGAAAAGGGTGAAGTGACCGCCATGAGCGAGGAGGACAAGACGGCAGCCTATACCAGCCTGTATGTCCTGACCAGCGACAGCGGTCCCGTCCTGTCCTTCGACACCTACAATCCCGTCCTGCACAAGTACGGAACCGCCAGCGCCGACTACTACGAGGGCCGGGGCGGCGACTACCAGTTCTTCATCATCGGCTACGACAAGGAGCAGAAGGTCGTCCACCTGAAGGGCAAGCGCAACGGGAAATTCTGTGACCTCTATCCGATCAACGAGCCCATCGAACAGTTCAACGAGAAGATGTACAACATCAACCGGAACTTCTACGTGGGTTCCTTCGAAGGCGAGATCGACGGGCAGAAGGTTACGGGCGACATCGATGTCCGCAACCACCAGTTCACCGCCTACGAGATGGAGGCCTTCGGAACCGACAAGGACGGAAACCCGCAGTACGACATCGCCAACACCATCACGGTGCCCTACATCCTCACCGAGAAGGGCCTCTCCTTCTATGAGCCGCTGGAAGTGTTCGGAAAGAGCATCGAATCGATGGATTTCAACTTCAACCTCGCCCAGTCCGACACCACGTTCCGTGCCCCGGACGCCGGTGTGACCTTCAAGGGCCGGATTCCTTCCGACTGGCTCCCGTACGAGTTCTTCGAGGGTACCTATTCCCTTACCTACGGCTCTTTCGGAAGCACCTCCACCATCAGCAACATCGTGCTGGTTCCTCAGGAGAAGGGCGTGTCCTACCGCGTCAAGAACCTGGGCAAGCAGTTTGACCTCCTGATGGAATACAACATCCGGACAGGCCGGCTGGAACTCCGTTACCAGGCCGTCCTGCAGCCGGATTCGGACGAAGTCATCGTCGAAGACGACCACCTCATCGTGGTCCTGCTTCCCTGGGCCCTGGGCCCGGATTCCGGCGGCCTGTGGATGAATCCCGACCTCGGCATGATGACCGTCTGGAACGGAAGCGAGACGAATCCGTCCTTCGACTGGAAGGAGAACGGCGGATCCCGCAAGTTCGAGACCACCTCTTTCCTCCTCTATTACTATGACACCGACGAAACGGCCGACAGCCCGTACTACGACGGTGCCGAAAAGTACTCCTTCGCCGGCAACGGCGGCTCCTACCAGCTGCCTTACCTGAAAACCTTCCGCAAAACCAAATAACGAAGCGCCATGAAGAGAAACATTGCCATCTTAGCACTTGTTGCGGCCGCGTTTGCCTTTGTTTCCTGCCAGGAAGACAAAGGATTTGAACTGAACGTGCCTCCCACCGTCGACGTCACGTCCGGTGCCAACATCACCTTCAAGGCCATCGGCGGATCCGGGACCATCGAAGTGGCCCCCGCGGAGGGTCAGCTCCAGGCGATGACCGCCCAGGACAGCTGGTGCCACCTGACCGTCTCCGGAAACCGGATCGAGGTTTCCGTGGACCCTTACGACGGGTTGGAGAGCCGCTACGCCATCATCGACATGAAAGCCGGCAACGCTACCGGACAGACCATCGTCCAGCAGTTCGGCGTCATTGTCAAGAGCTATACTTGGAAGGATTTCACCGTCAAGAACGGACGCCAGAGCGTCGAGTTCACCTATGATGCCAACGAATCCGTCGTCCAGGCCACCAGCGACCAGGACTGGGTCACCTTCGATGCGACGCCCGAGGTCTTTACGGTCCACGTTGCCCAGAATCCCGGAACGGACTACCGCGAAGCGCTGGTCCGCTGGACCATCGGCGAAGTGTCCGGCGAATTCACCGTCGGCCAGTTCGACCTGAAGGAAGCCGGACTGCTTGGAGACTGGGCCTGGCACGGAAAGCAGCAGCCCAACAACCGCGATTTCCCGATGCAGGCCTCCCTGGCGGAGACCGGCGACGGCGTCTATGCGCTCTCCCTCACCTATGATGCGTCCACGATCGCGATTGACATGACCGTGGAAGACATCGTCCTGGAAGCGAACAAACTGCTGCTGCCCCTCGGCAATTACGTGGGATCCTACACGATGAAACGGACCGGTGTCGTTTATGATGCCTACCCGATCGTCGCCGCGGGAACCGGCCGTCTCTTCTTCGATGGTGCCATCACCAGCGGTTCCGTTCCGTTCGTCCTGCAGAAGGACGAGAACGGCGTCTGGCAGGCCGTCAGCGACATGTCGGCCTATCCCGACATGTTCTTCCGGTTTGAAATGTGGGCCCAGCCCGAAGAATTGGAAGATCCGCACGAGGACATCTCCTCCTCCGGCCTCATCCTGGCCGAGTCCTATATGGTCAAGGAGTAACAACTTGGAAAATCCCACAAATTCTTCCCGGACTTGTGGGATTTTCTAATTTTTTTACTACCTTTGCAGTCCGGTTTTGACCGAAAGGCCCCGGATACGTATTGGAGAGATGCTCGAGTGGCTGAAGAGGCACGCCTGGAAAGCGTGTGTACCCC
>JAEEGI010024564.1_pt1 | contig 11741 bp, 10 predicted proteins | sample 8958751 | NCBI WGS metagenome assembly JAEEGI01 (sample SAMN16246545, study PRJNA631951) | gut metagenome | biome: gut microbiome; feature: rumen; material: KS-attached | host: Bos | place: Iran: Karaj | collected 2018-10 | reverse complement strand
TCTTCGATTGGAGTCATATCTTTTCTATGAGTATTTTCTATGATAGCTACTTCTGCAGAATCATTATCATTAAGCTCAGCTATAATAACAGGAACTTGTGTTAAACCTGCAAGTTGAGCAGCTTTATATCTTCTCTCACCAGCAATAATTTCAAACTTATCACCTATTCTTCTTACAGTTAATGGTTGAATAATACCATGACTACGAATAGATGCAGATAATTCCATTAATGCTTGTTGATTAAATGTTAGTCTTGGTTGAAATCTATTAGGAATAATTTGTTCAATATTAACAAGCCTAATTTGAGATTCCATTTTCATAGACTTCACCTTCCTATTCTATATTAATATTAGTATAAAATAGCCTTTTTATCAATTGATTTACACTAAAAAAGGAAACTATTTGTTTCCTTTCATTCTTTCATAATCTTTTTTGATTTTTCCATATTCTCTAGGATATAAATCAATAGTATGTCCTTCCTTAGACATAACTATAATTGTTCTTGGATCTTCTAACTTAGGTAAAGTAAATTCTTCAATAAAATCTATATTACCATTTAGTTTGTTAATTATATCCTTAGATAATCTTATTTCTTCGCTAGCATTAGCTTTTAAAGCTACAAACTTACCATCTACCTTAGTTAAAGGTAAAGCAAGTTCAGTAAGTATTGGAAGAGCTGCAACTGCTCTAGAAGTAACTAAATCAAAAGATTCTCTATTAGTTTTAGCATACTCTTCTGCTCTTACATGTAACATATGAACATTAGTTAATCCTAATTTTTCACTTAATTGAGTAAGAAAATCTAACTTTTTATTATTAGAATCCATTAAATACATATCTATGTTAGGAAAAACAATCTTTATAACCATCCCAGGAAAACCTGCGCCTGTACCAATATCTAACATATTATTAACTTCATTTAAATTAACATATTTAGCTAATGTTAAAGAATCATAAAAATGTTTAAGATATATTTCATTATCTTCAGTAATAGTAGTCAAATTAGTATGACTATTATATTCTTTTAAAAATTCTTTATAAGTATTTAATTCATCAAGTTGTTTATCAGTTAATGTAATACCAATTTTATTTAATTCTTCAATAAATTCATTAATATTCATAAATACCTCTTAATCTTGATTAGCATATTCTTTCTTTAAATATACAGTTAAAATACTAATATCTGCTGGGTTAACACCTGAAATTCTAGTAGCTTGAGCAATAGTTAAAGGTCTTACTTGTTTTAACTTTTGTCTTGCTTCACTAGCTAAGTTATTAACTTTATCATAATCTATATCTTCAGGAATCTTTTTATCTTCAAGTTTAAGCATTCTTTCAACTTCTTTTAAAGTTTTATTAATATAACCTTCATACTTAACTTGAACTTCTACGATTTCTCTAATTTCTTTAGAATATTCTTCTTCTAAATAAGTAACTAAATCATCAATTTTAACTTCTGGTCTCTTAAGTAAATTATATAATGATTCACCTTTATTTAATTCACCAATAGCTTCAACTAATTCTTCAGATTGATTTTTAGGAGTTACTCTAAAGTTTTTTAAATTTTCAATTAGTTCAGCAATTTGTTTTCTCTTTAAATCTAATCTATCTTTTTGTTCTTGAGAAATAATACCTACTTGATATCCATAATCTCTTAATCTTAAATCAGCATTATCATGTCTTAAAATAAGTCTATATTCTGCTCTTGAAGTAAGTAATCTATAAGGTTCCTTAGTACCTTTAGTAGTTAAATCATCTAAAAGAACTCCAATATAAGATTCATTTCTCTTTAAGATAAGAGGATCTTTACCTCTAACTCTTAAACCAGCATTAATACCAGCAATAAGTCCTTGTCCAGCAGCTTCTTCATAACCAGAAGTACCATTTATTTGTCCAGCAGTATAAAGATTCTTAATTACTTTAGATTCTTCACTTGGATACATTTGTAGTGGATTAATTGCATCATATTCAATAGCATATGCATACTTTAATATCTTTGCATTTTCTAAACCATGTAATGAATGTACCATCTTTTCTTGTACATCAATAGGCATTGATGTAGAAAAACCTTGTAAATAAAGGTCAGGATAATAATCACTTTCCGGTTCTAAGAATAATTGATGTCTTTCTTTATCAGCAAATCTAACAACTTTATCTTCAATCGAAGGACAATATCTAGGTCCTATACCTTCAGCATAACCACCATACATAGCACTTCTACTTAAATTATCTCTAATAATCTTATGAGTTTCTTCATTTGTATAAACTAAATAACATAATCTTTGTTTATCTATTTCATATTGAGGTTCAATATCAAATGAAAAAGTCCATGGAGTTGAATCTCCATATTCAGGAGTTAATACTGAAAAATCAACAGTATCTGGATCAATTCTTTGAGGTGTTCCAGTTTTTAATCTTTGAATTTCTATACCTAACTCTCTTAATTTATCAGATAAATGTTTTGAACTAACTTCTCCATGAGGTCCTTCGAATTTATGTGTTTCACCTACTAAAATTTTACTCTTAAGGTAAGTACCAGTAGTTAATACTAGTGCTTCACACATAATTTCTTTCCCTTCATCAGTAATAACACCTTTGATTGTATTATCTTCAACAATTAAATCTTCAATCATAGCTTCCATGATATCTAATGATTCAATAGAATTTAATTCTTTTAACATATTTTTAGGATAAACAACCTTATCTCCTTGAGCTCTTAAACTCTTAACAGCAGGTCCTTTACCTGAGTTTAACATCTTTATTTGTAGGTGCGACTTATCAGCTACTCTACCCATTAAACCACCTAAAGCATCGATTTCTCTAACTACAATACCTTTAGCAGTTCCTCCAATAGATGGATTACATGGCATATCAGCAATATTCTTCATATTAGAAGTAACTAGTAATGTTTTTACTCCTTGTTTTGCTGCAGCATTAGCTGCTTCACATCCTGCATGTCCACCACCAACAACAATTACATCATATTTCATATTTCCACCTACTTTCCTACACAAAATTTAGAGAATATCTCATCTAATATATCTTCATTATAAGTTTCACCTATAATTTCACCTAATGCAACATAAGATACTCTTAAATCATCCGCTACAATCTCAAATGGAAGTGTAGCATTTAAATTATCTATAGATTCACTAACTACATCTAAAGCTTTCTTAACTAAAGAAAGTTCTCTTGCATTAGAAATATAGTTAAAGTCAGAACTATTAATTTTTTCTAAATTAAACATACTAATAATTCTTGTTTTTAATTCATCTAATCCATTAGCATCCATAGTATTACCTTTAATATATGGAATATCAGCAAGTAAACTATAATCAATCTTAGACACTAAATCACATTTGTTAATAATAACTATCTTTTCAACATTTGTTTTATTAATTAAATCTAATTCTTCTTCAGTTAATACTTCTGAATTATTTAAAACAAAAATAACTAAATCAGAATTATTAATAATATCTAAACTCTTTTTAACCCCAATTGATTCTACTAGATCATCAGTTTCTCTTATACCCGCAGTATCAGTTAAATTAAGTTTAATACCATTTAAACTTAAAGATCCTTCTACTATATCTCTAGTAGTACCTGCAATATCAGTAACAATAGCTTTATCTTGATCAAGTAAATGATTTAATATTGAAGATTTACCAACATTTGGTTTACCAACTATTGATACATTAATACCATCTTTAATAATAGATGCATCTTTATATGAATTAACTAATTTAGTAAGCTTATCCTTAATAGTAATCATAGTACTCTTAAGTTCATTATAAGTAATATCTTCTTCATCCTCAATTTCGTCTGGATAATCAAAAGCAACTTCTAATTTACCTTCAAGTTCCATTATTTCTTTTCTCATTTCTTTTATTAATCTAGATAAATTACCATTTAATCTATTCATAGCAAATTTTCTTTGAGAATCAGTTTGGGAAACAATTAAATCATTAATACCTTCAGCTTCAACTAAGTCAATTCTACCATTTAAGAATGCTTTCTTGGTAAATTCACCTGGGTCTGCAAGTCTACAACCATTTTCTAATAATAATTCAAGTATCTTATTAGTAGTAGAAATACCACCATGAGAGTTAATTTCTACCATATCTTCTTTAGTAAAAGTACGAGGTGCTCTCATTATAGATACTAATACTTCATCTATCTTTTCATCTTTATCCATAATAAAACCATAGTTAATAGTATGTGTATCAACTTTAGTTAAATCTTTACCCTTAAAAATACTATTAACTATCTCTATAGCATCAGGACCAGTTGCTCTAATAATAGATATAGCACCAACACCTAAAGCTGTGGATATTGCACATATATTTTCATTCATGAGTAGTACCCCTTTCTTGACGCATTGTATTATATCACTTTTTTATAAAAAAACAAAAAAGAAGATATCAATCTTCTTTAGTTATAATCTCACTATTATATAATTGTCTATACTCTTTACAATTATTAAATAAATATTTATGATTTCCACTGTCTAGTATTTTACCATCACTTACAAATAATATTCTATCTGCATTCTTAATAGTAGATAATCTGTGAGCTACTATTAATATAGTAAAATCACCCTTCATATTATCTATAGTTTTCTTAATATTAGCTTGTGTTTCATTATCCAATGCACTAGTAGCTTCATCAAATAATATAAGTTTAGTATTTTGAACAAACGCTCGAGCAATAGCAAGTCTTTGTCTTTGTCCGCCAGATAGTGTGACTCCACCTTCACCTACGACAGTATCATAACCATTAGGTAAACTCTTAATAAAATCATGTAAACAAGCTTTCTTACAAGCAGTTATCATTTCCTTTTCTTTTAAATCAGATTTAATAAGTCTAAAATTATCTCTAATACTTAAATTAAATATATATGGATTTTGAGTAATAATAGATATATTACCTCTTAATGAATCTTTATCTAACTCATATATATCATTATCATCTAAATATATATGTCCTGAATCTATATTGAATAATTTACATATTAAACTTAATATTGTAGTCTTACCTGCTCCACTCTTTCCAACAAAAGCAATAGTTTCACCACATTTAATATCAAAACTCATTTTATCTAATACATTTTTATTATCATATTTAAATGATACATTATCAAATTTTATGCTACCTTCAACTTTATCTAAATGTTTATTTCCCCATGTTTCTTTCTCAAAATCTTTTGAATCATATATAGAAAAAACTCTTTCACAACATAAATTAAATTGTTTTAAATAATTAATTAAACTACTAATAGTTCTATTAAATGACATAACATTACCACTATAATTAGATAAAACAATAGCTATAGGAATACTTAAAACATTACCCTTTAATAAAAATATAAGAAGCATATAATCTAAAAAATAGTATAAGCCGTATAAAAATTCATCAAGTGATCTATAAAATCTCATAAAATCATTATGTTTATATCTAATGTCATTTAATTTTGTAACTTTTTCATCTAAAGTATTTAAAAAACTCACTTCAGAATTTAATACTTTAATATCTCTAGAACCTCTAATAAGTTCATTTAAGAAACTATTAGTTCTTTCTTCTTCTTCTCTCACTAATTTTCTTTTCTTAATTTGTATAGAAGAAAATTTGTTTTGATATATTGAAAAACATATTGTAAAAAATAAAACAAATAATGCAAATATATAATTATAAAAGAATAATATAACAAATATACCTATATCTTTTATTATTTCAGAAAATGAAAATATAATTTCGTTATAACCATTAGAAATATTTGATAAATCCCCATTCATTCTTTGAACAAAAACCGATGATCCTTCCTTATTAAAAGTACTAGTTGTTATTTTTAATATTTCTTTACCTAAACTATTTTGCATATTTCTAAAAACATTTCTTGATATTCTATTAGAAAAATAATTTCTATAATAACCAACAAATGCATCAATAATTCTAATAATAAATAATAATAAACAAGAATAAAATAATTGATTATACTTATTAGATGTTAAATATACAATTCTTTTAGCTCCAATAACTGGAATTATTAAACTTATAATAATTAACAATAAGCAAAAAATTATAAACCCTATTATTTTTCCTTTTTCTTCTTTTAAAAAATACCATAAACGTTTTAGATAACTAAAACTTTTCTTCATTAAATACCTCCAATTAATAATTATATATAAAAAATAAAATTGTCAATACTATTAATTGTTTATTTGATAACCCACTCCTTAAGATAGGTATTAAAAATACCACTAATATATATTATTACCGGTACCCCCTCAAATTACTTGAAATTTTTTAAAATTTTTATAAAAAAATAAAAAAAGATGGAAATTTCCATCTTTTTAAGCTTCTTTTGGTTTAATTACAATGTGTCTATTAGGTTCTTCTCCAACACTTTCAGTATAAACACCTTTGAAATCAGTTAGAGCATTATGAACAAGTCTTCTTTGATAACTATTCATATTTTCAAGTTCAGCTTCAACTTTAGTTTTAGCAACTTCTTTAGCAATTTTCTTTGCAGATCTAACTAATCTTTCTTCATTCTTTTCTTTATAATTTTCAACATCTAATAAGATATATGGATATTCATTAATCTTATTATAGATAACTTGTTTAACTAAAGTAGTTAAAGCTTGTAAAGTTTTTCCTTCTTTACCAATTAAGATATTGTTATTATCTGAATACATCTTAATAGTAATTTGTTCATCTCTAACTTTAGATTCAAAACTTACATCTAAGCCCATATCTTTAGTTATTCCTTTAAGGAAATCTTTTACATACTCTACTAAATCATCTCTAGTAATTACATGAAGAGTTACAACTTCTTTTTTAAGAAGACCACCCTTTGTTTTAGTTACATAAAAGTAAACATCACTTTCACTAACCCCTAAACTCTTTAAAGCTTCATCTTTTACTTCTTCTAAGCTTTTTCCACTAAACACTGTTTCTTTCATATTACTTACTCTCTCCACTTCTCTTTTTTATAATAGCAGTTTGGATAACTCCAAATGCATTAGTAACAATCCAATATAATCCAATTGCTGCTGGTAATTGAACTGAAGCAATACCAATAAATACAATCATAAATAACATCATATATTTTTGTTGCTTTTCTTGTTCTGGATTACCACTAGACATTGAACCCATACTTAACAAGAATGTTAAGGCTGTAAATAATACAATTAATACAATTAATAATATGTACCAATAATTTCCACTCTTAATTCCAAATATAGGAGTTGTACCTAATTGGAATACCCATAAGTTATTTTCAAAAATTGCAGGTACTCTATTAATAGCTTCTAAGAATGCTAAGAATAAAGGTAATTGAATAAATGATACTAAACAAGAAGATAAAGGATTAATATCAGCTTCTTTATAAAGCATCATAGTTTCTTGGCTCTTCTTCATTAAAGATTCTTGATCATCTTTACCAGCATACTTCTTTTCAATCTTTTGTAATTTTGGTTGAATCTCTTTCATTTTTTGACTTTGTTTAGCTGTTTTAGCACTAAAAGGTAATAATATTAATCTTATAAGTAATCCAATTAACATTACAGAAATACCATAATTCTTAACTAACTTACCTACTTTAATAATTAACCAAGCTAAAGGTCTTACAAATAATTGTACCCATAATCCATCATATGAATTCTTTTCATAGATTTTCATATTACTACAACTATGTAGTTTACTTAATTCTACAGTCATATGACTTTCGTTATTCTTATATTGTTCTAATAAAGATTCCTCTTCTGGAAGACAAATTATATTAGAAGTTAAATTTTGTCCTGTTCCACTATTAATAATTGCCTTTTTATTATCATCAACCATAGTTTTAGTACATCCAGTTAATAATAAAGATCCTACTAAAGCAATTATAAGTGACTTCTTAATTTTATTATTCATAATTCACCTATCTCTACTTATTTTACTAATTCAACTAATAATTTAGTCATTTCTTCAAAATCCATCTCTAAAACAGATTTCTTAACTATTATAATATAATCTTTATTATTTTGAAATAATTTTTTATTAGCAGTAACAATCTCTCTTACTTGTCTTTTAACTTTATTTCTAACATGGGCATCCCCTATTTTTTTTCCAACAGCAAGACCCCATCTAGTAAAGTCTTTTTCGTTAACCTTATTATATATAATATAAGCTCTATTCTTTTTATATTTACCATTTTGAATAATATCATCAAAATCAGAATGTTTTTTTACCATTTCATATCTTCTCATAGCTCTACCCTCTTTATACAAAAAAAAGTCACTTAAGAGTGGCTTTAATTATTTACAAAGTACCTTACGTCCTTTTGCTCTTCTAGATTTTAAGATTTTAGAATTTTTTCTTGCGAAGAAACCATGTTTCTTAGCTTTTTTACGATTATTTGGTTGAAAAGTTCTTTTCATAGTACACTCCTCTCCTTCTGAAAGCAAGGTTATTATAATATATCAACAAAAGATAAGTCAACAAAAAATACGAAAAAATGTATTCTTTACCAATTATCAACAGATTTAACAACATAGTTGATAACTTTTCTACACAAAAAAGTTATTAATACTCCATAATTTGTGGAAAATGTTGAAAAGTACGATAACATCCTATATAATAGGCAATTGAATGGTGGATAACTATGTTTATAAGTCCATTTTTATTAACACAAGAAAAGTATTTATTTATTTTTAAAATAAATTGATTTAAAATTTAATTAGTTAAACAATCTAAACGGGGCGAGGTGATGAAAACATGCAAGAAATGGATGAAAAATTCCAAAATTTTAAAGATATTCTAAAAAAATCATTAACAAATATTTCATATACTACATGGTTTTCAAAATTAGAATTGTATGACATCACTGATAATACCCTTATTATTAAATCAGATAGTGAATTTATAAGAAATTATATAAAGAATCAATACATGGAATTGATCAATGAATCAGTTATAAAAGCTTATAATTTTCCTTATGAAGTAGAACTTTGTATTGAAGAAGAACTACAAGAATTAAAAAATAAAAAACAAACAAAAACAGTTATTAAAGAAGAAACAATAGATACAAATATAAATAGAGTAGGTACAAACTTAAATCCTAAGCTTACTTTTGATAACTATATAGTAGGTAAAACTAATCAACAAGCCCAATTAATAGGACTTCAAGTTGCTGAATGTCCTGGAAACTTATATAATCCCTTATTTATATATGGTAAAAGTGGGTTAGGTAAAACTCACTTAATGAATGCGATAGGTAATTATATCGTAGATAATTCAGATAAAAAGGTATTATATATAACAAGTGAAGAGTTTATTGAAGACTTCTTACAATATTATCGTAGTGATTCTCATGATGATAATAAAAATAAAATATTGGAAAACTTCAGAGAAAAATATCAAAATGTAGATGTATTAATAATCGATGATATCCAAAGATTAAGAAAAAAAGAGGCTACACAAGACGAATTTAAAGAAACATTCGATAAACTTCATAAAATGGATAAACAAATTATTATTGCATCAGATACAAGTCCGAATGACTTAAAAGAATTTGATGATAGATTAAAAACAAGATTTGCATGGGGAGTAATAATAACAATTGATCCTCCAGACAATGAATTAAAGATAAAAATACTAGAAAACAAAATAGCAGGCCATGAAGCAGCTAAAAAGATAAAAAAAGAAGTATTAAACTATATCGCAGAGAATTCTCCTAATAATGTAAGACACTTAGAGGGAGCAATTAATAGATTATATGCATGTATGTCTATGTGGAATCCAGAAGTGGTAGACTTAGAATTTGCTAAAGAATCACTTAAAGATACGCTTGGAAACGACATATATTCATATAATTCAATAGGTAAGATACAAAAAGCAGTCGCAGATTATTATGGAATAACGGTAGAAACTTTAAAAAGTAAGAAAAGAAAAGCTGAAATTAATAATCCAAGACAAATAGCAATGTACCTATGTAAGATAAAAACGGAAGAAACATGGGAAAAAATAGGATTAGAGTTTAATAAAGACCATTCAACAGTAATACATGGATGTAATAAAGTTGAAAATGAGTTAAAAACTAACCCTCAATTAAAGAAAGAAATTAAAGAAATAACTGATAAAATTTCATAAGTGTTAAAAACTTAAAAATTATAAACAATTAAATTTAATAATTATTTATAAAAAACAACGAAAATACGAATAAAACTTAAGTTTTCAACATAATAAACAGACTATATTAATAACAATATATAAATAAAAAAATAACTAGATGAAAGAAGGAAGATGAAATGAAATTTTCAATTAAAAAATCAATTATATTAGAACAATTAGTAAACGTTAATAGAGCTATATCTCCTAAAAACATTATTCCTATATTAAATGGAATTAAATTCGACTTAGATGAACAAGGATTACAATTAACAGCAAGTGATTCAGACTTAACTATTAAATCACTTATTAAACCAGAAGATATTGAAACAGTAGATAAAGAAGGATCTATAGTTATCCAAGCTAAATATATTATAGACATTGTTAAATCAATGCCAGGTGAAATTATTAACTTTGAAGTAGTAGATGGATCAAGTATCATTATTTATTGTAATAATACTAAATATAATTTAAATTGTTTAAATAGTAATGATTATCCACAAATACAAATGGAAGAAAATAAGAATTCTATTAAATTAAAAGGTGAAGATCTAAAGAGAATGATTAAACAAACTATCTTTGCAGTATCTACACAAGAAAGTAGACCATTACTTACAGGTGTTAACATTAATATTAATGGAAATATCTTGGAATTTATTACTACAGATTCTTATAGATTAGCAAAAAAGACATTTATTCTTGAAGAAAACTTTGATGAAGCTATTAATATAGTAGTTCCAGGAAGAAACATGAATGAACTAGATAAAATTGTAAGTGATGCTTCAATTGTTGAAATCCATGTATTTAATAACAAGATTTTATTTAAAATAGATAATATTTTATTCCAATCTAACTTATTAAATGGACAATATCCTAATACTTCAAACTTTATTCCAAAAGAATTTAAGTACATTATTACTACTAATTTAAATAATTTCTATGCTTCAATCGATAGAGCAGCATTACTTACTCAAAGTAAAGAAAGAAATATCGTTAAAATGGAAGCAAATGAAAACAAATTATGTATTTCATCAATTTCTTCTGAAATCGGTAAAGTTGAAGACTATTTAGATGTAGAAAGAAACAATGATGAACAAATAGTTATATCATTCAGCGCTAAATATATGATTGATGCATTAAGAACATTTGAAAATGATGATATTACAATCTTTATGAACGGAGATTCAGCACCAATTGTTATTAAATCTAATAGTGATGAATCACTAATTCAATTAATTTTACCAATTAAGACATATTAAGATAGTATTTTTACTATCTTTTTTTATTTTTTATTAAAAATCGACAAATATCGACAAAAAACCTCACTTCATTAGTATATAGTGAACTTAAAGGAGGTGAATTAGATGAATAATTACTTAATTAATAGTAATACATTAGCAATAATGTCTTATCAAAGTAAAAGTATTGTTTTTGAAAAGAATAAAAAGATCATAATTAATAAAAATCCTAATGCTATTATTAGATGTAACTGTAATATGTATGGTAGTAGTTATGCAGGTAGGGTAGAAGGAACTAAGAAACTTACTGGTTATTCTTATAAAGCTCCTATTATTATTGAAGATAAGAAT
>JAEEGI010024563.1_pt1 | contig 11741 bp, 8 predicted proteins | sample 8958751 | NCBI WGS metagenome assembly JAEEGI01 (sample SAMN16246545, study PRJNA631951) | gut metagenome | biome: gut microbiome; feature: rumen; material: KS-attached | host: Bos | place: Iran: Karaj | collected 2018-10 | reverse complement strand
CCGTCACCGTTTTGCGGACCAGGACGGGCTCGAAGTTTTCTACCACGCCGCCGTTTTCATCCAGGATCTGGCTGACGATGCGGGGCTGATAGTAATAGCCGCCGTTGATCAGCGAGCAGTAGGAGGCCGCCATCTGGATCATGGTGCAGGAAAAGCCCTGGCCGAAGGAACTCGTGGCCATGTCCACCACGGACATGTTGTTCTCGCTGAAGATAAAGCCGGATGCCTCGCCGGGCAGATCCACGCCCGTCCGGGCGCCCAGGCCGAAAAGCCGGTGATAGCGGATCATGGTGGCCGCGTTGACCCGGCTCGCGATATTCATCATCGCGTCGTTGCAGGAATTCCACAGCGTCTCTTCCAGGTTCTGCTGCTTGTGGCCCTCCAGCAGGTGGCAGTGGATAACGGTATCGCCGAAGGTCTCCTGCCCGTCGCAGTAAAAGATCGTATCCGGCGTGACCACGGCCTCCTCCAGCGCCATGCCGACGGTCAGCTCCTTGGCCACGGAGCCGGGCGGGAAGGCGTCGCTGATGGTGAAGTTCCGCCAGACGCGGTTGCGCAGCTCTCCCAGTTCCTCGTCGCTTAGGCTCTCCTCCGAGGGCAGCCAGGACATGCGGCTTAAGTCCGTGGGATCCGCCGGCGAGAAGGATTTGTCCGTCGCCATAGCGAGGATCTCCGCGGTCTGCGGGTTCATGACCAGCACGCCGATATTGCCGAAGGGCTGCTTTTCGGGATTCGTCGCGTAATCCTGGATCTTCTGCTGCACGACCGACTGGACGTACCAGTCGATGGTGCTGACGACCGTATAGCCGTTGGAAGCATCCTGGAAAACGCGTTCCAGATCGCCGTCCTGATTGATATAGCTGTAGCTCTTGCCGTTGACGCCCTTCAGGTAGTCGTTGTAATACTCCTCCAGGCCCCAGTGTCCCTCGGAGGAGTCGCTGCCGGAAAAGCCCAGCACCGTGCAGGCCAGCTCCTCGTACGGATAGGCCCTCTGGTATTCCGTCTCGAACCAGACCCCGGTCACCTTGTCCGCATGGAGCGCCTTGCCGTTGGCGTCCTCCGCGGAATTGTAGTTTTCCTGATAGGCCAGGAAGAGATCCTTCTCGGCGCCGGTGATCCGCCTGCCGTAGCGGATGTACATGCTTTTCGGGTTGTCTGTCAGGACCTGTTCCAGATCCGCGCGGTCGTAGCCGAAGCATTCCACGAGCGCGTTGACCGTCGCCTCGCGGTTCGGCTGCGGGGCGGAAGCCCGAGCCGTGTACAGGATCACCGACGGGTCGAGGATCAGATTGTACACCTCTTCGCTGTAGGCCAGCAGCGTCTGCTTGCGGTCCACGATATTGCCGCGCTTAAAGGGAATGGCGCTGCTGGTATAGGTCTGCTGCGCCAGGATCGACTTCTGGTACTCTTCTCCGTTGTCCCGCATCAGGACCACGATATAGAGCGCAAGCGCGAATAAAACTGCCGATACCACGCCGAGGGCTATCGTCAGTTTTCTTCGCATATAAATATTCAGTTTCAGGCGTTTTCCGCCGTTCTTATTTCCCCGGGATGTCTTCATACTGTCTCACGTACTCTCTGAGCTGTTCGGAATAATTCACCTGGGCGTTCGAATCCGGATAAACCATTCCCAGCTGCTCGGTCGCAATCTCATATACTTCCGCAAGATTCACCTGGGCTTCCATACGGTTCTCAGTCATCTGATTTTCTGCTCTCAGCTGAGCCAGCTGGTTTTCCAAACGGTAGATATTGCTCCGGGAGGCCGTGACGGATGCGTTCAGCGACAGAAAGCTGAAGCACATAAAAGCAAAGGCCAGCGTCAGCGTCATCATGAAAGCAAACATCGCCAGGCGAGCCCAGTTCAGACGGCGGGGCTGTTCCTGCGGCTGAGACTTCGGCTCCGCCTTCGGCAGAGTCAGGATCTCTTCGTCCTTGGTCGGCACGGACACGATCTGGGTCCGCAGCGTATTTCCTTCCTGATAAATAACGGTTCTCTTTTCCATGATGCGCCTCTATTCTCTCTCCGCTCTTTCAAAGATCCTCAGCTTTGCGCTGGCAGAGCGGCTGTTGTTTTTCAGTTCTTCTTCGGTCGGCAGGACCGGGTTGCGGGTGACGACCTTTCCCCGGCTGACCGCGCCGCACACGCAGCGGGGGAAATCCTTCGGGCAGATGCAGGGGTCTTCGGCCTTCCGGAAAGCGTTTTTGACGATCCGGTCTTCCAGAGAGTGGAAGCTGATGACCGCCAGTCTTCCGCGAGGAGCCAGCAGCCCGATCAGTTCGCCCAGGCTCTGCTCCAGGACCGTCAGCTCCTGGTTCAGCTCGATGCGGATGGCCTGGAAGGTCCTCTTGGCCGGATGGCCGCCGCCCTTCTGGTACTTCATCGGGATGGCCTTCCGGATGATCTCCACCAGCTCTCCGGTGGTCCGGATCGGTTCCTCCTGGCGGGCCAGCACGATGCGTCTTGCGATGAAGCTGGCGAAGCGTTCCTCTCCGTAATCTCTCAGGACGCGGGCCAGCTCCTGTTCGCTGTAGCCGTTCACCAGGTCCGCCGCCGTTTCGCCCGCGGAGGCGTCCATGCGCATGTCCAGCGGTGCGTCGTGCAGGTAGGAGAAGCCCCGTTCGGGATTGTCGATCTGATAGCTCGAAATGCCCAGATCCAGCAGGATCCCGTTCACCCGGCGGATATTCAGCTCCGCCAGGACCTGCGGCATTTCTCCGAAGTTTGCTTTTATCAAAGTGTAGGAGGGGTGTTCCCCTTTTTCCTCTTCCATCGCTTTCGCGACTTCCGCCAGATGCTTGTCGGCCGCCCGGAGGGCTTCGGCGTCCCGGTCGATCCCGACCAGCGTTCCTTCCGCGGAGAGCCTCCGGAAGATTTCCCCCGCGTGCCCGCCGCCGCCGACGGTCCCGTCCACATACACGCCGTCCGGCTCGATATTCAGCCCTTCCAGGCATTCCGTCAACAGAACGGGGGTGTGTACGAATTCCATCTCGGCTCCTTGTCGCGGGGACGGTTTTATATTCCCAGATCCGCCATCATTTCGGCTAATTCATCAATATCCTCGTAATGCGATTCCTTTGTCCAGGCTTCCTTGGACCAGATCTCCAGGCGGTTTCCTACGCCGCAGAGGACCACGTCCTTGACCAGATCGGCCGCTTCCCGCAAGGTCTGGGGAAGTAAGGCCCTGCCCTGTTTGTCGAGCTCCGCTTCCGACGCGCCGGCTAAGAGATATCGGGAGAACTTCCGGGCGTTTTTGTCGGTCAGGGGCAGGGCCTGGAGTTTGTTGACCAGCTTTTCCCATTCTCCGGAAGGAAAGGCGAAGAGGCAGCCGTCCAGTCCTTTGCTGACGACGAAGTTGTCGCCCAGCTGTTCGCGCAGCTTAACAGGAATAATGATCCTGCCCTTGGCGTCCAGCGTATGATTGTATTCACCCATCAGCATGGCCTGTTCCCTCCTTTCCAGTCCTCAAATGGGGGAGAAAAAAGCGGGTGCCGAAGTTCGGTTTTCTGCCACTTCGCACCACTTTGTGCCACTTCTCTCCCTTCTGGCTCATATTCTACGCAATCCCTCTGGGAAAATCAAGGGTTTTTTTCATTTTTTTTAAAAATTTTTGCAACTTTTTCCGGCATCAAAAAAGGCCGGAATCCGTTGGGATTCCGACCTTTTCCGAACCTTTGTTTGTCTGTTTTTCTCCGGTGGGGGAAAGTGTTTTATGGCGCCCCGCCTATTCGCTTTTTTCCTCCGTTTTTTCGGCTGGAGTGGGGGCGTTTTCCTGCTTTTCCGCCTCTCCGGCGGACTGTGCAGCCGCCGCCAGCTTCTTCCGCCGCAGCATCACGATTATGACCGTCACGCTGGCGATCACCAGAACGGCCGAGAGCAGCTGGGAGACCGCCAGACCGGTCTTTCCGATCTGCAGCTGGTCCGTCCGGAGGCCCTCGATCCAGAAGCGTCCCAGGCCGTAGCCGGCCAGGTACATCAGGAAGATCTGTCCGTCGAACTGCTTCTTCTTTTTCAGCGAGAACCACAGCAGGATCAGCAGGACGCCCAGGCTCCACAGGCTTTCATACAGGAAGGTCGGATGGACCTGGATATAGGTGACGCCGTTCTCCACGAAGCTCTTTTCCAGATGCTCTGCCGTGACCATGCTCCGGTTGACCTTGTCCAGGTTGAGCGCCATGGCGAAGGGGCCTTCCGTATAGCGGCCGAAGGCTTCCATGTTGATAAAGTTGCTCCAGCGGCCCGTGTACTGCCCTGCGATCAGGCCGCAGCAGGCCGTATCCAGGACCAGGAGGGGATTCAGCTTTTTCCGCCGGCTGTATACCACGGCCGTCAGCACGCCGCCGATCACCGCCCCGTAGATGGCCAGTCCGCCGCCGCGCAGATTGAAGATCTGCAGCAGGTTGTTCTTATAATTGTCCCAGGCGAAGATCACGTAATAGAGACGGGCGCCGATCACGCCGAAGATGATCGCGTAGACCACCAGCTCGAAGTAGCGCTCCGGATCCTGGCCGGTCTTTTTCGCGACCAGGCAGGCGATGGAAAGGCCCACCAGCACCGACAGTGCGATCACGCAGCCGTAGAAATAGATCTCAAAGCCGAAGACCTTGAAGCTGCGGCTCATGTCGCTGATCTTCAGCCCCAGCTTGACGAACCAGATATCGACCGTCATCATCAGATATGCCATAAATTACTCCTCCCGTCGGCCGGATCAGTATTTTCCCAGCAGGAACGCGGCCCGGAACAGAAAGCTTTCCAGCCGGCTCTGCCGGTAAAAAGGACAGTGAAGCAGGAAACGCAGCCGTTTCCCGAAGCTGTCCGCCTTCAGGAACTCTTCCACCGCAGCCGTCAGGCCCAGCGGTTCGAGCGCCTCGGCGTTTTCCTGTGTGAAATACGCCATCTGCCGTTTGTTCTTTTCGCCCTCGCCTTCCATGGCGCGCCGGCCGGCCTTCAGGATCCGGCCCAGGCGGCCCTTTCCGTAGCCGAGCTCGTTTCCCCCGTGCTGGCGGTAGAGCGTGCGCGGCGTTTCGTCGAAAAGGATCTGCCCGTACAGCGCCGCCAGTCCCGCGATCCACAGATCGTAGACGTAGATCCTCGAAACGTCCCGCGGCCTCTGGATGAGCGCCAGCAGTTCGTTGTTGAAGAACTGATTGTGACCGGGGCAGATATTCTGGATCAGCGTGTTGGCCGGCGTGATGGCCCGCAGCTTCTTCCGCGTGACGCCGACCGGATTTAAGTTTTCGTCAGCCGTCAGGGAAGGGCAGGCCCAGAGCGTCGGCCCCTCGGCCTGAAGCAGCGCCTCGACGGCGGCCTCGACCTTGCCGGGCAGACATTTGTCGTCCTGATCGCAGAGCCCGTAAAAATCATACCCGGACGCTCCGTCCAGCAGGGCGAAAAAGCTGGCGTTGCAGCCGACGTTTTCACCTTTCAGATACTCGACGCGGCCGGGATACTTCTCCCGGAGCGCCCGCACGGTATCGGCCGTCGCATCTTTCGAGCCGTCGTCGCGGATGCGCAGGGTCAGGTCGAATCCGCCCTCCTGCGTCAGGATGCTTTCGGCCTGCTCCGTCAGATATTTCTCTCCGTTATAGGAAGACAGGAGGATCAGGACGCGCGGTTTCATTTTTCCGTACCGTCCTCTCCCTCCGTCAGCGAGGCCGTGATGTGGCCCGCCTGCACGCCGCTGGTGCTTTCCTTCACGAAGAGGATGCGCAGCGTTCCGAATATCAGCATGAGATCCGTGAAGATCCCCATCTTATTGATATACATCAGATCCATTTCCAGCTTGTCGTGCGGGTCGGTGTTGTAGCGGCCGTAGACCTGCGCGTAGCCGGTCAGGCCGGCCTTGACCTGCAGGCGCAGCCGGAAGGCGGGAAATTCCTTCGCGTACTGCTCCGCGATCTCCGGACGTTCCGGACGCGGCCCCACGATGCTCATCTCGCCCTTTAAAATATTGATCAGTTGCGGCATCTCGTCCATGCGGATGGCGCGGATGACCTTGCCGACCGGCGTGATGCGGTCGTCGTTTTCCGTGGTCAGGCGGGCCACGCCGTCCTTTTCGGCATCCGTCCGCATGCTGCGGAATTTGATCATCTTAAAGACCTTCGAGTCCTTGGTCAGGCGGGTCTGGGTGTAGAAGACGGGGCCGCCGTCGTACAGCTTGACGGCCAGCGCGGTCAGCAGCATGAAGGGCGAGGTCAGGATCAGGCCGATCAGGGAGGCGACGATGTCAAAGGCCCGCTTGACCGCCAGGAATTCCGGTACCGGGCGCTTTCTTTCCACGTTGAGCACCGGCACGCTGTAGGACTGGATATGCCTGGCGCCGGCCAGGATCACGTCTCCGACGTCCGGCAGAAAGTAGCCCTGAATGCCGTTCTCCACGCAGTACTGGGCGATCCGGTTGCGAAGCGACGCATCGATACCGATCACGAACAGGGCCTCGTAGCCCTCTAAAACGGCCTTAAAATCGTTTCCGAGCTTTTCTTCGGGGAGAAAGGCGCTGAGACGGAATTTGCGGGGATTTTCCTTGATCTCCTCGATGCGGAGCAGGTCCTCGTGCGTCCGGTACAGCACGGCGGTCTTCCGGGGCGGGATCAGTTGGAAATAGATCCGGGTGATCAGCTTGCTCCAAAGGATGTTGCAGATGACCTGTCCGATCAGCAGCAGCAGGAAGGGGATGGGATTGTAGAAGCGCGTCCAGGCCAGCGCCGTAGCCGCGTAGATGCCCATGATGGACAGCGTGCAGGAAAGGCTCTGCGAATACGCCATGTCGCCGGCGGAGGTAAAGCCGACCAGATAGGCATTGTAGGTGCTGTTCAGCAGGTACAGCAGGATGCCGTAGAGCAGGGTCACGTAAAAGTAGTAACGGTATTCGCTGTGGCCCAGTTCGATACTCCGGGTGAAGACGAGCAGGAAGGCGAATACGTTCAGAAGAAAGTGGGCGGTATTCAGGAGCTTGATGGTGCTGTCGTGTTTATCTTTGGTCATGAGGGCGCATATCCTCTCGTAAATTCACAGGAACGAAGGCGTTTCCTCCCGGGGCGCCCTTCGATCCGGAATATTATAGCACAGCCCGCATTTTTTTGGAAACTGTTTTTTCAAAGCCCTTTTTTAGCGCTTGTTCACGGAGATCCGCTGTTCTTCCTCGGAAAAGTCATAACAGCAGAGCCCGATCAGGTCTTCCAGTTCCTCCGGGCTCAGCTTTTGCGCCGCAATATTCACCGATTGGAACACGTTGTCCGTGCGGTTCCGGGTCCCCTTGACCCAGCAGATATCATCCCCTACGAAACGGGGATCGAGAAGCGGTCTGTCCGAGGAAGCGGCGACCTCCATGAGGCAGCAGCCGAGGCGCGTATCCCACAGGCTGATACGGCTGCCGGTCGCTTTTCCCGCCGCCTCCGTCTCCACCAGGAGCAGGCCGTCGGCAGAAAAGTCCACGCCGCTGACGTATGCGCCGACGTCGAACAGATAACGCGGCACCGTATCCTCCGGCCCGAAGACCAGCAGCTGATACGCGACGGTCTGGATAACGCACCACCCGTCTTTAAAGGCGTAGCCCGGGGTCAGCACCATGCTGCCATCCGTGGAGATCGGGTCGATCTGCCTGATTTTACCGCTTTCCCCGTCGATGACCGCCCGCAGGACGGTATCGGTCCGGTCGAAGCCCAGATAGACGGTAAGAAGCGTTTCATCCTCGAAGCATGCAATGATATTGTACTGATAGCCCGTGCCTTCCGATACGGCCGCGCTGTCCGAAATGACGCCGTCTTTCCCGATCACCAGCAGGCAAGGAGCCGCGTTTTCCTCCTGATCCAGCACCACGGTATGCCCGCTGAAATGCCGGACGGGATCATTTTTGAAATCCCGCCCGAGGGCATCCTGCGTTTCCTTTGGGACCGCTTCCGAGGAGATCCGGCTGTTTTCCAGCGTTTCCTCATACCGTGCCGGAAGGGAGCCGTCAGCTTCCGCGGGGAAGGTTCTGACGTCGTAAAGCCTGGACTCTCCCTTTGATCCCTGAGCGAGGATCCCGCCGTCCTCCCGGTATTCCGCCCTGACCGCCTGGAAGTCCAGTTTATACGAAGGGCAGATGATGTCTCCGCTGACCCCGTCCACGATCTCCAGCGCCTCGCTGCGGCTGACCAGCAGCCGGCTGTCATCGGGACTGAAGGAAAGCATCAGCGGCGCGTATTTTTTATCGTTTTCCGTGGTTCCGGTAAGCTTCCCGTCCCGGTCGTACAGCCGGGCCTCGGAGCCGCCGCCGACGTCCGTCCCGGTATAGACCATCAGGGCATAGCCCGTTCCGTCCCGTTTGACGGCCATGGCTACGTAGCTTTCATGCTCGGGCGCGTGGACCGCCAGCCGGTAAACCTTCTCACTGTCCAGTGCCGATATCCGGCCGTTTCCGTTGACCAGCAGCAGCTTTCCGCTCTCCGATATGATCATCGGACAGACGTAAGGAAGGTTCCGCACCGCATCGCCCTCACCGTAGCCCAGCACGCTTTCCATGGTATAAATGCTGCTGTCCGCGATTTTTTCCCCCTCAAAATCATAGAGATACAGGTAGCCCGCGTAGTTGAAAATGACCCTCACGGTATCTTCCCCGTGATAAAAAACCACGGCCGGATCCGCGTCCTTATCCGGCGAATTCCGGCAATAGGGATTTTCCCATTCCGGTACAGGGACGGACAGCGTCCTGCCTTCGGAGATCCAGTAGACCCGGATAGTGCTGCCGTCGGACGTTGCCCGGTAATCCCGCCCTTCCCCGATCAGCTTTCCTTCAGGTTCGGCCGCCGCGCTTTCAACGGTCTCAGGCGCCGCCTGGGCCTCCTTCAGGCAGATCCAGCCGTATTTCTGCGTGAGAAGATGCGTCAGCCGCTGCGCGGTCTGATCCTCCGGATTATGGATCAGGCTTTCGGCAAAATAGAGAAGCGCCGCCTCCTGGTCCCCGGAAAGGGCTTGTTCCGTCCCGCTCCGAAGATAGGTCAGCGCCAGCTGCTGTTCGATGCTGTCCTTCTGGGCGCTGATCTTCTGATTGGCGTCCTCCAGCTGCTCGTTCTGCTTTACGATACGGTCGTTCGCCTGCTCCAGTTCATCGTTCTGTGCCCGGATCCGGGTGTTCGCGTCGTTCAGCTGTACGTTTTTATCGCTGATCTTTCGGTTGCTGACCAGCAGGATCCCCGCGTAGCCCAGAAGGACAGCGAGACTTACGGAGAAGACGGCGGCCAGCCGCTTTTGTTTCCGTTTATGCTCTCTCCGCGCCAGGCTGTCGTAAGGCACGCCTAAAAAGCACGCGAAGAGCCGGAGTTTTTCCGTGTTCAGTTTTTTGAGAACGTCCTTTGTGCCGGTGCCGCGGATATCGGCCGCCAGAGGCTCCACCACGAGCTCCGGATCCTCCGGGTCGGGATGGGTCAGGGGGAAAGGAAAGGCCTCGTCCGGCTCGCCGTCCGCCAGCACCGCCAGCACGTGATCCTTATCGTGACGGCTGCGGAAATAGCGGATCTCCTCCTGCACCCACCGCGATTCGGGAGTGTCCGGGGTGCAGACCACCACTAAGTATTCGGAATTGTCGAGCGCCGTCCGGATGTCCTGGCCCAGATCGCCCGAGACCGGAAGCTCCTCCTGGTCCCGGAAGGCGATGCCGAGTTTTTTCCGCCCCGGCTGCACGGCGCTCCCCACGTGATAGCGCTCGATCAGCTGGTGCAGCCGTGTGGCGACGGCTTTGTCCAGCGGTTTATGGCGATAACTGATAAAGGCAACGTATTTCCGTTCCATGACGAACCTCACAGGGACAGGGGAATCTGTCTGATGAGGCTATTCTACTATAGATCGCGGACTTCGTCCAGTCTAACGCGCCTTGCCTCGCGCCCGGACGAAAACTTTTCTCGCACGGTGCGTTCGCAATGTGTTCGAAAAGTATTGTCCGGCTCGCTCGGCACTGGTTTTGCTTGCTTGCTTTTCCCGGTCTTCTATGGTACATTTCCTATAGAGGGTTGAATCATGGAAGCGATCGCGCATATCGAAAACGACTATACGGAAAAGTTCGGGATCCCGAGGCAGAGCGGCCTGAATGAGGCGCTGCTTTCCCGCATCGTCATGGAGCCGGCATACCGCAGCCCGGAAGCGTTCCGCGGCATCGAAGCCTACTCGCGGCTCTGGCTGATCTGGGAGTTTTCCGAGGTTCCGGCGGACACTCCCTTCTCTCCTACCGTCCGGCCGCCGCGCCTGGGCGGCAACACGCGCATGGGCGTCTTTGCGACCCGTTCTCCTTTCCGTCCCAACCGGCTGGGGCTCTCCTGCGTGGAGCTCGTCCGCCTGGCGCAGACCGCGCAGGGACCGGTCCTCACCGTGGCCGGCGCGGACCTCATGAACGGCACGCCCATCTACGATATCAAGCCCTATCTTCCCTATGCGGACGCCTTTCCGAATGCCCGCGTTAATGAAGCGCTGACCCGGAAGACGCTCTCCGTGGTGATCCCGGACGAAATAAAAGCCCGTCTGCCGGAGGATAAGATTGCTCCGCTGACCGGGCTTCTGGCGCTGGACCCCCGTCCTGCGTACCAGACGGATCCGGAACGGATCTACGGGGTACGCTTCGGGGAGTATAATGTACGCTTCCGTGTTGACGGAGAGATCCTCACTGTCTGCGAGGTAACGCCCGCCAACTGAGCTTGCCAAAGAATAGCACGGATGAAATGTCTCTGCCCGGCATGGTATCTTTTAATCGCCTTCCTCCTCAGGCGGTTCCACCGGGAGACTGTCTTCCGGGAAGAACCAGCTTACGGGCTTGATTTGGCTGAAAGGCTCATTTGCCAGGATCGGATTTCCCTGCTTCAGAAAATTTTTAGCCGACAGGACAGGGAACTGCCGGACAGAGACCTGGTGCGCGTAGCGCAGGCCGCTGCTGTAGCGTTCCTGTATCCGCATCTGAGCATTCTCTCCCCAGGAAAAATCAATTTCCGGATACGAATTCTCCACGGTCAGAGTCACATATCCCCGTGCGTTCTCAAAGCTGTGCGGCCAGGAGAAAAGCGCGAACCAGGACTCCCCGCTCCAGGAGCTGTCAAACAGGGAATAGGATGATTGCGCGGTATACGTTTCTTTTTTCAGATAAGTGATCGGCGCGGTCCGCACTGTCCCGTCTTTTTCCGTAAAGATCCGGCCTGACGGTTCTTCTGTAAACGAAGTACCGTAACCGAACAGCCACTCCGGCCTAAGTTCCAGGGCATCCGTCCCCCAATAATTCTTCTGACCCGAAAGAGAAAAGGAATAAAAGACCTTCCAGATCCGCGGTGATTCTGACAGCACCACCGCCACGCTTGTCAGTTTAAAAACATCCGGGTATGACGAATACCAGCCGTTTTCCTGCACCATGACTGCCTTTGCGCCTTCGCAGCGAAGAAGATCTTCTTCCGCAATATCTGCCAGTACTTCCCTTGGGAAACCCAGAAACGTTAACTGTTTGGCGATTTCTTCCGCCGCCGGCAAGCGGCTTTCGGATACGTCCTGCCATTTCATGGGCAGGCGGCTGAAAAGGAGAAAACATACAAGACAGCCGGCGATCAGTGTGCCGAAATAGATCCCCATCATACCGCGCGGACCGATTTTTGAAGGCGTCGGCGTCAGGGCATAGCCGATTTCATCCAGCGTCTGGGAGAGACGGTATACATTGACCAGACAGTATACCAGCAAGGCTATCATGATCAGGACGATAAAGCCCTGCGCGCTGATAACGGCGAGAATACACAGC
>JAEEGI010024560.1_pt1 | contig 11742 bp, 5 predicted proteins | sample 8958751 | NCBI WGS metagenome assembly JAEEGI01 (sample SAMN16246545, study PRJNA631951) | gut metagenome | biome: gut microbiome; feature: rumen; material: KS-attached | host: Bos | place: Iran: Karaj | collected 2018-10 | reverse complement strand
CTTAATTTCTCAAGGACCACCTCCGAGATGGAGCTTATCACGAGAAATGTGATAGAAGAGCTTGAAGGTAAGGACGTATCGGAGGAGACTCTCCGCGAATACACGGATCCCGATTCGGAGAAATATGAGCAGATGGTTGAAGGCATCAGGAAGAAACTGAATTTCACCTCGCGTAAGTTCAACAGGCTTGATGATATGCTTAATGCGGTCGGCATCCCGACGGAGAATCTGTGCACATACTGCTGGGACGGACGTGAGTGATATATAGGATAAATGACGTGTAAATGATATGATCTTAGCTTCTCTGACTCCGTAGCCTGTGCTTTGGGTGACGGGGATATGAGAGCGGGATGATTTAAGATTAGCAGAGAGGGGATTGATATGCTGTACAATAACAGGATTTTTCTTGGAATGAGTGATGGGGAAAAGGTTGAGTTCTCGCTTAAGATGGCTAACCGCCACGGCCTGATCGCAGGCGCCACGGGAACCGGTAAGACAGTGAGCTTAAGGGTGCTTGCGGAGAGCTTCTCGGATGCGGGAGTGCCGGTGTTCATGGCGGATGTCAAGGGAGACCTTGCAGGTATGTATTCGTCGGGCGGACATTCGGATTCTGTGCTTAGCAGAGTTGAAGAATTCGGTTTGGAAGAAGAGGGATTTTCATTTAAGGGGTATCCTGTGAACTTCTGGGATGTATACGGGACCGGCGGCATGCCGCTTCGCACTACCATATCGGAGATGGGACCGCTTCTGTTATCAAGGATACTGGGACTTACGGAGACCCAGAGTTCCGTACTGACCGTAGTGTTCAAGATCGCGGATGATAATGACCTGCTTCTTATAGATACCAAGGATTTAAAGGCCCTCCTTGCATATGTTCAGGAGAATGCGCAGGATTATGCAATGGAATACGGCAACATGAGCAAGCAGAGCCTGGCTGTTATAGTCAGAGCCGTTGTTGCCCTCGAAAGCCAGGGCGGAGAGCAGTTCTTCGCTGAGCCTGCTCTTGATATAAACGACTGGCTGAGCGTTAACTTAGACGGCAGAGGCATGATCCAGATCCTGGATGCAACGTCTCTTGTAAATAATCCGACAATGTACTCCACATTCCTTTTGTGGATGATATCCGAACTGTATGAGACCCTGCCTGAGGTGGGAGATCTTGACAAGCCCAGGATGGTATTCTTCTTCGATGAAGCGCACCTCCTTTTTGACAATGCGTCCAAGGCACTCTTAGAGAAGATAGAGCAGGTTGTCAAGCTCATCAGATCCAAGGGCGTGGGAATCTATTTTGTAACTCAGTCTCCCAGAGATATTCCCGATTCGATACTTGCGCAGCTTGGAAATAAGGTTCAGCACGCTCTTCATGCATATACTCCGGCAGAGACCAAGGCGGTTAAGCAGGCGGCTGATTCCTTCAGAAGCAATCCGGATTTCGACACATATGATACGCTTATCAATCTCGGCATAGGCGAGGCTCTGGTATCCACGCTTGATGAAGGCGGAGTACCTACCATAGTTAAGAAGACCACGATACTTCCTCCGCAGTCATCACTTAAGCCCTTAGATGATTCTGCAAAACGTGGCGCAGTTGAGGCCAGCAATCTGTACAGAAGATACAGTGATTATTTCGACAGGGATTCCGCATATGAGTTCCTGACCAGAATGCATCTTGAAGCGGAGGCAGAGGCAGCACGTTTGGCTGAGGAAGAAGCAGCGGCCAAAGCTGCGGCAAAGGAAGAGGAAGAAGCCAGAAAACAGGCTGAGAAAGAAGAACTTGCAGCTAAAAAGCAGGCCGAGAAAGAAGAACTTGCAGCGCAGAAGGCTGCGGAGAAGGAAGCGTTAGCTGCTCAGAAACAGGCTGAGAAGGAGGCACTTGCCGCACAAAAGGCTGCAGAGAAGGAAGCGTTAGCTGCTCAGAAAGCAGCAGAAAGAGAAGCCGCAGCCAAAAAGAAGAAAGTGACAGGTGTCATATCTAACACAGCAGGCAGCGCAGGATCCACGATCGGACGCGAAATCGGTAGCACCCTTGGAAGCACGGTGGGCGGCAAGTTCGGTAAGAAGCTGGGAGCCAATGTCGGTTCAACTTTGGGCAGAGGCATACTTAAGACTATGTTTACACTGAAATAAAGAACGTGAAGTTAAAGTGGACCGGAGGGTGACATTCTGAAGACTTAAGAAGAATGATCCTGAAGCATACTTGAAAGATACACAATGAACAGCAAAAAGATCAAGATCGCTGATATAATCGGAATAATATTTCTTGTATTCGGGGCAGGGGTTCTCATAAGGAGCGCCTGCCTTACAGTTTCGTATGACATCTGGTTTGACGAGCTCTTCACGGTCGAACTGGCGTCTAAGCCTGTGCCGCAGCTTTTGTCTCTGGCTGCGCGTGACGTTCATCCTCCGCTATACTATCTTGTGGTCAGAGCGGTTTACATAATCCTAAATGGCGCTTCCCGCGCGGATATCATCTGCGCTGCCAAGATCGCCTCTGTGATCCCCTATTTTCTGTTGCTTATATATGTCCTTATTTTTATCAGGAAAAGGTTCGGCGCGCTTGGCGCAGGACTTGGTTTTTTCTGGGCAGTCACAGCTCCGAAACTGATAGAATATACTGTTGAAGCCCGGATGTATTCATGGTGCGGCGTGGCAGTGGCAGCCATGTTCATGCATGCGTGGACGGTTGTGGATGCGGCCTCCGGATCACGTAAAATCAGAAAATATTATATAAATCTTTCTGCGACATTGATATATGGAATCTGCGCCATGTATCTGCACTATTATTCGGCGATCGCAGCGATATGTATTGTGGTATGGATGGTTATAAAACTGATTATAGGTTTACATAACAGTGATATGACGACTGTTCAGTTTGTAGGCGTACCATCATCACTGTCTGATGAGAGAGTAGATAAGAACGATAAAGAAAAAGACATTACTGGGCAGCAGATAATTGTTTCTTGCATAGCGTGTGTCATACTGGGTATCGTAGCATATATCCCCTGGCTTAAGTCAGCATTGTCACAGGCGGGAGCGGTTAAGAACAGCTACTGGATACAGCCCCTGACATGGAGGATCGTCCCGGGATGTATCAAGTATATATTCACGCCTGAATTTGAGAGTCAGACAGTTAATGTGCTGCTGTGCGGAGTGTGTGTAGTATGTGTAGCTGCGATGTTTGCATATCTGATCGTAACTAGTTGGAAAGAAAAGAAACATAGTTTATATAACACGTCAGCTAATATAGGTGTACAGCCGGATATACATAGTGGTTTTTCGCAGTATAAAGATCCTGAAAGTTTACATAACACTAATACTACTCAAGATGGAAATTCGGATCTTAGCAGAATTGATTTTGTAACAGGCACATTCATAATCCCTGCCTGCACGATACTGACAGGCATCATCATTTCTTTTCTGATAAAGCCCGTATTTGTCTACAGATATATGATCCCGGTACTCATACTTTTCTGGATGGGATGCGGATGTACGGTTTCATATCTTATTAGTTATGTAAACCGAAACCGCCGAACCGGTTCCGTCGGCGAGGGTTCGGTAGAGAGTGTATCAGATGAACATATATCAGAGAACCCTCGTGAGAAAGCTAACGGAATCGCACACAGATTCATCATTGGAGCTGCATCGGCACTTGTAGTATGCATGTCTGTCATAGGCGTTCGCGACATTTCCGGATTCATCGGGATGGAGAAGTTCAAGGCCGTTAAGATGCATCAGGCTGAAGAACTTTTTTCAGATATTGAGAATAACCATGGCGATGAGCTTATCGTATGCAATTTCAACCAGATCCAGGCGCTGATGTGGCATTATCTTCCGAATGATTCCATCCTGTGGGGCGAGACTGAAGAATTACTGATCGCAGATATATGCGGCCGGTCGCCCATTATTATGACTACGGACTATGATGAACTTAAGGATATGATCAGTAAGCGCGGACAGGATTCATTTCTATTCTTCGGAAGCTTTAACGCCAGGGATGAGATCATAGAAGAGTGGAAAGAAAATGGCGCCTCATGCGAACTGATCCATGACAGCGTCTTTGTTGAACGTTATTATTTTAATGTTTATAATATTATGTGTAATGAGCAGTCTGAATAAAGGACCACGGTTACATGAGTGAAAAACGAAGGAAGAACACGGATCGTATTTGTCGTTCTTCTTGCTCTTTTATATGAGCAACGTTATATGACGCATTGACGGAAAAGAGCAGTGAGGCAGAAGGAGGAAAACTATGAAATTTGATGAATTACTGGAGAAGGTACGTGGGTTGGCGGCAAAGGCAGATGTATCCTCATCTGATTTTCTTGCGATACAGGTCAATATCACGGGAGACGAAGGCGGCACTTTCTATGTGGAAGTCAAGGATCATAAGATCAACATAGAGCCCTATGAATATAACGACAGGCAGTGCGCTATCACCATGAATATGGATAACTTCAATAAGCTTCTTGACGGCAAGCTTGATCCTGTTTTTGCATTTACCACAGGCAAACTCAAGGTTGCGGGAGATGTCGGCAAAGCAATCGAATTCTCCAAGATCGTGAAGTAAAGGACGTACATCGTGACCAGGACAGGAAGAATCGCGAAAGCGAAAAATAACATATCGGCAGGAAGGCGTATGATCGCAATCCTGACTGCAGTTTCAGTGCTTGGAATATCATGTCTTACGGGATGCGCAGGTAAGGACAAAGAAGAAACAGATATCGAAGAGACACAGGATACTTCAGCACAAACTGTGACAGACTCGGGATCAGATTCCGGTTCGGATACTGCGGCGTCTTCTAAACCGTCTGCAAAAGATGCGCTTACGGATGACCACGATTCGGAGGCTTCAGAAGGTGAGCTCACATTTGCCAAAAAGCTGTGCGGCAAATACAGTTCACGTTCAGGCGACGAAGAGTACGACACTCTGGAGATATTTGAATTTGCAGGGAATATATACGCCTTCGGGGCTGAGGCTATGGCGGATGAAGATGTGATCGAGCCATATTCATTCTGGGCAACGGAAGTATTCCCCCAGACAGCTAAAGCTACAAAAGACGCTGATGCGGATTCTATTGAAGCCGGTATTATGAGCTTTTCCATAATGTCCAACTTAAGCAAATATCAGAGCGCACCACAGATCATAACGATAGGCCTGACGGACAGCGGAATCTACTGGGGCGGTCAATTATATAAAAAAGATGACAGGGTGAGTGATGCTTTTCCTTATATGGGGATCGTGCCCGGATCATATATGAACACCGATACGGATGAGAGTCTTACAGATGAAGGAACTGAGACTCTTACAGATGATGATTTGGATGCAGATTCAACAAGTGGTTCGACTTCAACCATATCATACAAAGAATCATCAGATAAAGATGAGAAACTTGTGGGACTGTGGCGCCAGAAGAAGGCGGAGGTTCCCTGCTATCTTGAATTTAAGGATGGAAATCTCCGGATATATAAAAAGTCGGCGGACGAGGAAGTGATCTTCGGATGCGGCGGATATGATGCTGACGGAGATAAGTTCAAATGCACATACTCACTCCTGGTAAGCGGCGGAATGCCGTATGATCTTAATTCCGAGTATTATATTGACAGCGACGGAGAATTAACCATCGCGCCTGATGTGGATGATGTTTCAATGTTTGATCCGGAGTATGAATATATATTTGAGCCGGTGAAGGAAAGCGATGTTCCTATCATAACCTTAAGCGATGTATATGCTGCTGGATATGATGAGAGTTATAAATATGATCTGATAGATTTTTATTCGGATGCATATTCGGATTCGGGGAGCGGGGTTGACTTTACTTCATTCTATGGCGTATGGATATCTGCGTTCCCTTCTAAGGCGGATGCGGATGCTCTGGTTAGCGAGGTTAAGGAAAAAGGATTTGAGGCAAGCAGCGTGCTGTCAACAGACTGGGCTAACTTAAGCTCAGAACCGTATTACTGTGTGACCGCCGGAAAGTGCGCCAATGAGAGTCTTGCCAAAGATCTTCTTGAGAAGGTAAAGGCAGCAGGCTATACCGAAGCATATATTAAGGAAAGCGGAGACCGGATAAATGTTCGCGTATATTATATCCTCTATGATCTGAGCGATGTTGAAGTGTCATCAGTCGGGGTCAGGCTTAAGGATGTTGATGTGATCGACCAGTCGGGAGACAATGACCTGATGATGGATCTTGTCATAGATGATTCTTCATTTTTCGATCCGTACTGTGATATGAGTCCCTTCGAAAACTACGTCCAGGGCGATACTGTCTATGAATGGTTTATGAGGAATTATGATAAGATCTCTGATGCAGAGGATGATTATGATTCACAGATGACGCTCAGGGGCGTCTTCGATGCCAGCCTGACCGGCAGACATGTGGACAGAGTCTACGGAAGTTACTGGTGGGATTGATGTCACAGGAAAATATTACAAAATTGTTACAAACTCTCTTGATAAGCTTATCCCGGGTGTGATATAGTTATTGAGTTGGAAATATGATCGTTCACAGTTAGAGGAATCCCTTATAAATGAGAAGAATTAAGGTTAAAGTTAAGAGCACTATCATCGGAACCGTGATAGGATTGGTTGCAGGTGCGGCGCTTTTGTGTTCATTTGCATTCGATGAATCAGGACATGATCCCGTAAGAGTCGTGGAAGCATTGGATGGCAGCGGCATGGTATTGGCGGCAAGGGTTGACAACATTTCCGGATTAGGCGATCTTGATCCCGGAGCAGGCGTTATGAGCAAAGATGAATTAGATGCTCTGGGCGCAGACGGCAATGTGCAGTCGGATGAAGTGACCGAAGAACCCTCAGAAGAACTGGAACGGTTCATCGAAGCGCTTGAGGTTGATAAGGATTATCTGAAGAATCTCTCCAGAGATGAGATAGTCGAGCTGTCGAAGGAAGCCCTTGAACCTTCAGGTAAGGACACCTCGCTTGCTGACGGAACGCTTGTAACATGCGGCATCACATTTGAGATTCCCGAAGGATTTGAGAGTCTCGCAGGAACCCCCGGAATGTATGTTACAGACCGTTATCCGATAGACGCCAGCAATGTTGTATATTCGGAACTCGGAATCGATTATACGCTTCAGCTTATGGATGAGTCATATTTCAAGCAGCTGGTGGCAGATAAGTTCGCTGAGCAGTACGAAAAGAAAGTTGATGTTAATATCACTGAGTTTAAGCACATGGAGATTGACGGGGTTCCCGCTATAAGGCTTAAGGCGGAGTATGATCTTGAGGACAATCATATGTCTCAGCTTATGATCGTGATCAACGGATCTAAGACCTATTCACTGGTATATACACAGACTCAGGACTATGACAGGATGGATGCCTTCGAGGAAAGCGCTGGAAGCATTCGGGTGATGAAGTGACTGAGGAGATGAAATACCCGGGCAGGAACGTTTAAAGACATTTCTGCCTTTTTTTTTTTTAGGTATGACGAGCATGCCGTCAGTCTGTGGTGAAAGTTCACAAGGGGCGTTCTTCGTTCTTAAGCAGATTATGAGGGGAGAGGAGAGTAATGATCTTATGAAAAAACATGGTTTGACAAAACGGATATGCAGCGCAGCGATGGCGGTCACGGTTTTAGTGACTACGCTTTTTTCGGGAATTATGCTTAATCCGCAGGAGGTTCATGCGTTTGTACCGCTTCTGGCAGGATCCGGTTCCATCGGCTCCATAACCCTGGACGGCACCACAACGGAGTATCGTGATTATTCCGATATGAATGAGGCTTTGAAGGGATATGAAGGCAGAAACATCACAATAGAGATGCTTTCAGACTGGGATGCGGCATCCGGAACGGACATAGACTCCCCTCTGGTCATCCCTACAGGTTCCGTGACCGCACTTAACATGAACGGACATATGATCAACAGAGATCTGACCCGCAACAACGGTTCCATCAGCAACGGAGAGGTGATCCTTGTTCAGACCGGCGCCAGCTTCACCATAAACGGCGGAGATAAGGAAGTACAGCATGACGGAGTATACGTCTATACGTCTACGAATCACAGTGAACTGCCGAAAAAAACTGCAGGTATTAAGGGCGCTCTGATCACCGGAGGCGCAAGCACCGATACAGCCGGAGGGATCCACGCCCTTAAAGACAGCAAGATATCCGTTTATGATGTAACGATCGCGGGCTGCAGAGCTAATTTTGGCGGTGGAGTCAGAATGAACGATTCCGGTTTCAGCATGTTTGATTCTGAGATCACCGGATGCATTGCGGCATTTAATGGCGGAGGAATCTACAGCACCGGAACTTTAGACGATATCACATTAAACAATTCGATCATAGATAAAAACTATTCTTTTGAATATGGCGGAGGAATCTGCCTTGCTAATAACACGAGCATGGTCAACGGCTTGTGGGGGAAAGGTGATTCCTTTATATCCGATAACGCAAGCACGATCTATGGCGGAGGAGTGGCAATGCTTGGCGCGTATAATACCGTTATCGGCGTCATTGTAAATAATAACCGTGCCAGATACGGAGGAGGAATATACGTAGGTGGTGAGTTTTCCGACGTCTCAAACGTGACAGCCGAAAACAACAGGGCGGAAACGGCAGGCGGCGGCATATGCTATGACGGTCTTGCAATAACGGAGGATTTTCTTGCTGAATATTTCAAAGACAGATCCAAGGATAGCCCCCTTTCATTTTATGCCCGTCACAGTCTTGAAGAAAGTGTGATAACCGGTAATTCAGCAGCCGATGGCGGAGGCATATTTTTTGACGTAGACATTGCAAATGAAAAGATAAACGTAAGGGATCAGGCGGGCAGCTATGACGTCTATATCCATCAGACCCTGAACCTGGGATACGGTGTCGTTAAGGTCATGAGCAATAATACTTACAGCCATAACAGTCATGATAACCTTTATATGGCGCATGATGACTGGGAACGCGTCAGGGTGTACTCACAGAACATGGACGAGGGGTCATACGTGGGGATCAGTTACTGCAGTGATGCCGACAACATCACTCTTACGCCTCCGGATGAGAAGGAAAGTGCCAAAAAGGTTGAGTACATCTTCAGTGACCAGCCAAAAAGATCCTTTAAATATGACAGCGGCACCGGTACGTACATACGCTTTGTTAACAACGAGGCATCAGTCCCTTCGATACCGGTCAGGGTAAAGTCTGAAAATGCGAACTCTGCTTGGACGTCCGTCGGTGACGCAATCGGAGGATCGAAGACAAAGGCGGGGAAGGTCGGCACCATAAACGCCGGCGGATATGACGGCGGGATAAACGACTATAATAAGGATTATGACCTGATAAGGATGTTTTATTCCCATGAGAACATCAGTGACGTCGAGGTGACGTATTATTCCGACGGCCTGTTTTATGAAAAACCGGAGCAATACAACGTTCACCTGGCGACGCTGACCTGGCCGCTCGCCTTTGCCGGAGGATATTTAAACGGGGGGGAAGTAAATAACAAGCATGCCGCTGCCAGGCAGTTTTTGGCTGACATCGGATGTCCTGACGACATGATACACGTAAATGACTGCATGCTGACTGTGCCGACGGGTAATACCATAGGCGTTACCATGGGCAGCAAGAAGCTGCGCATGTCGGACGGGAGCGAAACGGGAGATGTGCTGATCCCCGTCACCGTCCGCGGTCTGGGCTATGACATGGAATGGATGAGCAACGTGACCCTGGGTCTCGCATCGGAAATGAAGGGCAATGAGGCAAAGGGATTTGCTGAGGCCGCAGACAAGGTATTTAATGAGATCATATGGTATCTGGATAACTACGGTCTCAGGGACGATTATGAAGAAGGACACGTAAAATTCTGGGTAACCGGCTTCTCCAGAGCAGGAGCCACCGCCAACTTAACCTGCAGACGACTTGTGGACAGCATATATGAGGACTGTAAGGGAGAGAAGAAATCGGAGGTTTTCGGATATACCTGCGAGGCTCCCAAGGGCGGCACCGACAAGGGGGAGACCCTGGATCCCGAAAACTATTACTGCATTCACAACATGATCAACTGCGCTGACATCGTGCCCCTTGTTGCACCGGGAGAAATGGGCTTCAAGAGATACGGCGTGGATCATTACATTCCGGGCAGCGAGGCGTCTGACCCTTCAGCGGTGAAAAAAACGGTGACTGATGTAAAGCGCGGCGGCACGGGAGGTCCCACGCAGGTTACGACCTATGCGGATAATGAGCCGTACCTGACAAAAACCGATGAATATAACGCTCAGAAGGAGGAGATGCTTAATCAGCTGAGGTCACTTGATAAGGATGCCTACGTGGATGATTATTTTATGCCCATGTATCTGATCTTACTGGAACAGACGGGCATAATCAGCTTTTCCTTGATGAACTGGTATTCCTATGGGAACAGTGATAACAGGGTTGAGGATTTTATCACCGACTTCATCAGATATCTTCAGGAAGGGGTCAAACCGGATGAGGTCGGACACTGGTCTCAGGCCGTGCCCAGCAGGGACGTGTATGTTTCGAAGAAAAAGATCAACGGAACTGAACATCCTTCCATTGAAACCGGCGCCCGGGATCTTATGGGGATCTTTTTTGGCGAGAGCAAGTCAAATATGAATGCCTTCATGTCCAAGGCCGAAAAAGTGATGGATAAGATCGGCTATGGTCAAATGCTTGAGTTATATAGCAAAGTCCTGCCCGGCTATTACAAAATGGATGAAGATGATAGAGAGTATTGGTGCAACTACCTGCTGGAACGCCTGGAAAAGGCCGGCGCCATCGACGAACTGAGCCCTGCAAATGCTAAAAAACTCAGGGAAGACTTCCCGACGCTGTGCGATGCTCTCCTCAGGTACGTCAACTGCGAGGAGTACGATGACGGAAGCTTTGGGGCGATAAGCTGGGCTAAACCGGTAAAGAATGATAAGCCCGGTCTTACTTATACGGCCACCATGTTAAAGCATTCAGACGCCATCATAAACAACCATTATCCTATCGTCAACATCGGCTGGGCAAGAACCTACGACGACTGGTACGAAGATGAGTTCGTGGAGTATGAGCTTGAGGCTCCGTCAAGCGTAGGTGCTCCCGGGGTATGGGCTAAGACCATGGCTCCTGATGGCAGTGAGAATACCATCAGGCTTGAGTCAGGTGAAACATATCTCCTCAGTGGCGACGTGAAGATCTACATGGATGATGAGTCTGTCTCCGGTGAGGCCATATATTATGATCGCAGTTACGAGGGTGACATAACTTCATCGAACGTCACCGGACAGTTGTATCAGTTCCCCGACGGGCTGAGCCTGCCGACATCCATGCTTCCCGGCGAGTTCGGAATGAATGTCCGGTTTGACGTGTATGAGATGTCTTATGGAGTGAAGGGGCAGACCGACACTTATTATATTCTCCTCCTAAACAACGATCATAAGGTCACCGTTTCCGACAAGCATGAGTATAAAGGGGAGAGGAGCACGGAATATACCTTTACGGAAGGGGAGGAAGTTATCCTGGAGGCACCGGAGCCGGATGGTGAGTATCTAAAAAGCTGGAAGATAACCATGACCTCACCTTATAATGAGACTGAAGTGGATGTGACGTCTGACCTGATAGAGGATCCGGATAATTCCACATTGATCTTTAGAATGCCGGTGGCGCAGACGGATTCACATGAAAAATGGCCGGTGGGATATGAACTCAAGATCAGGGCTGAATATGGGAAAAGGGTGGATATGGTCTGGGCCTTTGATGAATTCCCGCAGGCCGGCGA
>JAEEGI010024558.1_pt1 | contig 11742 bp, 9 predicted proteins | sample 8958751 | NCBI WGS metagenome assembly JAEEGI01 (sample SAMN16246545, study PRJNA631951) | gut metagenome | biome: gut microbiome; feature: rumen; material: KS-attached | host: Bos | place: Iran: Karaj | collected 2018-10 | reverse complement strand
TCATACTTTTGACTCTCTTCATGGTTGTGCCAGCACTGGCACAACCTGAGGAAAGTTGCGAGTGTATGTTTGCCCCGCGCGCAGGTCAGTGGGAATTTGATCTTGTCCTCGGACAGAATCAGTTCTTCGGTAATGAACCGGCTCTGAGCATGACACTGCTTCCCAACAGTTATGGCCAGCCTCTTGGCTCGACTATTGGAATGTCAGTTCTTGCAGATCAGAACTACATTACTACTGACTTGACACCCACAATCAACATTGGCTTCCTGAATACAAACAATCTGGCTAATATGATTGGTATGCAGGCCCGTTATTTCCTGACCAACAGGATTGACTTGAACATTATGGGCGCATACAACATCAATATCCAGCCGGGTCAGAACTATCAGGAAGGAACAGCGTATGGCCTGCCCAGCACCAACACTGAAAATGTCGACATCCATCCGGAGTCAGGCATTTACGATGTAGGTGACGCTTTCGCACACAAAGCAATTCTTGCTTCAGTGCAGAATGCGGCAATCGGCCAGATTGGTATGAACTACTACTTCACTGTTCCCAACGAGCGTATCAACCCTTATCTGGGTGTTTACGGTCAGGCCAAATGGGCGCGCGTAAATGCGTATTATCCGGCATATACCGGAATGACCATTACCACTAGCTATCTGAACGAAGGCAACTATGCCGACAATGTTCCTATCGAATCATTCCGTGCATTCGGCAGGGCTGGTCAGATGCTTGGTTTTGGAGGTGGTATCGACTTCGGTGTTCAGTTCTCACTGATGGAAGGTTTGATCCTTGGCTTTGAGATCTCACCCGTTCTCTACCAGTATACGCTCATGCACTTGCAGATTAACGATCAGATGCCTTACTACGCAAGCAACCATAACGTATCTGTGTTCAAGTATCCGCAACTTAAACTCGGATTCCGTTTCTAAGCTTAGCGCGTAGATAACGATAAAAGCCGACTGGTTCTCCAGCCGGCTTTTTATTTTTTATGCAATTGTGATTACCTTTATTGCGAAAAGTCAATACCAAAAAGTTCCGATATGAAAATCAAGCGTTTTTTTGCCGTGGCGATGTTGTGTGTCGCTACCGTTGCTTCCGCCCAGGATATGTTCCGTGTGAATGTTCAGGAACCTGAACACGCGAAGATGACTGTCACTCCTGCGGTTCCCGAGGACGGAATGGTACCTGCAGGTACTGTATTCAATGTCAAGATCAGCGACATTGAGCCAGGATGGGCCTTTGACAGCGGCTATTACCTGATGATGGGCGGTGCCGTGCGCTGGCCAGTATACCAGGAGTCGATGGTTCCGGAATTCAGTTTCAAGGTAACAGGAAACATAATGGGCCTCGGTGCTTCGATAATGGAAGCATCACGCACCGAAGGCTATAAAGTCATCCAGGACATCGTCTATGCACAGCCAGGCGTGAAACCGCTCAAGTATGACGCCTTCATTCCCGATGGAGCGAAGAATCTCCCCGGAGTCGTGATCATTCACGGCGGCGGATGGTCTTCGAACACCGAAGACATTATGCGCGGCCTTGCACGCGAACTCGTAAAGGGCGGCAAATATGTGGTGTTCAGCATCGATTACCGCTTCATCGGCAATGCTGACGGCGACGAGACTGCAAACACTATGACCGACCTCGTAAACGACTGCTATGGTGCCGTGCTTCACATCCAGAAACACGCAAAGGAATATGGTCTGGACCGCCGCAAACTTGCCGTGACGGGCGACAGCGCAGGCGGTCACCTGTCATCTCTCATCGCTGATGCAGTTGAGCGCGTAGGAAAGAAGGGCTTCGTACCCACATATATGCCCAAGGGTATGTGGATGGGCCGTGCCCGCAGATGGCTGAAAGGCATCAAGGCTGCTGCTCCGAGCTACGGAGTGTTCGATGCACAGTCGCTCAGCCGTTTCGCACAGGGTCTCTCTGAAGAAGAAACCAAGGCAATCGTGCCTATGGACAACGTGCCTGAAGTCCGCAAACGCGCCATTCCTCAGTTCCTCACTCTCGGAACTCTCGACCGCACCGTGGGCCGCGAGCCGATGGAGCAGTACGTGCAACTCCTCAAGGACAAGGGCCAGAGGGTGGAATATCACCTCATAGAAGGTGCCAGCCACGCGTTTTTCGACTGGAAACCCGACCAGCGCACCAAGGATACCTTCGCGCAGTACGGCGTTCCCTACGCCAAAAAGATGCAGGAATTCTTCGACACGGTCTTCTACAAATAATAAAAAAAGCACTGCAAACGCAGTGCTTTTTTTATTGCATTCAGCTGACTGCTATTTGAAGAGCAGACGTGCGAAAGTGTTCAGATAGAGCCTCCAGTTGAACCAGGTGTGGCCACCGTCTGAAGCATAGATGGTGTGAGGCATACCGTTGCGCTCGAGGGCCTTGTCGAGAACCTCGGTGCCGGGCCATGCGAAGTCTTCAGTACCGCAACCTACCCAGTAGAGTTTGTAGCCGGCTTTCTTGATGCCCTGGAGCTGAGCGTCGAGCTCTGCGCTCTCGCGGATACCGCAGCTGAGCGGGCAGATGTAGTCGAATACGTCAGGATAGAGGATTGTAGCGCGGGTTGTGTGGCCGCCGCCCATTGACAGACCTGCGATGGCGCGTGAAGATTTCTTGGGGATGGCGCGATAGTTCTTCTCGATGAAAGGAACGATCTCGGTCACAAGGCTCTTCACATATGCGTCAGGCTCGCTCACCTGCTTGGTGGGGAGTTTCAGGGTGCCTGCTGCCTGCTGTCCGGGGTTGCCGTTGGGCATAACCACGATCATAGGCTCTGCGAGACCTTTCTCGATGAGGTTGTCGAGGATTTCAGCGGTTCGGCCCATGCTGGTCCACGCCTCCTCGTCACCACCTGCACCGTGAAGCAGATAGAGCACCGGATATTTCTTCTTGGGGTTGGCCTCATAGCCGTAAGGAGTGTAAACAGTCAGACGACGGTTGCTGCCGAGGATCTTGCTGTCATACCAGGGATGGCTCACTGTGCCGCGCTTGTTGGCTGAGTAGTAGTTTTCGCTGCGCTCGCCGGGAACGATGAGCATATTCAGGTAGCGGGTGCCGTCACGCTGTACGAGGATGTTCTGAGGGTCGTTTACAGCCACGCCGTCGACGATGAAGTTGTAGGTGTGGATTTCGGGACGGGGGCAAGGGAGTTTGATTGACCATACGTTGTTTTCGCCGCGTCTCATATCCACGGGACCGCCTGTGAGCCAGGAACCGCTGAAACGTACGATGGTAGCATAGTCGGCGCGGAGACGGAAGGTCACGCTGTCGCCCTGGATGTCAGGAGAAACCACGGGGGCGCCTCCTCTGCTGAAGTTGGCCAGTTCCTGAGCGTTGAGAACGCCTGCGAAGAGGAACAGAGCTGCAATAGCTGCAAATATTCTTTTCATGGAAAAATTAGTGTTTTTAAATGTTGATAAAGGTTTATTTAAAGAGTTTTTGTGCAAAAACAGTCAGGTATACGCGCCAGTTGCGCCAGATGTGGGCGCCGTCTGATTCGTAGTAGGTCATAGGATAGCCGTGCTCGTCGCAGTATTCCTTGAGCTTGAGGGATGTGGCCCTGATGCCAGTGTCATCCTTGCCCACACCTACCCAGAAGAGTTTGGGTTTGGCTGCGAAAAGGGCTGCAAGAGCGTCCTCATTGTCCTCGACAGTGGCCGTTCCGGAGAACATTCCGACATATCCGAAGGACTTGGGATAGTGGAGCGACAGCATAGCAGACTGGCGTCCGCCCATAGAAAGACCTGCCACTGCAGTGTTGGCTGCGCCCTTTGCCACCTGGTAGTGCTTCTCCACGAACTTCATCACGTCGGGGAAGCTGTTCTCGATCTCGATGGTGGACTGGCTGCGGCTGTTGGTCATAGTCGGCTGGAACATATTGATGGCTGCTCCGGGTGCGGCCTGGTTGAAATATACGCCGTTGGGCATAACCACAATCATTGGCTTGGCCTTTCCTTCTGCGATGAGGTTGTCCATTATCTGAGCAGTGCGGCCGAGGTCGCTCCAGGCATCCTCGTCACCGCCGGAACCGTGCAGAAGATAGAGCACGGGATATTTGGCTTTGGGGTTGTCCTCATAGCCGGCCGGGGTATAGACGGTCAGGCGGCGCTTCATACCCAGGGTGGGGCTGTCGTACCAGACGTGGGACACCGTGCCGTGAGGAACGTCGTGGACCTCATAGTACCAGCCCTTGTCGCCTTCCTTGGCGCTCAGGGTGAAGATGTTGGTCCAGGTGGCCACGTCGCGGTTCATATAGACGTTCGAGGGGTCGAGGGTGCACTGGCCGTCGACTACGAAATTGTAGGAATAGAGCTCGCCTTCGAGCGGCTCAGTGGTGTAGGTCCATACGCCGCCCTCGCCTTCTGTCATATCGCAGGGCCGTGCGGCGAAATCTCCGCGCACCTGCACCTTTATGGCCTTGGGGGCACGCAGGCGGAATGTGACGCTGTGGTCGGGGTTGATCTCAGGCGACGCTATCCCCGAACCCGGGCCGAGTGCCTGCTGTGCAGAAACACTGAGGCCTGCACCCAGCAGGAAGAATGATATTATTGCAAGTATCTTTTTCATCTGTATATGTTTAGATGGTTACTTCAGCGGTCTGGCGGATGTCGTCGGATGCAGAGCCGAGCAGGAGCTGCAGCTTGCCGTGCTCCAGAGCCCAGCCGTTCTTGGCTTCATCCCAGTAGCGAAGGTCCTTGAGCGGGATTTCAAGGGTAACCTTGCTTTTCTGTCCGGCCTTGAGGCTTACGCGCTTGAATGCCTTGAGTTCCTTCTCGGGCCATTCCACGCTCGAGCCGATGCGTTTCACATAGAGCTGTACCACTTCGTCAGCGTCCATACCGCCTTCGTTCTTAATGGTGAAGGTGACTTTGACGCTCTTGTCGGATGCCTTGGCCTTGATGTCGCCATAGTCGAAGGTGACGTATGAAAGGCCGTGGCCGAAGGCATACATAGGCTTCACGTTCTTAGTGTCGAACCAGCGGTAGCCGACATAGAAGCGTTCTGTGTAGGGACTCTGGGGGATGGGTCTCTTGGCGTTCAGGGCCTGGCGCTCCGCAGGAGTCATATCAGGCCTGTAAAGAGAAGTGAAAAGGTCCATTTCCTTGGTGTCGTTAGGGAAGTTGCCCATCGCATATGCGGGAGAATCCTCGAGCTTCACGGGGAAGGTGAAAGGAAGTTTGCCGGAAGGGGCTATGTCGCCGAAGAGGACTTCTGCCAGTGCGGTGCCGCCTTCCATACCGTTCCACCAGCCCTGCAAGATGGCAGGTGAAGCGGGTTCAAGCACCTGAAGGTCGGTAGGGCCGCCGGAGATTAGGACAGTCGCGAGATTGGGATTGGCTTCGCGGAGTGCGCAAACCAGTTCTTCCTGGCCACAGGGAAGCTTGATGTCGCTGCGGTCGGAGCCTTCAGTCTCGATGCTCTTGTTGGTGCCGGCGAAGAAGATCACGATGTCGGAGTTCTTTGCAAGTTCAACTGCCTCTGCCATAAGGGCGGGGTCAGCTGGTTCGTCGATGGCTGTGGCCACCAGCGGGTCAGGATTGGCGGGAGCATTGCCCCAGCGGCGTCCCGGGAAGTTCTTGTAGCCGGGAGCATATGCCACTTCGATATTGTTCTTGCCTGCACGGGTCTGGATGCCTTGCAGGGGAGTGATTTCGTAGAGAGCCTTCACTCCTGCTCCGACACCGCCGCTCTGGGTCTTGAGCACGGCGTTCTGGCCGATGACGGCAATTTTCTTCACATTGGATTTGATGGGCAGGATGCCTTCGTTCTTCAGCAGGACGATGGATTTCTCAGCCACCTGACGGGCGATGGCCTGGCTTTCGGGCTGAGAGGTAATGGCCTGGTTGGCCTGGTCGGCGGGAACAGGCTCGATGGCGAAGCGCACGCGCAGGATCTGGCGCACCTTCTCATCGACCTGGGCCTCGGTGAGGGCTCCTGTGTTGATGGAGTCGATCACGGCCGGGCCTAGATAGTTGGATCCGGTCATCTGCACGTTGAGACCGTGGAGCATCGCTCCCATAGTGCTGTGTGTGCCGCCCCAGTCTGAAACGGTCATTCCGAGAAAGCCCCAGTCGCCGCGGAGGATTTCATTCAGCAGGTGTTCGTTCTCAGAGCAGTAGTCGCCGTTGACCCTGTTGTAGGCCGGCATCACGCTCATCGCACCGCCTTCGACGACTGCGCGCTCAAAAGGCTTGAGGTAGATCTCGCGCATAGTGCGCTCATCGACGACCACGTTGACGCTGCCGCGGTTGGTCTCCTGGTTGTTAAGGGCGAAGTGCTTGATGCAGACTGCCGTTCCCTGGTCCTGGACGCCTTTTGTATAGTAGAGCGAGAGGGCGGCGGAGAGGATGGGGTCTTCGCTGAGATATTCGTAGCTGCGGCCGCCTACGGGAAGGCGCTGGATGTTGATTGCAGGGCCGAGGATGATGTCCTTGCCGCGCAGACGGGCTTCCTTGCCCATTCCGGTGCCGTACTTGTAGGCCAGGTCTTCGCTCCAGGTTGCTGCCAGGGCGCTGCCAGTGGGGAAATATGTGGCTGAGTCCACGGTCCAGCCAGCAGACTGGAAGCCGTTGGGCACACCTTCCTCACGGATGCCGAAGGGGCCGTCAGCGTAGTTCATATCGGCGATGCCGAGGCGCTCCACGCCTGCAGAAGACATATTGGTCTTGCTGTGTAGCATATTGACTTTCTCTTCGAGAGTCATCTGGGAGATCAGCTCTGTGATCTTTGATTCGTTTTTCAGGAGGAATACCTGCGGGGGCAGGATCCGTGTGCAGCCGATTGCCATCAGGCCGGCGATAACAGTGGTCAGGAGGATGAGTTTTTTCATATGATGTTATATAGTTCTGTCAGGTAGTTGAGTCAGGCTGTCTGCTTTTTGCAACGCTCTTCTTGGGCATTCTAAGTTAAACATTTTCTTTGGTTTTTTCGCGTATCTGCTGAATAATCTGTAATTTGGGGTTAAATATGGCTAAGAAAGTTTTTGTTTCGGGATGTTATGACCTGCTGCACAGCGGGCACGTGGAGTTTTTCCGCCAGGCGGCGGAGTATGGCGACCTTTATGTCGGCATCGGCAGCGATGCTACGATTCTGGGCTACAAGCACCACAAGACCGTCTATAGCGAGCAGGAGCGGCTGTTCATGGTCAAGAGCATACGCTATGTGAAGGATGCATACATCAACGCAGGCAGCGGCGTGCTGGATTTCATTCCCACGCTGGACATAGTGAAACCGGATATACTGGTGGTGAACGAGGATGGCGGCTCGGCCGAAAAGGAGCAACTGTGCCGCGAGCGCGGGATGGAATATGTCGTGCTGCAGCGTGTGCCGTCCGAAGGGCTTGAGGCACGTTCGTCCACGGCGCTCAAGCAGGTTTCCAGCAGGGTGCCGACCCGCCTGGACCTGGCCGGGACGTGGATAGACCAGCCGTACGTGTCGTGTTTTGCACCGGGCTGGGCCATCACCGTCTCGCTGGAACCTACGTTCGAGATCAGGGAGCGCTGCGGACTGGCTACGTCAACGCGCAATATGATCCGCAAGATATGGCCCTATCAGCTGCCCAATATGGATCCCGAGATGCTGGCCAAGCTGGTGTTCTGCTTCGAGAACGATCCCGAGCGCTCCGACGGCATTACGAGTGGTGCACAGGATGCGATCGGCATCTGCGTGCCTGGGTTGTGCAGGCATTACTATAACGGGCGTTTCTGGCCCGAGAAGATAGAAGTATGTGCGGACGAGGCCGTCCTTGGCTGGCTGGAGGCGCATCTTGCTATGGTTCCGATGGAGCCGCGCCGGCCGGGATGTTCCGTGGTGGAAGGCAAGGATATCACGCTTGCGAAGGTGCAGGCTCTGGCTTCTGCTGCCGAGGCTTGCTGGAACGCGATTCTTGCGTGCGACCTTGTCGGTTTCGCTGCGGCCTACCGCGCTTCGTTCGAGGCGCAGGTGGCTATATTCCCGGCGATGATTCAACCGGGCGTGCAGGAAGTCATTGACAAGTACAGCGCCGAGCCGGGCGTGCTGGCCTGGAAGATGCCGGGTGCCGGCGGCGGCGGATATCTTGCGTGCGTCGTGGAGGATGTAGCGACATTTGCTGCTGCACATCCCGAAGCGATAAGGCTCGCCATCCGCCGGGCCGGAATGTAAGAAGTCCAGGGCTTCAAGATGTAAGACTTTTGGTGTTCCCGCCGTCCTGGATTTTTGGACGGCAGGCGCGAAAACATAGGGAAATTGCTCCCGCCGTCCTGCTTTTTAGGACGGCAGGCGCAGCAGAAATAAGCAAAGCATATGAAACGATACTGCCAGACCCTTACCCTCGTGGATGACGAGGAAATGATTGCCAAATATGTGGAAGTCCACGCGCACGTATGGCCAGAGGTGATTGCGGGTCAGCGCGAGGTTGGCATCGTCGATATGCAGATCTACCGTCGCGGCCGCAGCCTCTTTATGATTATGGACACCGTGGACGAGTTCGACTTCGGGCGCGATATGGCACGCCTGGCCACGCTTCCCAGGCAGGCGGAATGGGAGGCCTATGTTTCCCAGTTCCAGGGCTGTGCCGCCGATGCAAGCTCCGCCGACAAATGGCAGCTGATGGAGCGCATCTTCTGAGCGAGGCGGTACAAACCTGACATTCGCATTCGGGGACGAGGGGCCCCAGCGGTCTTACGAGATGAGGCCGGCGATGAGGATGGCGATGATGACGGCGGGAGCGGCCCAACGGATGATGAAGTACAGCACATTGAAGAAGCCGCGGGGAATGCCGTAGATGCCGCCACTGGAGAGCTCGTCCTGAATGTCTGCGCGTTTGAGCTTGTGACCGACGAAGAGCACGGCGAGCAGTGCGCCGAACGTCATCAGTACATTTGCCGAAACATAGTCGAACAGGTCGAAGATGTTCAGAGAGAATATCTTCACGTGGCTGAGCGCACCTTGCGACAGAGAGCAGAGCACTGCCAGCACCACGAACACAGACATCGAAACGCCGACAGCCACCGGTCTTCGCAGATTGCACTCCTCGATGAGGAACGCGATGACCACCTCAAGCAGGGAGATGGCCGAAGTCAGCGCAGCCAGGAACAGCGACACGAAGAACAGTATGGCAGCAAACCCTCCGGCAGGCAGCTCGGAGAAGATTGCAGGCAGTGTGACGAAAACCAGGCCGGGACCCTGTCCAGGACTGATGCCGTATGCGAAGACGGCCGGCATTATGGCACAGCCGGCAATGAGCGCGAACAAAGTGTCGAGAGCAGTGGTCTCGGCGCTGCACTTCAGAACGTTCTCCTTGCGGGGCACATAAGAAGCATAGGTCAGTATGGTTCCGCAGCCCAGCGACAGCGAGAAGAACGCCTGCCCGAGCGCAGCAATGGCCGATGAAGCAGTGAACTTCGAGAAGTCGGGCTTGAAGAGATATCTGACGCCTTCTCCGGCACCGGGCAGAGTCATCGAACGTACTGCCAGGATCACCATCAGCACGAAGAGCACGGGCATCAGCGCCTTGGTGAACTTCTCGATGCCGTTCTTCACGCCGGCGACTATGATTATGCCGGTGCAGGCAAGGAACAGCAGGGTATAGATGATGGGCGCCCAGGTCGAAGTGACGAAAGAATTGAACATCGTCTCGGGCTGGATGCCCCCGGCCGCCGTGAACTTAAGTCCGCAGGCAAGCACGAGATAGCGGATGCTCCATCCTCCTACCACGCTGTAGAACGACAGGATGAACGCGGCGGCAAGCACGCTGAGCAGGCCAGCCACCTTCCAGCCTTTGTCGCCGCCGAGCTTTTTATAAGCACCGAAGGCATTGGCCTGGCTTCGGCGGCCTATGATGAATTCGCACACCATTATAGGCATGCAGATGAATATTACGCAGACAAGGTAGAATATGATGAAAGTGGCGCCGCCGTTCTCTCCCACAAGGTAGGGGAAGCGCCAGAGGTTGCCGAGGCCGACGGCAGAGCCGGTCATCGCAAGGAGGATGCCCAGGCTGCTGACGAAACCGTCGCGTTTGGCGGGGGTCTGATTACTCATCGGAAGATCTCCTCAAGTAGGTTCTGAATTCGTATTTGAGTCCGCAGCGCGGGTCGATGGAAGTTTTGCTGCACTCGTAAAGCTGCCATACTTCCTTGTCGATGACGGGGAAATATGTATCGGCATCGGGCACGAGAGTGTGGATGTGGGTCACGAACAGACGGTCGGCGATGTCGATGGCCTGGCGGTAGATCATCCCTCCGCCCATCACGAACACGTCCGGACGGGAAGCTACCTCCAGGGCGCGCTCCAGCGACTCCACTGCTATGGCACTGGTACGGTTCGCTGCGGCATTTCCGGAAGCAGCGTCTGCGGGTGCCTCATAGCCCAGCCCTGCTTCTGCCAGTCGGGCGCTGACAACGATGTTCTCACGGCCGGGCAGCGGCTTGCTGCCGATGGACTCCCAGGTGCGGCGCCCCATTATGAGGCTTCCGCCCATAGTCTTGGCCTTGAAGAACTTCATATCTTCGGAAATGTGCCAGGGCATATCGCCGTCACGGCCGATGGCCCAGTCGTCAGCCACTGCCACAATTATGTTGATGATCTGTTCGGGTTGCATTGCAGGAGAAAACAGGTTGTATGGAAGCTGCCTATACGGCCACGGGAGCCTTGATCGCCGGCCAGGGGTCGTAGCCCTCAAGCTGGAAATTTTCGTATTTGAAACTGAAGATATCCTTGACGTCGGGATTGATCTTCATCACGGGCAGAGCCCTCGGAGTGCGGCTCAACTGAAGGTCTACCTGCTCGAAATGGTTGTTGTAGATGTGCACGTCGCCGAAGCTGTGCACGAAATCGCCGAGCTCGTAGCCGCAGCACTGTGCGACCATCTGGGTCAGCAGGGCGTACGAAGCAATGTTGAACGGAACGCCGAGGAAAACATCGGCGCTGCGCTGGTAGAGCTGGCAGCTGAGACGGCCTTCGGCCACATAGAACTGGAACAGAGTGTGGCAGGGCGGCAGGGCCATCTTGTCCACTTCAGCCACGTTCCACGCAGAGATGATGTGCCTGCGCGAATCAGGGTTCTTCTTGAGCTGCTCCATCAGGTTTGCCAGCTGGTCGATGTGACCGCCGTCGGGAGTGGGCCAGCTGCGCCACTGGTGGCCGTAGACAGGACCCAGTTCGCCGTTCTCGTCGGCCCATTCGTCCCATATCGTGACCTTGTTGTCGTTTAGGTACTTTATGTTGGTGCTGCCGCTGATGAACCACAGCAGCTCATAGATGATCGAGCGCAGATGGACTTTCTTGGTGGTGAGCAGCGGGAATCCGTCCTGAAGGTGGAAGCGCATCTGGTAGCCGAACACGCTCCTGGTGCCGGTGCCGGTGCGGTCGCCCTTGTTCACGCCGTTGTCCTTGATGTATTGCAGTAAATCCAGATACTGTTTCATATCGAGAATGTAGTTACAGTTTAAGCACAGCCATAAACGCACTCTGGGGCACTTGCACGTTGCCGATCTGGCGCATACGCTTCTTTCCTTTCTTCTGCTTCTCCAGCAGCTTGCGCTTGCGGGTGATGTCACCTCCGTAGCACTTGGCAGTCACGTCCTTGCGCACGGCCTTGACGGTTTCGCGGGCGATGATCTTGGCGCCGATGGCAGCCTGGATGGCAATCTCGAACTGCTGGCGCGGTATAAGCTCCTTGAGCTTCTCGCACATACGGCGGCCGAAGTCGTAGGCGTGGTCGCGGTGGATGAGCGACGA
>JAEEGI010024552.1_pt1 | contig 11744 bp, 13 predicted proteins | sample 8958751 | NCBI WGS metagenome assembly JAEEGI01 (sample SAMN16246545, study PRJNA631951) | gut metagenome | biome: gut microbiome; feature: rumen; material: KS-attached | host: Bos | place: Iran: Karaj | collected 2018-10 | reverse complement strand
TGAACAGGTACAGTTTCAGGCTTTTGTTCTCGACCATGCGAACACGAGGGATGTAGTTGATGATGATATGGCCAAAGTCGGGCTGACCCGTCTTGGGGCACAACGAGGTAAACTCGGGGCAATCGAGCGTCACTACATATTCGTTCTCGGGGTGCTTGTTCTCGAAGGTCTCGAGCACGTCGGGACGATAATCAAACTCATATTGCGTGCCCTGGTTGCCCAGCAGCGTCACGCCTTCTAATTCTTGATCGGTTCTTGACATAAAAACAGATGTATTTTGCGTTCTGGACTGCAAAGGTACAAAAAAGTTTTAGAAAGATTTCAGTTCCTTGATTTACAAATGCTATTGGACCAGGATTTTCTGTAAGACGGTTTTCGGTGGCTTGGCAACGGCAGGCTGTCGCCTCGCTCGTGCCAAACCACCGAGAACCGATGATCCTACAGGGGAAAGAACTTAGAGGGCTAGGCGGAAGCCTAAGCCTCTGGCAGTTTGGTTAGCAGATGTCTGGTTACGGAACCAGACACGATGGCCAAGTTCAATATTGAAGAAAGCTCCACCACGGATGACTCGTTTTTCGCCTGATTCGGGACCCGTCGGGTTGGTCTGGGCATCGGCGCTATACTCACCATAATAATCGTAGCACCATTCCCAAACATTACCGCTCATGTCATAGAGGCCCAACTCGTTGGGCGCCTTTTGCCCCGCAGGTTGGGTGGTATCTACTGAACTGTTGTCATTCCATGACACATCGTCAATAGTGTTGCTGCTGGTGATGACATACTGCAAATCTGCGTAAGTGAAGTCATAAGTGTCGGCGGCATTGGCAGCCAGTGCACACGTTAACCACACCGCGAGTGCGGTCAACAGATGTAGTAATTATTTATTCATAATAGATCAATTAACAGTTAATATTATCAATTGTTTTTGCAAACTCATCCATGGGGATTGCGGTAGGCAGAAGATTACAACTTGCTGCTGAAAATGAATCCATACCGCAAATATATTGGAAAAACTATTAGAAAGCAAGTTTTTATTCTACAATCATCCCATTCTTACCGAGTTTCATTCAGCAGATTGAGGGCGAAACGGGCAGCAGCGGGCCCCATCGGCGTCATCTTGTCAAGGCTGCGCAGGGCCTTCCGTCTGACATCCTGATCAACGTCATCGCAGTGGTTCAGGAGCAAATGACGGCTGTAAGCCACCGTGAACTCGGGATGGCCCTGGAAAGTAACGACCTGACTGCCTATCCTGAACGACTCGTTCTTGCAGAAATCGCTAGTGGCACACAGGACAGCATCCTGTGGCAAGACGGTCACCTGGTCATGGTGGCTGTAGAGCAAACGCATCTCCTGTCCCGGGAAATAGGGCGCCATGCGCTCATCAATCACCCGCGAAGCACGCACACCGGCACCGAAACCGCCATCATATTGCCTCACCTCGCCACCCAGCGCCCTGGCAATCACCTGATGGCCGAAGCACACGCCCATCAACTTGGCTCCACGGCAATAGGCATGTTCAATCCACTTGACCAGTGCGACAATCCACGGTTTGTCGTCATAGGCCGAGTCCAGACTGCCGGGCACCAGATACAACTCGTCGGTATTGACCGATGGGGGCAATTCGCCCTGCCACGTCTGGAATATCTTGTATGAAACCTGTTCACCGATAGCGGCAAACAGGTCCATAAACAGTGACTCGTAGTTGGGGATGAAATCGGGCAACCTTCCAGGGAAGGTATCACACAGCAAGATGTTGACACGAATCATAACTCGTCGATTTCCTCGCCTGTGCGTTCCATAATACTGGCTGCCAGGCCATCGGCTGTCTGGATGATGGTCACCAGGGGATAAAGCTTGCGGGCGGCATCGTAGTTGCGCATGTCCTCGTAGCTGTTCTGGTTCACGCCCCAGGCACCCATGTGCCAACGAATGGCGAGCATCTCGTCATCGTTGAGGGGAAGACCGCTGCACAGCAGCAGCGTGAGCGATTTCTCGCCATGGCCCATCGGGAAACCCTTGTAGGTAATCTTGTAGCCCTCGGCATCTTCCCAAATGCCCAGCGCGTTCTTGCGCTTCTTGACCGTGCGCTTGTAGATATCACACTTGCACACGTCGTGCAACAGGCTGGCCAGGATGATGCTGTCGCGCTTCACCTCGTGTTCCAGGCCGGGCTCGACCGTCTTCATGGCCTCGAACACGGCGAGTGCCGCCTTGCACGTATTGAGGGAATGCTTAGCCAATCCGCCCTCGACATTCAGGTGGTGGCCAGCCGAAGCGGGTGCCGTGAAAAAGCCCCAACTCTCCAGATCACCTATCACGTCCTCGATGCCCTCACGTTCGGTAGAACGCAGCAACTCCAGGATTTCTTCTTTGCAAGTCATGTGTTATAGTTTTTAGTTTCTAGTCCCTAGTTTCTAGTTTCTAGTCCCTAGTTTCTAGTCCCTAGTTGTTAGTTTTTAGTTGTTAGTCCTTAGTTGTTGGTGCGGGCTTAGCTTTTTTATAGCCGTGTTCGCGGCGGTACTTGCGAACGTCGCGGAAGAGGTCGGTGGCATAGACGAAGTTGTTCAGGTCATCGTTGTCCACGTCGTAGATTTCGTCCTTGGTGCCAATCCAACCCACATGGCCCTTGTTGATGAAAATGATGTTCTCGCCGATGCCCATCACCGAATTCATGTCGTGGGTGTTGATGATGGTGGTGATGCCGAACTCGTGGGTGATGTCGCTCAGCAGTTCGTCAATCACAATCGACGTCTTGGGGTCAAGGCCAGAGTTGGGTTCGTCGCAGAACAGGTATTTGGGATTCAAGGCGATGGCACGTGCGATGGCACAACGCTTTTGCATACCGCCCGAGAGTTCGCTGGGATACTTGTTTTCGCTGCCCGTGAGGTTCACGCGGTCGATGCAGAACTGGGCACGGTCACGAATCTCGCCGGGGCTCATCTTGCTGAACATGACCAGGGGGAACATCACGTTACCCATCACCGTCTCGCTATCGAAGAGCGCCGAGCCCTGGAAAAGCATGCCAATCTCCTTGCGCAACTCCTTGCGTTGCTTGCGGTCCATGCGTGTGATGTCGCGTCCGTCATACAGGATTTCGCCCTCGTCGGGGTCAAACAGTCCCACAATGTTCTTAATCAGAACCGTTTTGCCCGATCCCGACTGACCGATGATGAGGTTAATCTTGCCGTCATAGAGTTTGGCATTGATGTCGAATAACACCTGGCGGGTACCACCCTCCTCCTTGAAGGTCTTGGAAAGATGCTTTACTTCAATCATTTTAGTCCCTAGTTGTTAGTTTCTAGTTTTTAGTTATCGTAACCCATTGTTGTTAGAGTAACAGGAGGGTTAGGATGACGTCGGCCACCAGAATCATGATGTTGCTCATCACCACAGTGTCGGTACTGGCCTTACCTACCTCGACCGAGCCGCCCTTGACCGTGTAGCCATAGTAGCATGCAATGGTAGACATCAGGAAGGCGAATACCAGCGATTTAATCAGTGCGAACCATACATACCACTCGATGAATAGCGACTGGATACCGAAAATGAAGGTATCGGGGTCGACTATGCCCGTAATAATGCAGATGAGCCAACCGCCGAAGAGGCTGGTTGCCATACAGATGACCACCAGGAACGGCAGGATGGTGATAAGGGCCATAATCTTGGGAGCAGCCAGGAAGTTGGCACTGTTGATGCCCATGATGTCGAGCGCGTCGATCTGCTCGGTGGCACGCATGGTGCCGATCTCGCTGGCGATGTTGGAGCCGATCTTACCCGACAGAATCAGGCACAGAATGGTCGATGAGAACTCCAGCAGGATAATCTCACGCGTGGTCAAACCCACCGTGTAACGTGGTAGCAGCGGGTTGGAGATGTTGAGCTTGATCAGAATCGTACACAACGAGCCGATGAACAGCGACACGATAATGATCAGCGGAATCGAGTCGATGCCCAACTTGGCAATCTCATCCAGATAGCGTTTGAAGAATACCTTCACCTTGTCGGGGATGGCAGTGACCCTCCACATGAACATGCAGTAGTCTCCAAACCTATCCAACATTTTTGTCAGTATCATATTTGTTTTAGTTTCTAGTTTCTAGTTTCTAGTCCTTAGTTTCTAGTTTCTAGTTGTTTTGACTTTTGAATTACTATTATCAGCCTTTTATCAGGTTGTTGAGCATGGCATAGACGGTGAGGCCTGCCACACTCTTGATACCGGTCTTGTGGGTGATGTTCTTGCGGTGGCTGATGACGGTGTGAACGCTCACGTTGAGGGCATCGGCAATTTCCTTGTTGGTCTTGCCTTGGGCCAACTGCACCAGTACAGCCGTTTCGCGCTTGGTCAGCTCATAATTGTTCTTTGCCACCTCTTCCTCGCCAGGAGCGGCCTGGGCTAGGGTGTCGATGATGACAGCGTGGCTGTCGCGGATGTCCACCACGGCGTCATACTGCTTGAGCAGGTCACGCTCCACATACTGATAGACCAATGCCACCATGGCCAACGGGCGCTCAACGTGCAAGTGCCGGGGATTGCCCAGCAGCGTGGGGTTGATGAGCAGGATGTCGGGGCGTGACATGGCGATGCGTTCCTCGAGGTTGTCGGTGCTGGACTCCGTGTCCAGAATCTTAAAGCGCCACTCATCAAGGACAGCTCGCAGCCCCTCGACAATCACCTCGGCAGGTTCGACAATCAACAGACGCTTTTTCATTTCAAGATGGCATTTTCCAGGTGCTGAACCAGCGGCACCATGATTTTCTCCTCGATAAAGGTATGCTTCTTGAGATCCTCGCTCAAGCGCAGGATGTCATACACCACATCCACCACATTGTCGTCATCGACCTGTGGCGGCAAGTACTTGAAGACGATGTTCAACAAATCGTCCAATTTGCCTTCTATATCGCTGTGCGTGTGCACAAACTCTCCAATGCTGTAGGTGGTGTCCTTCTTGCCACTCATGAGCGCCCCGATGTGCGGGAACACGTCACGCTCCTCGTGGGCGAAATGCTCCTCGACCTCACGCTTGTACTCCTTGAAGAAGCTGATGAAGACCTGTCCGATGCGGCCGCTCAACTTCTGGGCTATGGCATCGAGGTGGCGCTCGATGTGCGGTAAGCGCTTGTCGACATAATAGCGGTGCGACTTCTCAAGATAGGGCACCAGGCCGGTCATGTCAGTTCCCAGGATTGTAGCCGTCGAGGGAACGTAGTTATTGAAAGTATAGACGTTGCAGATGAGCAGGAAGAAGGCTGTATCTACCCCACTCTCTTCACACACGTCGGCAATCGAGCGGTCGCCAAAGCCCAGCGAGATGCCCAGCCGCGACAACAGCGTCAACAATGACGGATGGGCGGTGATGAGGTCGCTCAATCGGCTTTCGCTCGAGAATAGTCGTGATTTCATCATTACTTGAATTACGATACTGTTTACTTTTAACGGCTGCAAATATAGCACATTTTAGCCAATAGAGCAAATCACCACAATCAATGGGTCGAAAACCTGGGCACACGGTCGAAGATGAGGAAACGGCTGATGTCCCAGGCCTGGCGTTGATGGGGAGTGAGTGCTGTGCTGTCGCCGATGACCGACATGTTGCGGGGCTGGATGGCTCCTGCGACAGGATAACGCAGGATGCTGTGGCCAAGGCCCTTCCAGGAATAGGCATTGGCACCCATCACGTCGAGCAACGTGGGATAGACGTCCACCTGTCCGATAACGGGCTCGTAGCGCAAGGTGGTGTCACAGCCGGCGATAATCAAGGGGATGCCCCAATCGTCGGGCACGGCGTCATAGTCTGAAAGGCCCATGACACGGTTACGGTAGAGCTGGGTGTGATCGCTCACGATGGCAACAACCGTGTTGCCGGCCAAGCCGTGCCGCTGCAAGGCATCGATAAAGACACCTAGACAGCTGTCGGTGAGATGGACACAGTTGAGGTAGCCACGGGCTTCGGCATTGAGGGTGTCGCTGCGGTTGATCCATGTGGGCGGCACCTTGCCGTCGGTGTAAGGTGCATGCATGGTCATGGTGACCATCTCCAGTAAAAACGGCTGGCGCAGAGCGGGCAACAGGCCACTGGCAAAGTCCATGAGCGCGGCATCGTCGATATTGCCTTGACGCTGGAGTGCAGCAGCCAAGTGTTCACGGGTGTAAAGGGTGTCGAAGCCGTAGGTGCGGGCCGTGACGTTCTGGTTCCAGTTCACACCAGGGGTACAGATGACCTCACGGCAATCATAGCCCGGCAATGCGGCTGCCAGCGTGGGATAAGGGCCATCGCCATGATGCACGGCCACCACACCGTCGCGCAGGGGCAACAGGCCCGTGTTGTAGATGAAGTGGGCATCGCTGGAATGGCCGTGGCTGGTCTGGAACAACACGTGCGGGGCATAGATGACACTATCGCCCGCCACGAGGCGGTTCATCACAGGTGTCACCTCGCGGCCGTCCACCTGCATGCCGATGGGCCAGGTGTGCAACGATTCCACAATGATGAGGACCAGGTTGCGGCCCTGGGTATGGCAGTATGGGATGTCGCTGTAGTGCGGGCATTCATCGGCTAGGAAACGGTCCACCATGGCCCGCTCCTCGTCGTTGACCGAGTGGCTGTTGAAGAGAGCCTGGCTCAAAGAGTAGAGACCGTAAGGGATGAGTCCGTTTTGGGCAAAATAGTCACGGTTGCTGAAGTTGTACAGGAAGCGCTTCTCGTAGTTCTCGCCCTTGACCACATAACCCGCCAAGGCCAATACCAATGCACCCGCCAAGGTGAGCAGGAACGGCTTGAGACGGCCAGTTTCATGAGCGCTACGACGCCAGATAAATGAAACCGCAATCAGTAATAGATAAGGAACCAAAACCAGCAGGTCTTGCCAGCGCAACAACGACAACGTGCTGGCAGCCAATGTGGAATTGACGTTTTGGGTTAGCGTCAGGCTCTGCCAGGGCATCAAGTCGTCATAGGCGCGGCAGTAGCACATCTGCATCAGACACCAGACGGTGAGCAAGGTCATGGGAATCCACACCAGCCAGCGCCAGCGGGGTTTCAGGAGCCAGTAAGGAGACAATAGCAATAAGGCATTGGCCAACGAAATGGCCACCGTATGCCAGTGGTGCAAAATTTGCACCACGCCACCCAGCTGCGTGTCGAGCGCCATGACAAAACACTGCCATGCGGCAACAATGACACAGAGCAGGAAGAATGCGATATGTCTATCCTTTATTTTCAACTGACGGTTTATTGTTGGACGTGGCTAGCCACATCACAGGGGACCTGGTCGCCTGATGATGGGCGTTATACACGTTTAATGATGTGGGAGACGACGCCCCAGATCTGGAAATTGCTGTCTTCACCCACTTTCAGTTCGGGAAACGAGGCGTTGGCTGGCGTGAGGTAAACGCCATCGTCACGCACACTCAGGCGCTTGACCGTGAAATCGCCATCGATAAAGCAGACGGCGATGTTCCCGTCGTGGGGCGTGAGCGAACGGTCGATGATGAGCAAGTCGCCCTCGTTGATTCCGGCATCGACCATCGAGTCGCCAATCACACGGGCGCAGAAAGTGGCTGCAGGATTGGTGATGAGGGCACGGTTCAGGTCGATGGTGTCGGCATATTCGCCCTGGGCAGGGCTCGGGAAACCCGCCTGTACCCTACTCTCAAAGAATTGCAGTCCGGAGGTTTTCTCTTCGGGCTGCACTGGCGATATTTTGATCTCGTCCATTCTCTTAAACCTTTACAATCAGCCCGTCATAAGCCAGTTCCACGCCATCAGGCAACAATTTGGGGGACTCGGCATGCAGGCCCATGCGGTCGCTCATGTGGATGAGGAGCGAACGGCCAGGCTTGACGCGCCTGATGATATCCAATGTCTCGGCCAGACACATGTGCGACATGTGTTCGCCCACGCGCAAGGAGTTGATCACCAGCAGAGGTACACCAGCGAGGCTCTCCACCACTTCGTCATCTATGGTCTTGGCATCGGTGATATAGGCCAGAGGGCCGATGCGGAAACCCAGAATGGGCAACTTGTAGTGCATCACCGGGATGGGCTCGACCCGCACCCCCTCGACCAAGAACGGCGTGTCGTCATCAATGACATGCTGCTCGAACTGGGGCACTCCCGGATAGGGATTCTCGGCAAAGCAATAAGGAATGCGCTTGTGCAGGTTCATCAGCACATCGGCACGGGCATACAACGGCATGGGGCGCTCAAAGCAATAAGCCCGCAGGTCATCGAGGCCCGCCACATGGTCGAAATGGATGTGTGTCAACAACACAGCATCCAGGTTATCGTCGCTGGCACGCAGCATCTGTGTGCGAAAGTCGGGGCCGCAGTCGATGAGAATTCTTGCGCCCTGATAACGCACGATGGCAGACGTGCGCAAGCGCTTGTCGCGTGGATCGGCGCTCATGCACACTGGACAATGGCATCGCAGCATGGGTACTCCTGTCGAGGTGCCTGTTCCCAGAAATTCTATTTCAAGCGTGGTTGGTTCCATCATTTCCTGAATTGACTGAGGAGCCCATCAACAAAAAACAGATAAGCTCCGCCATCATAATACCAATATTCCCTCATGCCCGCCTGGTCAGGGCGCTCATTGATTTGCCTGGGATTTCCCAAAGCCAAACGACATTCCTCTTTTGTCATGCCTTCCACCACCTGTCCGCGTGTGATGCGTTCCCAGTTAGCATCGGTGATAGTGGGATACGACAATCGGGGATCAACTGCAGAAAACATGGCATCAAAGTCGCGTCCATGCATCGTTGACACATTATTGTTCATCCACACCATCGCCGGCTCGCAGGTGTCGGCAGTAGTGAACAACACTCGCAACGGTAACACAGCATTGCCAGGCAGGACACTATCGATGTGCACCTTGATAAAGTGGCGGCCATCCATCATCTGCTCGGTCAGACGGTCATACCAGATTGACGTGCGGATATAAAACTCCTTACCGACCAACTGACGAGCGACATGGTCCACCATGTCCATATCAATCAGCATCGGCAGAGAAAAAATCGCATTATTGACTACAGGGCTATTAACGCGGTAATGAAGAAGCAAGTCTGTTTCCTCATCATCAAAATCGATAGATAGCCTGCGGTTATCACCATAAAGGGATGGTCCACTATTGGAATACCCCCGATAAGAAAGGACATGCCCAGCCAGATGCAGGGTGTCCTTGTCATAGTCATAAGTATCAGCAAGCATCTGCGTCACCCTGTCATCGGCCACCCAGAAGCGCTTACCGATTTTCCATGCCGGAAGCGAGTCAATGTAGGCTTCTAGTGTCACGGCCGGTTGGCGTGTGCCAATCTGGTCCATGACCCGCTGCACGTCCTTATCGGTGACGTGCTCGGTTACTTCGATGCCTGTACCGCAAGCCGCCAGCATCAAGCATGCCAGCAATCCTCCTGCCAAACACTTGGAGATGTTTCGTGGTGATTGCGACATGGAGTGTATCACTAGTTCTTCTTACCTTCCTGAGCGAGAACCGAGTCGATCGATGCCGTCACTGCTTCGATAGAGATATTGCCCTTCATGACGTCCTCTTTTACTACATCGACAGCAGCTTCTTTTTCGATACCGTTTTTCACCCTGATGCTCGTCAGATAGGCAGCATTGCGCTGACGTGATTCACGCAATGCCTCACGGAAATCGGCGATAGCAGCCGAGTCATTCAGCTCAAGAATCTGTTTCTCTGCCTCACGGATTGCCTTATCGGCAGCCAGAGCAGCAGCTGTATCCTGTTTCTCTACTGATTTATCAAGTTGAGAAGCCAATTTCTTGCCCTGGCGGGTATATTCGCTACCACCGTCGCATCCCATGAGCGACAAAGCAACAACTGCTGCCATTAACCAATTGAATTTCTTCATTTTCTCTTTTACTCTTTTACTTTAATTTTATTAATGATTTGATTGTTTTCATGAATGCTGTGACGCCATAGCCTGTTGCAAGGCGTTAGCTAGTTGATCGGGACAAGAGGTGTTCTTATAGCCACATCTAATACCCTGCAGCTTGGCGATAGCCTCGGTTGCCTTCATGCCACGCAAGAGCACAGCAATGCCCTGCAAGTTGCCATGGCAGCCACCCAGGAACTGGACGTCCTGGATAACCCCTTGCCCGTCGAGTTCAAAGTCGATCTGCGACGAGCATGTCCCTTGTGTTTGATAAGTATATCTCATTCTATATTAAATGCTTTCATTTATTGATATAATCGGCCAAGCGCTGCTGGTCAAGGATGCGAAGCTCATTACTGTCATAGTCCAGGATTTCTTCATCGGAAAGGCGGTCCAGCGAAGCGATGAGGGTCGTGCGCTGAGTCCCTAAAAGAGAGCACAGATCCTTTTGCTTGTAGCGTAAGGTCACATCGGTTGCACCTGTGACAGTGAGCACATCGATAATCATTGCCAGGCGTTCCATTACGGATCCCTCCTTAATAGCAAGGGCCGCTGTCGTGTTGCGTTGGCTGCCTGATGACAGATAATTGAGGATATTGAACAGAAAGACCTTGTCGGTACCCAACATCTTGATGTAATCACTCTTGCGCAGTTGAAGGATGCCACAAAGGCCATCGGCCACTGCAGTATAGGGATAGGTCGTTTCACGCCCGAAAAGATACTCGGCAGCGAGGACATGAGGAGTCTCCAGCGTTTGCTGGAGAGAGATACGCAGGTGTTTGCACTGAGTTTCCAGTCTCACCCGCCCCGAAACAATGAAGCGCATGTGAGTGCACTGGTCACCAGCAGCAAAAATCTGCTCCCCGTTGCGGAACTTGAGGAAGTGGAACGGCAGTTTCTCGACAAGGGACGTAATCTTATCAGTACTCACGCCCTGGAAAAGAGGCAACTGCATCAACTGTTGATACATACTGTTCATTGTCCCGTCAACTAGTACAAATCGTTATTTCAATAGCTCGATGGCCTGCTCAACTGTCAAAGACTGCTGCTCGCCAGTAGCCATGTTCTTCAACGCGATGGTGCCGTTCTGCACCTCATCGGCGCCAATAATGGCCACATATGGAATCTGGCGGTCGTTGGCATAGGTCATCTGTTTTTTCATCTTGACGCTGTCAGGATAAAGCTCGGCACTGATACCAGCCCTGCGCAATGCCATGATGTGACGCAGCGACACGGCAGCCTCTTGCTCACCAAAGTTGACAAACATCACGCGGGCAGTTGCCATCGTGTCGGCGGGATAGAGGTCCAGCGCATTCAAGACGTCATAGATGCGGTCGGCACCGAAGCTGATGCCCACACCCGACAATCCCGGCATACCGAAAACACCCGTCAGGTTGTCGTAACGGCCGCCACCTGTGATACTACCGATAGCCACATCCAAGGCTTTTACCTCGAGAATGGTTCCCGTGTAATAGTTCAAGCCGCGTGCCAAAGACACGTCCAGCTCCACACAAGCCCGAGTCCCTAACGCAGCCACTTGATTGAGCAAATAGCGCATCTCCTCGATGCCCTTCATGCCCACCTCGCTGTCTGCCAGCATTCCGGCAAGTGCGGTGAGACGCTCGTCGTTGGTGCCATCGAGAGCCAACAAGGGCTGCAAAGTGGCGATAGCCTCGTCGCTGAGGCCTTTTTCCTTCAACTCGGCATTGACGCCATCCAAACCGATTTTGTCGAGTTTGTCAATAGCGACAGTGATATCGATGATTTTGTCAGCGGCACCGATGACCTCGGCAATGCCACTCAAAATCTTACGGTTGTTAAGCTTGATAGCGGCGTTGCTATTGAAGCG
>JAEEGI010024551.1_pt1 | contig 11744 bp, 12 predicted proteins | sample 8958751 | NCBI WGS metagenome assembly JAEEGI01 (sample SAMN16246545, study PRJNA631951) | gut metagenome | biome: gut microbiome; feature: rumen; material: KS-attached | host: Bos | place: Iran: Karaj | collected 2018-10 | reverse complement strand
CCAAGCGCGGCCGTATCCTCGGCATGCAGAGCGTGGAAGAAGGCATCAGCCGTGTAGAAGCCCAGGTTCCTTATGCGGAGATCATGGAATACGCCGTTGACCTGCGGGCTCTGACCCAGGGCATGGGCACCTTCGAAATGAAGTTTGACCATTACGAAGACGTGCCGGCCAAGATGGCGGAAAAGATTATCGAAGAGAGAAAGAAAGAAGCGGAATAAGCAGTGAAAATCTAATCCTTTATGTGATAATCCCTGAAAGTAAAACTGCCGTGCAATAATGCACGGCAGTTTTTTTGTTTGGTGTTTACATTTTCTAGACTTAGCGTACAGCTCACTAATTTGTATCTATCTTCTTAGGAACAAAAGTTACTTTCAGAACCATGTCCATTCCGTCTGCAAGCCTTTGAAGCAACTTGATACTGGGATTTCTTATCCCTTTTTCCAGTTTACTGATTTCCGTTTGGGCAATCCCGGTCTTCTCAGACAGTTCTTTTTGTGTCATATTTCTAAGTGCCCGTGCTTCTACAATAGCGCGGATGACATTCATCTCCGGCTGTATTTCTTCATAAGCTTTTGCGAAATCAGGATTTTTCATCTGTTCGTTTTTTAATTGCTGTAATGTCTTCATAGATAATTACCCCCTGTGTTTGAATGAATCAAATCTTATTCTTTTCTTGTCTTAAAAAATCTAGCATAGCAATCAGTTTAGCCCGCATTTTAGGATCCAATGAAATAATCCAATCTTCCACCGGTGTTTTTCCATCCTCTGTTTCGTACAAAACAACCTTAAACAAAAATAAATCACCTCTGCAAATTATAAGATTCTAAATAAATTTTATGAGATATATCTCAATCTGTCAAGTAAAAAAAATGTGTCTTTCGCTTATTAGACATGTATCACTTTCACAAATGTTTGCTATAAAAAAGAGAGACTACTGTGCCTTAGCACAGTGCGTCTCCTTTATTAACAGATTATACAGTTACCAGGTATTCCGTTCACTACTCCCCTGTTCCTGCTTTTTTCCACAATTCGACAAAGTGATGGGTAGGCCCGTGGCCTTTCCCTAAGGCGATGCCATGCCGGATGGCGGTGGTTACATAGTCTTTGGCTGCTTTTACGGCTTCTGCAAGGCGCATGCCTTTTGCCAGGTTCGATGCTAAAGCGCTGGACAGTGTGCAGCCGGTACCGTGGGTGTGCTGGGTCTGGATACGGGTGCCGGGCAGCCAGGTTCCCTCTTTGCCATCGTACAGGTAGTCGTCTGCCCTGCTGCCTTCCAGATGCCCGCCTTTGACGAGTACGGCTTTGGCTCCAAGGCTGATAATGTGCGCCGCCGCTCTTTCCATGTCCTGTTCGGTTTTAATGGCAAAGCCGCAGATGGCTTCCGCTTCCGGCAGGTTGGGTGTAAGCAGCGTGGCCAGGGGCAGCAGCTCTTTGATCAATGCCTCGCAGGCGTCCGGCTGAAGCAACGGATACCCGCTCTTGGAAATCATGACGGGGTCCACTACGACGACGGGAGGTTTCCACTTCTTCAACGCCTCCGCAATAGCGTGGATGCTTTCCGTTCTGGAAACCATGCCGATTTTCACGCCGTCTACCCGGATGTCGCTGAACACCGCATCGATCTGCGCCGTAATGATGTCCGGGTCAATATCCTGCACAGCCGTCACCCCGCAGGTGTTTTGCGCGGTCACTGCCGTGATCACGCTCATGCCGAACACGCCGTGAGCCGCGAAAGTTTTTAAATCCGCCTGAATGCCGGCGCCGCCGCTGCTGTCGCTGCCGGCTATGGTAAGTAAGTGTTTCATGATTCCTCCAAAGATTATTAAAGAGATAACGTAATGGCCCCAGCGGGGGATTCTGAATAAGCGGAGCGCTATGAAGAATCCCCCGCTGGGGCCTTATTAAATTTATTACATTTTTCCTTTCATAGACAAAATGCCTAATGCCGCCAGCGATTTAGCGTCATATAAAGTGCCGTCTTCTATCATCGGAAGAATCTTCTCGCGGGGAATCGCTTCCACCGTTATGAATTCATCCGGATCCGTGTGCTGCGCATGCCGGTGCAGACCGGTAGCCGCATACAGATAAATCACTTCATTGGTAAAGCCCGGCGTGGTGGCAATGGCGCCCAGATATTCCCAGTTGTCCGCCTCATAGCCGGTCTCTTCGGAAAGTTCCCGCACCGCGCAGACGTCCTTGTCTTCCCCCGGATCGATTTTCCCGGCGGGAAGTTCGTACATGACGGTGCCCATGGGATACCGGAACTGTTTTACAAAGATGATGCTGCCATCAGGCAGGATAGGCGCTACCGCAATGGCGCCCTGATGGTCGGCCATCTCCCGGGTGGTGGTTCTGCCGTTGGGCAGGCGCACCTTGTCTACATGCACGTGGAGCAGTCTGCCTTCAAAGGCAGGCGTACTGCTGATAAAGACCTCGTCTAAGGCGGGGTCACTCATTTTCTTTAACATGTTATGTCCTCTTTTCTAAAACAGCGGCTGCTTGCTGTTTTTAAACTCATTGGCAGCCCTGATCAGCGCTGCCGCGTTGTCCGCCGCGGCTTTCGTGACGTGCTCGCCGGCGGTCATGCGCACCAGTTCTTCTACCCTGCCTTGTTTGTCCAACACGGTCAGGTCGGTGCGGGTGCGCCCTTCGGCTGTCTGTTTCTGTATCCGGATATGCCGGTCACCGAAGGCTGCGATCTGGGCCAGGTGGGTGATGCAGATTACCTGACCGCGACGGGCGATGAGGGCCAGCTTCTCCGCCATTTTCTGGGCGGTGACGCCCCCTACCCCCGTGTCGATCTCATCGAAGACCATGGTGTTGACACCGCTGATGCCGATGAGCACCGTCTTCAAGGCCAGCGCCAGGCGGCTCAGTTCGCCGCCGGAGGCCACCCGCCCCAGTGGTTGCAGCGGTTCCCCCGCGTTGGCGGAGAAAAGCAGTTCCATCTGGTCCCTGCCTTCCGGGGTAAAGTCCGGCTTCTCCGCAAAGGTTATCTGCAGCCTGCCGTCCGGCATGGCCAGGTCATGGATGTGGGTCTCCACTTCCCGGCAGAGTTTCTCCGCGTTTTGCTTGCGCAAAGCTGTCAGCGCGTTGGCTTTGGCTGTCAGCTCCGCTGTAATCTTTTCCAGTTCTTTCCGCGCTTTGGCGATCCGGTTGTCCAGGTCCTGCAGCTGTTCCTGCTGTTCCTTCGCCTGTTCCAGATAGGCCAGCACCGCTTCTTCCCCGTTGCCGTATTTGCGCTGCAGCCGGTACAGCAGGTCCAGCCTGTCCTGCACTTCGGTCATGCGGTTGGGGTCAAAGTTCTGTCCGTCCACATAGTCCTGCAATTGGCCGCAGGCGTCGTCCGCGGCGATCCAGGCGCTGTCGATGCCTTCATACACCGCCTGCAGCCGGTTGTCGTAGCGGGCTGCGCTGCCGATCTGTTCCCTGATTTCCGCCAGCTGGCTCAGGGCGCCGTTGTCCTGTTCCAGCATGCCGTAAGCTCTTTGCAGGGCGTTGATAATCTTGCCGCTGTTCTGCAGCAGTTTGGCCTCGTCCTTCAGGGCTTCTTCTTCCCCGATTTTTATATTGGCTTCGCTGATTTCCTGAATCTCCCAGGCCAGCCGGTCCAGCAGACGTTCCCGCTGGCTTCCCTGCTCTTCCAGCTGCTCCAGGTCCGCTTTGGCGTTTTCGTACGTTTCGTATTGTAACCGGTAGGCTTCCAGCACCTGTTCCGCCGTTTTGCCGCCGAACGCGTCCGTAAAGAAGCGGGGCGCTCTGGGCTGCAGCAGCAATTGGTTTTCGTGCTGGCCGTGGATATCCACCAGCAATTCCGCGAATTGTTTCAACACTGCCAAAGGCACCGGGATGCCGTTGACACTGCTCTGGCTTTTTCCCGCAGCGGTCACTCTGCGTTTTAAAAATAAAAAATCATCCGCTTCGATGCCCTGTTCCTGCAGCAGGCTGTGGATCTTCTCATCCTGCCCGTCGAAGACGGCCTGCACCCAGAAGGCGTCGGCGCCGGTCCGTACCATGCCGGCGGCGGCCCGGCCTCCCAGGGCGATGCCGAAGGCGTCAATCAGAATGGATTTGCCGGCCCCGGTCTCCCCGGTGAACACCGTGAAGCCTCCGGAAAAATCCACTTTCGCGTCTTCTATTAAGGCAAAGTTATGCACGTGCAATGATTGCAGCATATTTACCGTTTTCCTTTCTTCGGAGACAGGGCTTCTGCTTCCGCTGCGTCCCGGAACCGGAAGTAAGACATGAGTTCCTCCGCGATCTCCGGCCGTTCGATGGCCACGAAGATGGTGTCGTCGCCTGCCACGGTACCCATGACCCCGATCCATTTCATGCTGTCAATGGCGAAGGCTACGCCCTGGGCCGTTCCCGGCAGGGTGTGGAGTACCACCAGGTTGCCGCCTGCCTGCACCGAGATCACGGAATTGCGGATCAGCCGTTCCAGCTGTTCGGAAGACATGATGTGGCTGCGTTCCCTGGGAAAGGCGTAGCGGTAGCCGCCCCGCATGTCGGATACTTTTACAAGCATCAGTTCTTTTATATCACGGGACACCGTAGCCTGCGTAACCCGCATGCCGCTTTCCTGCAGGGCTTTTGCCAGATCTTCCTGGGTCTCGATGTTGCGCGTCTCCACCAGATTACGTATCAACTGGTGACGTTCCTGTTTGCTCATAAGACTGCTCCTTTATAAAAGTAAAAGCATGATTTCCGTGATAGTATCGTGAAGGTCAAGGAAATGACTCGCAGACGTAGCGGGACTACGTCGAGAGTCATTGACGAAGAGATTCGCGATAATAGCCGGAAATCAAAGATCATGAATCAGTTTTTCCTGCCATGTCTCATAATAACTCTTGTCAGTCAGGCGCATCAGCCGCAGGCATTGCCGGTTCTTTGTGATCCGCACCACGTCTTTCATGCCGATCTCGCAGACCGGGATCCCGTCGGCGGACAAGGCCATGGGGGCGGTGTTCCGGGGCAGCAGGCGGATCTCCACTTCTTCCGTGGCCGGGATGACCAGTGGCCGGGTGGCCAGGGAGTGGGCGCAGATGGGTGTGATGATCATCACATCCATGCCCGGCTGCACCAGGGGTCCTCCCGCAGACAGGGAGTACGCGGTGGAGCCGGTGGCGGTGCCTACGATGAGCCCGTCCGCTGCGTAACGCGCGGATGGCTTGCCGTTGATATACAGTTCGATATGGTTCGTGGTGGAAAGGTTGCTGCGGGCGGCCACAAATTCGTTGATGGCCAGCTCGCTATGGGGAACTTTTTTCCCTTCCGCAAAAGTCTGGGCCTGCAGCAGACAGCGTTTTTCGATGGTGTATCTGCCGTCTGACAGCAGCTGGAATGCCTGCGTCAGGGTTTCGAATTCGATCTCCGCAAGGAAACCCAGATGGCCGAAGTTCACGCCGAAGACCGGCACGTTGATCTTCACCATGTCCCGGGCCATGCGGAGGAAGGTGCCGTCTCCGCCCAGGGAAACTGCGGCGGTCAGCTGGGAGTTCCGCCCGGCGAAGGTCTCCAGGTTATACATTTTCGCAACTGGTTCCGGCGCCACCACCGTAAAATGGAACTGACGGCACAGGTCCAGGATGGCTTCAAAGTGGATCCTTACCTTGACGATGCTCATATTGGGAAAAATTCCCAGACGTACGTTATTCATTATTACTTCATTACTTCCTTTACTTATCTAGTTCCGCATGGGATGCCGCTACGACGGCGTCGATGTCCGGAACTGTATTTTGCTGAGGGGCCGCGGTCAGGTACAGCAGGTACTCGATGTTCCCTTCCGGCCCTTTCACCGGGGAAAAGTCCAGACCGCCGATGCCGAAGCCTTCTTTTCCGGCCAGGTCCATGATGCGCCGGATGACTTCCCTGTGCACTTCCGGGTCCCGCACCACGCCTTTTTTGCCGATGTGTTCCTTGCCGGCTTCAAACTGGGGCTTGACGAGGGCAAGGACGAAGGCGCCGGGCGCCAGCAGTTTTTTCACCGCCGGCAGGATCTTGTCCAGTGAGATGAAGGCCACGTCAATGCTTGCGGCGTCGACCGGTTCCGGCAGGCTGTGTTCGTCCAGGGCGCGGGCGTTGGTCCGCTCCATGTTGATGACCCGGGGGTCGTTCCGCAGTTTCCAGGCCAGCTGGCCGTAGCCTACGTCGATGGCGTAGACTTTGCTGGCCCCGTTCTGCAGGGCGCAGTCGGTGAAGCCCCCGGTGGAAGCGCCGATGTCCGCCATCACCTTGCCGGCGACGGTTACGGGAAACACCTGCAGGGCTTTTTCCAGTTTCAGCCCGCCCCGGCTTACGTATTTCAGCTGGTCCCCCAGAAGACGGATCTTTGCTTCCGCTTTCACGGGGGTGCCCGGTTTGTCTATTTTCTGTTCGTCCACCAGCACCTGCCCCGCCATGATGGCTGCCTGGGCCCGGGCCCGGCTTTCAAAGAGGCCCTGTTCTACAAGAAAAGTGTCCAGGCGGACTTTTTTTACTTTATCCATTGTAATATTTTCTCCGCCATCTGTTCCGGGGACAGCCCGATGTCATGCATCAGCAGTTTTTTATCGCCCTGGGAGATGAACTCATCCGGGATGCCAAAGGGCAGCACGGCTGTCATCTGCAGCAGACCGTACCGGTTCAGGGTTTCCAGCACTGCGTCCCCGACGCCGCCTTTCAGCACGCCTTCTTCCATGGTGACGATGCGGTGGGTTTTGGCCGCGTTTTCACAAAGCAGATCTTCGTCCAGGGGTTTGGCGAAGCGCATGTTCACCACCCCGGCGCTGATACCTTTTGTTTGCAGCAGATCCGCTGTCTTTTCCGCTTCCGCTACCATACTGCCGATGGCAAAGATGGTCAGGTCCGTGCCTTCCCGCAGGGTTTCCCCTTTGCCGATGGGCAGTGTGTGCAGCGGTTCGCTGAGATCTGCGCCCACGCCGCTGCCTCTGGGGTAACGCAGGGAGATGGGTCCCGCGTTGTATTCCACGGCTGTCAGCAGCATGTGCCGCAGCTCGTTTTCATCTTTCGGCGCCATCACCGTCATGTTGGGCATGGGGATCAGGTAGGCGTAATCGAAGACCCCGTGATGGGTGTAACCGTCGTCCCCTACCAGGCCGGCCCGGTCCATGCACAGCTTCACCGGCAGGTTCTGCATGCAGATGTCGTGGAGCACCTGGTCGTAGGCCCGCTGCATGAAGGTAGAATAGATGGCTGTAACCGGTTTGATTCCCTCGGTTGCCAGCCCTGCCGCGAAGGTCACCGCGTGCTGTTCCGCGATGCCCACGTCGAAGAAGCGTTCCGGGAAACGTTGGGCGAACTGGTTGGTGCCGGTGCCGTCGGGCATGGCTGCCGTGATGGCTACAATGGATTTATCTTTTTCCGCCAGTTCCACCAGGGTTTTGCCGAAGACGCCGGTATACGTCGGCGGCGCCCCGGGTTTGCTGATCTTCCTGCCGGTAGCGATATCAAAGGGGCCCGTGCCGTGGAATTCGTTGGCCCGTTCTTCCGCGGGAGTGTAGCCTTTTCCTTTTTTGGTGATGACGTGGATCAGGACAGGGCCTTCTTCCCGTTTGGCCGCCGTCAGCATGGGCAGCAGCGCTTCAATGTCATGTCCGTCCACGGGTCCGAAGTATTTAATGCCCAGGTATTCGAATATGGACCCGGGGGATACCAGGTATTTCACCCCGCCTTTCACCCGGTCGATGACCTCCAGCACATCGTCGCCGTGCTTCATGTCCCCCAGCCAGGTTTCCAGATTGTGCTTCAGTTTATTGTAGGTCTCGCCGGTGCGCAGCTGGTACAGGTACTGGGACATGGCCCCCACGTTTTTGGAGATGGACATCTCGTTGTCGTTGAGGATGATGATGACCCTTCGCCCGGTGTCTCCGATGTGGTTGAGGGCTTCAAAGGACATGCCGCCGGTCATGGCGCCGTCCCCGATGATGGCCACCACGTGATAGTCTTCCCCTTTCAGGTCACGGGCGGCCGCGATGCCGTCCGCCGCGGAGACAGACGTGGAAGAATGGCCCACACCGAAAGCGTCGTGTTCGCTTTCCTGCCGTTTGGGAAAGCCGGACAGGCCTTTGTATGTGCGCAGGGTGGGAAACGCTTCCTTGCGTCCGGTTAAGATTTTGTGAATGTAGGCCTGATGCCCTACATCAAATATCAGCTTGTCTTTGGGTGAGTCAAAAACCCGGTGCAGGGCGATGGTCAGTTCCACCACGCCCAGATTGGGAGCCAGGTGCCCGCCGTTTTTGGACACGACTTCGATGAGCAGCTGCCGGATTTCCGCCGCCAGCAGGTTCATTTCAGGCAGTGTGAGAGTTTTCAGGTCCAGCGGGCTGTTGACTCTGTCCAGAATTTTATCAGACATTGGGTTTTACCTTTCAATTCTTTCTATTTGTCATGAGTTTGGCGATTTCCCGTAAGGGTTCCGCCTTTTCCCCGAAGCTGTCCAGGCAGGCCAGGGCTTCTTTCGTGGTCTCGTCCGCCATCTTCCGGGCGGTTTCCAGTCCGTATAAACTTACATAGGTGGACTTGTGATTCTTCTCGTCGCTGCCGATGGGTTTGCCCAGTTCTTCCGCGGTGCTGGTCACGTCCAGGATGTCGTCTTCGATCTGGAAGGCCAGTCCGATCAGTTCCGCGAAGCGGGTCAGGGCCAGCAGCTGTTCGTCGGTGGCTCCCGCCAGGTGGGCGCCGCCCCGCACGGCAGCGATGAACATGGCCCCGGTTTTGCCTTCGTGCAGCGTCTTTAATTCTTTGGCGCTGATCTGCCGGTTCTCCGCGTCCAGATCCAGGGCCTGTCCCCCTACCATACCGAAATTGCCGGCGCACATGGCGGTTTCGCGCACCACTTCCACCAGAGTGGAGGGCTTCACGTTCCGCTGCTCCAGCATCACTTCAAAGGCCAGGGTAAGCAGACCGTCCCCTGCCAGCACGGCCATCGCTTCGCCAAAGACCTTGTGGTTGGTGAGGCGCCCCCGCCGGTAATCGTCATTGTCCATGCAGGGCAGGTCGTCGTGGATCAGGGAATAGGTGTGGATCATCTCCAGTCCGCAGGCTGCGGGCAGGAAATCGTAGCCGTTGGCCCCCACCGCTTCCGCCGTAGCCATCAGCAGGATGGGACGCAGGCGTTTGCCGCCGGCCAGCAGGCTGTATTTCATGGCATCGTCCACGTTGGAGATGCCCCGTTTTTCCATGCGTTTTTCCAGAAAATTATTAACCAGCTTTTTACGGCTGTCGTAGTATTGTTTGAAGTCCATGTAATTTACTCCTCTTCTTCCGGTTCCTCGAAGTCCTCCGTATGAAAGTCCTCGTCGTTGACAGGGTTCACTTCCAGTTTTTGCACGGCTGCTTTGGCCTTGTTCAGTTTTTCCAGACAGATCTTGCTCAGTTCCGTGCCTTTCTGGAATTCCGCGATGGCTTCTTCCAGTGGCAGATCGCCGCTTTCCAGCTTTTCTACCGCCGCTTCCAGTTCCGCCAGGGCTTCTTCAAACTTTATGTTTTTAGAGGTCTTTTTCGCTGCCATAATTTTCACGCCTTTCTGTATTACATACGCTGCATCTACTGAGCATTCGTATCGTCAAAATCTATCTGCTGGATTACGGAATACACGTCCCCGTCGCTGAGCCTCGTGCGGATCTCTTCGCCCCAGCGCACATCCTGCACCGATTTGACGATGTTTCCCTGCCCGTTGGTGGTGACGGAATACCCTCTGGAGAGGATCTTCAGCGGACTTACCGCGTCCAGATGACCCGTTGCCAGGGCCAGCCTCTGTTCCTGACTGATTGTCAGGTTTTTGGCCAGCGCGGTGAATTGATTCCATGCATATTGATACCGGTTCTCGTACGGTTCCCAGAGTTTCTTTTGTTTGTGCAGCGCTTTCAGGGCTGCTGTCACCCGCTGCTCCGGTTTGACCAGCAGCCGCTCCGGATGCTGCAGTGCCTTCATGGCCTGCGTCAGGCGCAGTTCCCGGTTTTCCAGGCGCCTGGGCAGGGTCTGCTGCATGCGCATGAGCGCCCGGTCCAGCCGTTCCGCCGCCCTGTCCGTAATGCGCAGGGGATCCTGCAGCATGCGGCTTTTCATGAGCCGCCGCAACGTTTCCGCGCGTTGCTGCAGCATGTGGTTTATGGCAATTTCCAGCCGCTGCTGCCGGTCCAGTACCTGCCGCCGCAGCTGCCGGGTATCTTCCACCGCCAGCTCCGCTGCCTGGGAAGGCGTGGCCGCCCGTTTGTCCGCGGCAAAGTCGCTTAACGTAAAATCTGTTTCGTGGCCCACAGCGGAGATTACGGGTATCTCCGAAGCCGCCACCGCCCGTACCACGATCTCTTCGTTGAAGGCCCACAGGTCTTCCATGGATCCCCCGCCGCGGCCAACGATGAGCACATCCGCCAGCCGGTGTTTGTTCATGAAACGGATGGCGTGGGCGATGTCCCCCGCCGCCGGTTTCCCCTGTACCTGTACCGGGTACAACAGCAGTTTCACCCCGGGATCCCTGCGCCGGGCTACCTTTATGACATCCCGCACCGCCGCCCCTGCCGGGGAGGTGATGATGCCCACGGTTTTCGGGTGGGCCGGGATAGGTTTCTTTCTTTCTTCCGCGAAGAGGCCTTCCTCTTCCAGTTTGTTCTTCAGTTTTTCATAGGCCTGCATCAGGCTGCCGATGCCTTCTTCGATCAGCATGTCCGTGTACAGCTGGTACACACCGTCCCGCTCGTAGATGGCGATGCGGCCGATGGCCACTACGGTGTCCCCGTTGTTGGGATAGCGCAGCAGCTGCCGGGCCTGGCGCTGGAACATGACGCATTTCAGCACGCTGCCTGCGTCTTTTAAAGAAAAGTAGCAGTGCCCGGAAGGATACCGTTTAAAGTTGCTGATCTCGCCACGGACCTGCACGTGGGCCACCAGGCCGCTGCCTTCCACCAGTTTTTTAATCAGGCGGTTCATTTCCGTGACTGTGTAAGTATGGACTTCAGCCATGATGCTCTCCTGAAGTGATGCGCGTTTTCATCGTGTTGCGTATGGCCGGGGCAGGCGCGGGCTCAGCGTTGCCCTTCTCCCTGCCGCCGCGCGCAGGCCGCGCAGCCTGACGCGTTGTCGCCGCTGTAGCGGTTGTCCGGCATCCACACCCGGATGTTCCGCTTCGCCAGCTTTTCAACTATATGGTTACGGATCCAACGGTTGGCGCAGACGCCCCCCGCCAGGAGCACATGTTTTACGTTATGTTCCGCCGACCCGTTCCGGATCATGCGGACAAAGGTTTCCGCCAGCCCCCACTGCACACCGGCAGCCAGGTTGGCTGCTGCGATCGGACTTTCTTCCGTTTCCGGTTTCGCTTTCCCGATTGCCCGCAGCACCCAGGTGCAGGGGCCGGAAAGACTGACTTTTGTTTTATGCACGGAAACCGGGATTTCCGGGATTTCCGTGTGCTGTTCCGCTAACTGTTCCAGGGCCGGTCCCGCCGGGAAACCCAGGCCCAGGGCCACGCCCACCCGGTCCACAAACTGGCCGGCATGCAGATCCAGGCTGCCGCCGATTTCCGTCAGTCTGTAGGCAGCGTTTTCCTTCTCCGCCAGTAACAGATCGGTGGTTCCTCCCGATGCGTGTAAAAAGAGAAAGCGGTCCGCATCGGGACCGTTGGCAGACCACAGTGCTGCTTCCAGGTGGTTCTCCTGATGACTGATCTGCCATAATGGGATGCCGTACAGCGCGGCCAGCGACCGGGCAAAGCCCAGCCCGGCCAGGAACGTCGACATATAGGA
>JAEEGI010024548.1_pt1 | contig 11745 bp, 11 predicted proteins | sample 8958751 | NCBI WGS metagenome assembly JAEEGI01 (sample SAMN16246545, study PRJNA631951) | gut metagenome | biome: gut microbiome; feature: rumen; material: KS-attached | host: Bos | place: Iran: Karaj | collected 2018-10 | reverse complement strand
GACACTATAGAGCAGGGTGCTAGATAACGTCTAGTGGGAGTGATCCTAAGGAAAGTGCAACAGAAAATTACCGCTACTTTTGTAGTAAGGGTGAAAACGCGAGGTAAGAGCTCACGACAATCTATGGAGACACAGATTGGGTGTAAACCCCACCTAGTGCAACACCAGAATGAAACGTTATAGGTTGCTCGCCAAGTTTCAAGTTGGTGGCTTGAGATGCATAGTAATATGCATTCTAGATAAATAATCATCTAATACAGAATCCGGCTTATGAAATGCTCATATTTATATTTTTTAAAAGTCCTTTTTGGGCTTTTATTTTTTTGTCTAAAAATATATGTAAATTAATTGTCGTTAAGCCTTAAAATCATTGACAATTATTTTATTTTAATATAAAATTTAAATAGTTAAATTCACAAGATTGGAGGTATTATTATGGAGTTTAAAGCTTTAGAAGGAAAAAATGTAGAAATACAAGTAGGAGACAACAAATATATGAGACATGCAATTGAGACTCACTACATTCAACTTGGTGAAAGTTATATTGACATTGTTAAACAATATGTTTCTCCTATTTACGAAGAGGGAGATATTGTATCGTTTAGTGAAAAAATAATTTCTTTATGCCAAAAGAATATTGTATATAAAAAGGACGTAAAAGTATCCGGTCTTGCTAAGTTCTTATCTAAATTTGCTATGAGAACAGATGCAGGTATCGGTGTAGATAGCCCATATAAAATGCAATTTGCTATAGATATCAATGGACCTTGGAAAGTTTTATGGGCAGCAATAGCTGGAGGATTCTGCAAAATATTTGGAAAACATGGTGTTTTCTATGAAATCGTAGGTAAAGAAGTTAGTGGACTTGATGGATTCTACGGAGATGTATTCTCAGATTATTCAGAATTTGGTATCAAAATTCCACAAAATCCAAATGGAGTATGTAATGAAATATACGAAAAAACAGGAGTTAAATCTATGATTGTTGATGCAAATGACTTTAACCAAGAAATACTAGGTAAAGCAGATGCAATTGAAGAATCTGAAGAAGAACTAATTGGTATGATCAAAGATAACCCTTGTGGTCAAGCCAAAACATTAACACCAATGGTATTAATTAGAAAAGTTAAATAGATTTAATTTAGAAGAGGGGTTGAATTATGGATAGTTTATTTAAAATGAACAAGTTTGAGGTTATTGACTTACCAGGTATGAACACATTAGCTTTTTTAGTTGAAAGAGATTATGATGCGTATACTCAAGGTTATGCATATTTATCTCTAGAAAAGTTAAGAAGTGTAGAGGTAAGAGAAGAAAACCAAGTGAAAAAAGTATTTAATGTGCTTGTAGATGATCCAGAAGATGAAGACGATATAGTTCTTCTAACACTTACAGATAGCAAAGCGTTCTTAAGTACAGGAATTCTAGATAAAAATGGATTTACAGTAGAAAATAGTAATGTTTCTCTAACATATGGCTCAATATATAATACAGAAGGTATTGAGTACAGAGATGTTGCTTACACACCAGACTTAAGAAGAAACTTCTCAATTATTGATTCTCAAACAGGAGAAGAAGTTAAACCTTCTCTATATAGAGACGATAATGGTGAGGTCAGAGGTAGATGCAAAATTATGCCTAATAGACCATACATAGTATTAGAAGTATCAATGGAAGATGAAGACATTAGAAAATTAAAGCTTGATGAAGAAGCAGATGAAATGATTTAGGAGGTATAATAATGAGTAAGAAAAGTATTCACGATAAAATTAAAGTTGATATGGTTGAAGGACTTATTACTGAAAAAGGTGAATTTATTCCAGAAAAAGGAATAAGTGTAAAAAATAAAGAAGTAAGAAATCTTTCTCCAGAACAAATTAAGAAAGCAAAAGAAAGAGGAGAATACGACGAAAGAGAAAGATAGAATAAGAAGGAGTATATGAAATGAGAGATTTTTTTGAAGATTTTAAACAAAAAGCTCCATTACTATTAATTATATCGCTTATATTATCTATCGTTCTAGGTGGAGCAATATGTAGATCTGTTGCTGATGCAAAAGCAGCAGGTGATACAAAACTTCTTGCTGCTGCAATTACTAATTCTTTTGGAAACATTACTAATTTTTCATTTTTTACAGGTGTTTTTGCAGAATTTTTATTATTCTTAAAAATAACTGGAGTAATTCTTTTAGTAGTGTTTGGAATGTATGCATATTCTAGATATAAAGCTAGTCAAACGGGCGAATATGAAGGAAAAGAAAATGGTTCCAGCCAATGGGGTAAAGGAGCAGAAGATTACAAGCATGATTCAAATGGTAGAGAAATCTTAAACAAAAAAGAAGGATTTATACTAAGTAAAACACATTACTTAGGAACAGACCTAAAAAAGGTTGGAATCAACAAAAACATATTAGTTGTCGGTGGTTCTGGTTCTGGTAAAACTGCATGTTACATTAAACCAAATATCATGCAATGTTTAGGATCATATATTATCACTGACCCTAAAGGAGAATTATATAAAGAGACATCACAATTTTTAAAATCTGAAGGCTATGATGTTAAAGCATTTAACCTTGTAAATCCAACATATAGTGATTTCTATAACCCAATATACAATATATGTTCAGACCAAGACGTAGATACATTAGCTCATATCTTAGTAACTGGAGCAAATAAAGAAGGTGGCGGCGGAGACGATCCATTCTGGGATAACACTGCTAAAATGTTAATTTCTGCTACTATTTACTATGTTTTATCTGTTCTACCAATAGAACAACAAAACATAGGAAGCTGTCTAAATATCATTCGTCAAGGTGGTGCAGATAGTTCAATATTTGAAAAATTATTTATAGACGATTTAATGCCAGAACATCCTGGTAGAATCCAATATGAATCATTTAAAACTGCTGCGGATAAAACAATGCAATCAATAGTTATTTCATCTATTTCTAAAATGCGTGTTTTTGATATGCCGGCAATTCAAAGAATAACATCATCTAACAGCATTAACTTTAGAGATGTTGCAAAGAAGAAAACAGTTATATATGTTATAACATCAGCTGCTGAAAGTACATATGATTTCGTATCTACAATGTTCTTTAGCCAAATGTTCTCAATATTATATAAACAAGCAGATGACTATGGTTCAAGATTACCAAATCAAGTATATTTCTTACTAGATGAGTTTGCAAACATTGGTCAAATACCAGACTTCCAAAAGAAGTTATCTACAACACGTAGTTTAGGTATTTCTATCTCAATAATTGTACAATCATTAGACCAATTAGAAGCATTATATAAAGACTCATATGAAAACATCCTTGGTAACTGTGATACTCAACTATTACTTGGTACTAACTCACAAAAAACAGCTGAGTATTTCTCAAAATCTTTAGGACAAACAACAATTAAAATTGAACAAAAATCTATAAATAAAGATAAGGATGAGGCTAAAAAGCAAGGTGTATCTATTAGTACACAAAGACAAGCCAGAGACCTTATGACTGTAGATGAAATTAGACGTATGGATAACAACAAAGAAATTCTTATGGTTAGAGGTCTAAAACCAATTATGGCAGAAAAAGCTTGGTACTTTAAAGTTCATCCAAAAAGAGATATTATTGAATCTATGAAACTTGGAAGTATTAAAGACATGCCAATACCAGAAGAACTTCCATATTCATATTTTGATGTTCAAAAATACTTACAAGACAGAAAAAGACGTGCTCAAGAAATTCTTAAAAATAGATCAAAAGATGTTCAAGTGGACACTGGATATTCATCTGCTACTCAAGACAAAAGCAGACCATATGGTAGCGTAGATAAAAATAGAGAAGCAGAAATTGATACAAGACCACTTGCAAGTGGTATGGATTCTAATTCATATAACGATTTATATGAGAACAACGATTATAATCCAATTGCTGATGCACAAACAAGTGAAAGCAAAGCACCAAATGAAATTACTCAAGAAGATTATGATCTACAATCTGAACTTGAATCTAAATTTGATAAACTATTCGGTTCAAGCAGCTCTGCTGTTAATGACGATTAATAAATAAAAAGGCTCTCAAAAAGAGTCTTTTTTTATGTCCATTTTTGCCTACATTTTTACTTGAAAATCTATATTATATATAGTATAATCTAGGTATATGTGGAGGGGTATATGAACAAGGAAAAAGGTTTAATTGCTATAATAGTAATTATAGTGTCAGTTGTGTTAACTGTTTTTATCGCAATGTGGCTCCTAGATACTACCGGAAAAGTAAATCAAGGAAATTATAGAATAAGCGATATTATCATACAATCTGGCGCTACAGTAACTGAAGTGCAAGATAATAGTGTTAAAATAGAAAAACTATCTGGTCTATTTTTTGATGTTTCACAAACAAATGAAGTAACTATTTTTGTAGAAGCAAATACAAAAATTGCATCTATGATGCTAGACAATATCAAAATATCAGATCCAGTATTAAAAGGAAAAATGAGCCTTGCTCAAAAAGACTACGAAAAATATGACATTACTCAAGATTTAAAATCGTTACCATTATACTTAGAAGAAAAAGATGGTCAATACAAAATATGTCTTGTCATAGATAATGATAAAGTAATTACAGATAAAAACGTAAGTGATGATAAAGAGAGTATTCCATACTCGGGAGAAATATTTAAACTTTGGGATATACCAGTAAGTGACTTAACTTTTGATGTTTCTTTCGACCTTATCATTACAGACGAATTAGGAACAAAAGTTAAAACGGAAATTAAACTAAAGATGCCAGCAGAAGAGATGTTAGAGTCAGGAATGTCTATTCTAAAACAAGACGCAAGTAAATATTTATTTACTATACAAAAATAATATAATTGGTATTGAAAATCTAAAGAATATATTGTATAATATCACTATGCCAAGCGATAGAGTACTGTGAACCTTGTCAGGTCCGGAAGGAAGCAGCAATAAGCAATATACTCTATGTGCCTGGCTTTTTTTGTTATAGGAGGGAATATGGGATATATAGCACTATACAGAAAATATAGACCAACTACATTTAGTAATATCATTGGTCAAGAAAACGTAACAAAGATACTTAGAAATCAAATAAAAAACAATAAAATATCTCACGCATACTTGTTTAGTGGTACACGTGGAACAGGTAAAACAAGTGCAGCAAAGGTATTTGCAAGAGCAATCAACTGTTTAAATCCACAAGATGGTGAACCATGTAATGAATGTGAAGTATGTAAAGGAATATTAAATGGAACTATAACAGATGTAATTGAAATGGATGCTGCATCAAACAATAGTGTTGAAAACATTCGTCAAATACGTCAAGAAGTTGTATATGCAACTGTAGATGTAAAATATAGAGTATACATTATAGATGAGGTTCACATGTTAACAACTAGTGCATTTAACGCATTACTTAAAACATTAGAAGAGCCACCAGAAAATGTTGTGTTTATTCTAGCAACTACAGAACAGCACAAGATTCCTGTAACAATACTTTCTCGTTGCCTTAAGTTTGATTTCAACAGACTTAGTGAGGAAGATTTATACAACAGAGTAAAATATGTTTTAGACTCAGAGGGCGTAAAATATGAGGATGAAGCATGTAGATATATTGCAACTCTTGCAGATGGAGCTGCACGTGATGCATTAAGCATATTAGACAGATGCATATCTGAATCAGATGATATATTAAAATATGAAGATGTACAAAATATAGTTGGCGCAATAGATAAAAACATAATAGATAAAGTTGTAGAAGATATTTTAAACTACAACTCACTAGATGCGATTTCTCAAGTAGATGAAGTAATAAAAAAAGGAAAAGATTTAAGACAATTTACTTTTGAAATTACAAACGAATTCTTAAATAGACTTGTAGATGCAAAAGAAGGAACAGATAGACTTGTTGCAATAATAGATAGATTATCTAGCTTAGATAATGATTTAAAATCTACAACAAGAAAAGAAATAGTTTTAAAAGCTTGCATTGTTCAACTATGCAATTTAAAACAGCCTGTACAGATTGAAGGAAATATACAGTCAGCACCTCAACCAATCAACGATATTTATACAAAAAAAATTGAACAACTAGAAAAAGAGGTAATAGAACTTAAAGATAAACTTGCCAAAGGTGTAACAGTTAGTTCTGCACCTACTCAATCAGTTGAAACACCTAAAGTAAATATTGTAAAAGAAACAAGAGAAAAAGTAGATACTAATGGATTAACTGAGTTTCCAAGTACAGAAGAACTAAAAAAAGAAATGATAGACAGAGGTAAAGTTAAAGTATATTCTGCATTAGTTAAAGCAAAAGTATATGTAGATGATGTTGTAAGAGTTATAACTACAAACACATTTGGATATAAAATATTAACTCAAGAAGATACTGCAGAAACTATCTCACAAGTACTTTTTGAAAAATATAAAATTAACAAAAACATTGTACTAGAATTAGTAACAGAAAATGGAGAATCTATCTCAAAGATAGAAAAAGTATTCAAAGACAATAATATTGAATATACTCCAATGGATTAACTTGAAAATTAGAAATATATATAATATAATTAGTTTTGTTGAAAGGATGATAGAAAATGGGAAATAAATACGGTGGATTTCCAGGCGGTGGTTTTGGAAACATGCAAAATATATTAAAACAAGCACAAAAAATGCAAGCAGATATGGAGAAAAAGCAAGCAGAACTTGCAACAAAAGAAATCGAAACATCTGCAGGCGGTGGAGCTGTAGTAGTTAAAGCTACAGGAGATAAAGTAATAAAAGAAATAATAATTCAAAAAGATGTAGTAGATCCAGACGATGTAGAAATGTTACAAGACTTAATTTTAACTGCTGTAAATGAAGCTTTAAAACAAGCAGATTCTATGGCACAACAAGAAATGGGACAATTTAGCATGCCAGGTCTATTCTAGGAGATAAATATGTATTCAGATACAGTTAATAAACTAATTAACCAATTTGAAAAATTACCTGGGATTGGTCATAAGAGTGCTGTAAGACTTGCCTTTTTTATACTTGAATCTAACAAAGAAGTAGCCGAGGAAATGGCTAAAACATTAGTTGAAGCTAAAGAAAATGTTAAATTCTGTTCTGTGTGTTATAACTTAACAGAAAAAGATCCTTGCTCAATTTGTTCAGACACTAAAAGAGATGAGTCTACAATATGCGTTGTTGAAAACGTAAAAGATGTAGTTGCAATGGAAAAAACACATGAGTACAGAGGAAAATATCACGTACTTCATGGTTCAATTTCTCCAATGAACAACATCTCAGCAGGGGATATAAAAATTAAGGAACTATTACAAAGATTAAGCGATGATAAGATAAAAGAAGTAATACTTGCTACAAACCCAACAGTTGAAGGTGAAGCAACAGCAATGTATATTTCAAGACTAATTAAACCATTAGGAATTTCTGTAACAAGAATTGCTCATGGAATTCCAGTAGGTGGGGACCTTGAATATACAGATGAGATTACACTTATCAAAGCATTAGAAGGAAGAAGAGAGATGTAGCTTATGAATATTGGTTTTTTTGATTCTGGACTTGGTGGAGTTGCAGTATTAAAGAAAGCATTAGATATGGGATTAAGTGATAACATATACTATTTAGGTGATACTAAAAACACACCTTATGGCACAAAAGAAGAAAACTTTGTAAAAGAAGTTATTAATGATAATATAGATTATTTAGTAAGTTTAGATTGTAATCCTATTGTTATTGCTTGTAATACAGCAACTAGCTTATGTGTAAATGAGCTAAGAGAAAAATATCCACAAATTAATTTTATAGGAACCGAACCAGCAGTTAAAGTTGCAGCAGATGCAAAAAATAGTAAAAAGATACTTGTTCTTGCTACAACAATTACTGCAAAACAAGAAAAACTTCATGCTCTAATCAAAGAATTAGACATTGATTCCAAAGTTAAGATTCTTCCTGCAGATAAATTAGTATTATTTGCAGAAGATATAGATTGTAAGAACAAATCTAAAGAAGTAGAAGAGTATATAACTGAATTATTAAGCAATTTAGATTTACATGAATTTAGTCATATAGTATTAGGTTGTACACATTTTCCACTATTTAGAAAAGAGTTTGCAAATGTTATACATACTAAAGATGAAAATTTAAAAATTGATATCGTAGATGGTGCTAAGGGAATAGCTAAAAACCTTATAAATACCATCAACAAGTTAAATAATCGTGATGATTATATCAAGCAAAATAAATCTGTTACAATTATTACAACAAGTAATAAACCAGAGTTCATTGTTAGAGTAAATGAAATACTTGAAAACGAACCAATTAAGACAGATATCAAATTACGATAAAATTACAAAAAAATTTCAACAAATTGTAGCATATTTTATTACAACGTGATATAATGATTACAGTTTTAAGAACGAGGTGTATATATATGAATGATAAAAAAATCTTAATAGTCGATGACGAGAAAGCAATAGTAGATATCTTAAAATTCAATCTTGAAAAAGAAGGATTCACAACTACTGTAGCCTACGATGGAGAGGAAGCTATTAAAATAGCATTATCTGTTAACCCAGATTTAATATTACTAGACTTAATGCTACCTAAACTTGATGGATTTAGCGTATGTAAAAAGCTAAGAAAAAGTCTAGTATGCCCAATTATAATGTTAACAGCTAAGGAAGAAGTTGTAGACAAAATCATTGGTCTAGAACTTGGAGCAGACGATTACATGACAAAACCATTCAGTATAAGAGAAGTTATTGCTAGGGTTAAAGCTAATCTTAGAAAACACACTTTACCTGAAGTTGAAGAAGACAAAAACTCTTCTAAAAACAAAATAAAAGTTAAAGATATGATAATCGATCCTGAAAGATACATTGCAATTGTCAATGGAAAAACAATCGATTTAACAATAAAAGAATTTGAACTACTTAAATTATTATCTACAAACCCAAATCAAGTATTCACTAGAGAACAAATTCTAAGAGGAGTTTGGGGATATGATTTCTATGGTGATGCAAGAACAGTAGACGTTACTGTAAGAAGACTTAGAGAAAAAATTGAAAAGAATTCTGCAGATCCACAATACGTTCAAACAAAAAGAGGAATGGGATATTACGTTTCTTTATAATAGTAAAATATATAATAATTATTGGAGTGAAATTATATGAAAATTTCTATGAAAAGAATTATTAGAGCTATGAGTATAATTATGGTAGTTATAGTATATATAACTACCATTTTATTATCTAGATCTCTAATAGATACAGACAAGTTTTTCAGTGTAAATAACATTATAATTTTTGCGGTAATAGTTATAGTAACATACATAATTTCAGTTATAGTATCAAACAAGGTGGCAGCCCCAATAAAACGTATAGAAAAAGGCATGAAAATGGTAAGTGAAGGAAAGCTACCAGATGTTAACAGAATTAAAAATGTAGAAGTATTTCCAGAATACAAAAACTTAATGCAAAACTATATTGCAATGCTTAGAGTTATTAAGAAAAATACTTTTGATCTTAATAGCCAAGAAAGTAAAACTGAAATTATACTAGAACACATGGCAGATGGAGTTATGGCTTTCTCAACAACTAAAGACATAGTTCATATGAATAAAGCTGCTATGAGACTATTAAATATTACTCGTCAAGATGATAATTTTGATGCTATTTGCCAAAAATTAAATTTAAATATAGACTTTAGCAAGCTAATGTACCTACCAAACTATCAAAGTGTAGAAATTAAGACTACTATTGGAGAGGATTTGGCATTAAGTGTTGTTTTTGCGCCTTTCTTTAGTGATGAACTAAATCCTATGGGTGTTATTATGATTATTAGAAATATAACAGATAGTGTTAAGACAGACAATGTAAGAAAAGAATTTGTTTCTAACGTATCACATGAATTAAAAACACCATTAACAAGTATTAAAGGATATTCTGAAACAATGATGAATGGTGACTTAACTTATGAAGAGGTAATAAGATTTTCTAAAGTTATTAACCAAGAAGCTAACAGAATGAGTAAGCTTGTATCTGATCTTCTAAATCTATCTAGAATGGATTATAACAGAACAAATTGGGAACAAGTAACAATTAATACTAAAGACGAACTAAAGAAAGTTTGCGAAAAAGTTAGATTTGAAGCAGAAGAAAAAGGCCACAAGGTAGAACTAATTTGTGCAGACAATACACCTACTACATATGTAGACAGAGGATGCTTTGAACAAATTATGATCAATATTCTAACAAATAGCATTAAATATACTCCAGATGGTGGATTAATTAGAATCTACGCTGGCCCTGTTGAAGGTGGAAGAACTGGAGTAAAAGTAATAGATAATGGTATTGGTATTCCACAAAAAGACCTAGAAAGAATTTATGAAAGATTCTATAGAGTAGATAAAGCTCGTTCTAGAAAAATGGGTGGAACTGGACTTGGACTATCTATTGTTAAAGAAATGGTAGATGGAAACAATGGTACAATACAAATAGAAAGTAAACTAAATGAAGGAACAGAAGTAACTGTAATATTCCCTTCAACAAAAGAACAAAAATAAGGAGAAAATAATGAAGTATTATGATACACATGCGCATTTTAACGATGAAAAGTTTAATGGCATAGTAGAAGAAGAGTTACAAAAATGCTTTGATACAGGTGTAGATAAAATTAACATTATTGGATATAACACAGAAAGCTCAAAAAAAGCAATTGAGCTTTCTAATTTATATAAGCAACTTTATGCAGTAATTGGTGTTCATCCAAGTGATGTTGATTTAAGCACACCTGAAGAAATTGAAGAATTATATAATAAATATAACAATGGAAAAATACTTGCAATTGGTGAAATTGGTTTAGATTATTACTGGGTAAATGATAACAAAGAAGAACAAAAGAAGTTATTTATTGACCAAATTGATCTTGCAAACAAATTAAAATTACCAGTTGTAATACACACTAGAGATGCATCTCTAGACACATATGAAATATTAAGAGATCATCCTGCAGAATATGGTACATTACTACATTGCTTTTCACCTACAGATGACCTAGTAAGACTAGTAGAAGAACGTGGTTACTATGTAGCTTTTGGAGGAAATATAACATATAACAGAGCAAAATCTTTTCAAGCCTATATGGATAGAATTCCAGCAGAACAAATAGTTCTAGAAACAGATTCTCCATATCTTCCACCAGTACCTCTAAGAGGAACACTAAACTCATCTAAAAACCTTCCAATTATACTAGAAAAACTAGCACAGTGGAAACATATGGATGCAGAAGAATTAGGAAACATCGTATATAACAATGCATTAAGGTTCTTTAGATTAGAAGAAAAATAAAAAAGAGTAAGAAATAATCTTACTCTCTTTTTATTCTAAATATCCAATGTATGGTAGATTTCTATACTTTTCATCATAGTCTAAACCATAGCCTATTACGAATTTATCTGGAATATCAAAACATACATATTCTGGATTTAGTTCAATAACTCTACGCTCCTTTTTATTTAGCATAGTACATATTTTTACGCTCTTTGGATTTTTGGATTCTAGATATTTTTTTACGTATGCTAGTGTTCTTCCTGTATCAACAATATCTTCTACTATTAAGACGTTTTTACCAGTTATATCCTCAGATATATCAAGAGTAAAATCTATCTTACCAGTGCTTTCTGTACCGATGTAACTAGACACTTTCATAAAATCAATAATAGTGTCACTATCAATT
>JAEEGI010024547.1_pt1 | contig 11745 bp, 11 predicted proteins | sample 8958751 | NCBI WGS metagenome assembly JAEEGI01 (sample SAMN16246545, study PRJNA631951) | gut metagenome | biome: gut microbiome; feature: rumen; material: KS-attached | host: Bos | place: Iran: Karaj | collected 2018-10 | reverse complement strand
GAACAAGAGCGGCCTGCCGGCCCCGCGCCTAGCCATCGAAAACTCGTATAAGTCGGGGGCCGGGGAATGTCGCTCGAGGGGAAACTGGGATTTGACCGCGTCCGGGGGCTGGTGCACAACCGCTGCCAGAGCCTCTACGCGCAGGCCAAGGTGGCCGAGGAGGAGATTTCCCGCGACGGAGAGGAGATCCTCGCGCGGCTCCGCCTGACCGACGAGATGCGCACCATCTGCCTCTTCGAGGACGATTTTCCCGTCAATGGCTATGTCGATACGCGTCCCTTCCTGGTGCCGCTCGACGCCGAAGGAAGCTGCATCGACCTGCCCTCGCTCATCAAGCTGCGCACCGCCCTCGAGACGCTGCGTCAGCTGCTGGCCTTCTTTGCGCGCAGCAAGGAGGACCTCTATCCGAACCTGCGGGCCTTCGCGGCCGATGTCACCTTCGATCCGGAGATTGCCCGCCGCATCGCCGCCATCCTGGACCGCAACGGCAATGTCAAGGACAGCGCCTCGCCGGAGCTGGCCTCCATCCGCCGCTCGCTGCGCGAAAAGGACGGCGTGATCGCCACCCGCATCGCGGCCATCCTGCGCTCGGTCAAGGCCGAAGGAATCGTGGGGGAGGAGGTCTCCGCCACGGTGCGCGACGGCCGCACGCTGATTCCGGTGCCTGCCGGCGCCAAGAAGCGGCTTCCGGGCTTTGTCTATGACGAATCGGCCAGCGGCAAGACGGTCTTTATCGAGCCGATGGAGGTCGTCGAGCTGGAGAACCAGGTCCGCGAGCTGCAGTTTGAGGAGCAACGCGAGATCCAGCGCATCCTCTTTGAGTTTACCGAAGCCATCCGCCCGTCGCTGCCGGAGCTCGTGCATGCGTCGGACTACCTGGGCGAAATGGATTTCATCCACGCCAAGGCGATGGTGGCCGTAGATATGATCGCCGGCATGCCCATCCTTTCGGACAACGGCGAACTGACCCTGCGCAAGGCGCGCCATCCGCTGCTGGAGGCCTCCTTGCGCCGCGAGCACAAGGAGATCGTACCGCTGACGCTCACCCTCACGCGCGACAAGCACATCCTGCTCATCTCCGGCCCGAATGCCGGCGGTAAGTCGGTCTGCCTTAAAACAGTAGGCCTGCTGCAGTATATGTTCCAGTGGGGTATGCTCATCCCCACTTCGGAGATCTCGGAACTCCCGGTGTTCGACGAGGTTTTCATCGATATCGGCGACGACCAGTCGCTCGAGAACGACCTGAGCACCTACAGTTCGCATCTGGCCCACCTGCGGGAGATTCTCGAAAAGGCGGGCGAACGCACGCTGGTGCTGATCGACGAGTTCGGCAGCGGCACGGAGCCGGCCGCCGGCGGCGCAATCGCCGAAGCGGTGCTGAGCGAACTGGACCGACGCGGCGTCTATGGCGTGGTCACCACCCACTATACCAACCTCAAGCTCTACGCCTCGGGCAGCACCGGCGTCATCAACGGCGCGATGCTCTTCGACGCGGCGGCCATCCGCCCGATGTTCCAGCTCGAAATGGGCCTTCCGGGCAACTCCTTCGCCTTTGAACTGGCCCGCAAGATGGGGCTTCCGGAGCCGTTGGTGAAGGATGCCGAGGAGCGGGCCGGCACGGAATACGTCAGCATCGAGCGCAACCTGCGCCGGATTGCCCGCAACCGCAAGGCACTGGACGAGAAGCTGGCCCACATCAAGGCCACCGACAAGACGCTCGAGGGGCTGACGGACCGCTACCAGAAGGAACTCGCCGAGGTTAAGGCCCTCAAGAAACAGATGCTCGACGAGGCCCGCGAGGAGGCACGCGCCATCATCGCCGGCGCCAACAAGCAGGTGGAGCGCACCATCCGCGACATCCGCGAGGCGCAGGCCGACAAGGAGAAGACGCGCCTCATCCGCAAGGAGATGGCCGATTTCAAGGAGGGAATCGACCGCGAAACGCTGAGCGAAAACGACCGCAAGATCGAGGAGAAGATGGCCCGTATCCTGGCCCGCAAGGAGCGGGAGAAGCAGCGCAAGGCCCAGCGCGGCGAACGCGAGGCGGCGGCTGCGGAGGCCATCAAGGAGGCCCTGCCCAAGCCGGTGGCGCCCGTGCGTGCCGGCGAGAAACCCGCCGACGCCCCGCTGGCGGTGGGTGACAAGGTGATTGTCCGCTCCAACGGCCTGCCGGGCGAGATTTCCCGCATCAGCGGCCGCGACCTTTTTGTCGTCATCGGCAGCATCACCAGCCGCATGAAGGCCGACAAGGTGGAGCGCATCTCCGCCACGCAATACCGCGAACTGACCAAGGGCACCGCCCCGGTCCGCAAGAGCTACAATTCCTCCTCGCTTTCCGAGCGGCGGCTGCAGTTTTCCCCGAGCATCGATATCCGCGGCGAGCGGCTGAACGACGCCATGGAGATCGTGGTGCGCTTTATCGACGACGCCATGATGCTCGGCATGGGGCAGGTGAAGATCCTGCATGGCAAGGGCAACGGCGTGCTGCGTGAGGAGATCCGCAAGTATTTGCGCACGGTGCCGGGCGTGGCTTCTGCCCGCGACGAGGCAATCGACCTGGGCGGCGCCGGCATCACGGTGGTAGAATTCGATTTGTAAATCCCGGACAGGATGGAGGAGAGCGGTTGGAGCGGTCTTACTGCGCGGCTGGCCTACGCGCTGCGCGCACTGGCGGATCTGCTGGTTCCCAGGCGGTGTCTGGTCTGCGGCTCACCGTTGGAGACCGTGCCGGTGGGAGCGCCCCGTTACGGGCTTCCGGAGCATCTCTGCCCGGATTGTCTGGAGGATCTTCCCGAAACCTATTTCTGGAGCTGGGAGGAAAACCCCGCCGAGCAGCAACTCTGGCACCGGGTGGGCATCCTGCGGGCCGCCTCGCTCTATTTCTACCGGCAGGGGAGTGACTATACCCGTTTGGTGCAGGAGGTCAAATATGCCGGCAATCAGCGACTGGGACGGGCGCTTGGGCAGGAACTCGGCCTGCGGATGCGGAGCCGTTTCCTGCAGCCGTTTGTCGAAGAACTCTCCGGTGAGGCGCTCCCTCCGGTGCAGGCGCTCGTGCCGGTTCCGCTCCATGTGCTGCGTCGCCTGAGGCGCGGCTACAACCAGGCGGAGGTGATTGCCCGCGGCGTGGCGGAAGGGCTGGGCTCCGGCGGGGATTCAGGCAGTTCGCTGGGGCTGCCGCTGCCCGTCGTGACGGATTTGCTGCGGCGCGCTCGCTATACCCGCACCCAGACCCGCCTGGATGCAGAAGGCAAGCGGCGCAACGTGGCCGGGGCTTTTGTTCTGCGGCCCGGCGCTGTGGCCCGCCTGCAGAAAGCGGGCATCCGGCATCTCCTGATCGTGGACGATGTCATGACCACCGGCGCGACCCTCTCAGAGGCCATCAGGCCCCTGCTGCCGCACTTCCGCGTCAGCGTCGCCACCATCGCCTTCGTAGAGTGAAGAAATCTCCCTGCAAATAGGATCCTTGACGGCGAAACTGCCATAGACCTGTTCCGATGCCGCCCGACAACCTCCGCCACAACGCTGGAATGATGGGCATTTGCCGCATTCTTCCGGAACGGCAGCGTAGTATTCCTTAATCCGGGGATCGCCAAGGATGTCGCCAATGTCCCTGGAATAAATATTCCCCAACACTCGGGGAGAATGGTTGCAGAAGCGTACGTCCCCGCTATAGTTTACCGTGAGCGGACGGCCGGACAGTTCTGTGGTGCAGCGGGTAAAGGAAATGTGAGGATACTTTTCCGTATCCATCAGGCAAAGAGGGGTACATACACCGCTGACGAAACGCATCTCCGGATTCGCGACGGCAAACGCCTCAACCCCGGCAAAAGCCTCTTCCAGCATTATTCTGTCCGGGACGAGTTCCCGCAGATTCCGGATCCCGTTTCCGCCGATATTGAACCGGTTCACCATCACGGTCCGGATGCCGCAGTCCCTGATGAGCGAAAGGGTGGCCGTCACATAGGGAGCATTTACCCGGGTAATCACCAGAACCGCAGCGCCGATACCTGTCTTCCCCGTTCGTTTCAATGCATCAAATGCCTTTCCCCAGGAACCGGGCAGACCGGTAAGGGTTTCATGGATAGCGGCATCTGAACTGAGCAGGGGAATCTGGATAGCGCCAACGCCCAGACTGATAAAGTTATGGAGGGCATCCTCATCCAAGAGGGTGCCGTTGGTAAGAATGTTCACCTTGCAGCCTTTGAACCTGGCATGAAGAACCAGATCGTGTACGTTGGGCAGCAGAAGCGGCTCACCTCCTGAAAGTGAAAGATTACCGACAGACGCCTGGGAAAGCAGTTTTTTTAAAGTCTTCCGGGCCAATGCCGGATCGGGCGCCGGAATGGGAGCGTTGCCGTCCCTCCAATAATTATAACAGAACCTGCAACACTGGTTGCAGGCTTCCGTGATCTCGAAAACGACATTATCGATGTAAGCCCTTGCCATCAGAGAATTTGAATGACAGTGGCACCATACGCCACCTTGTCCAGTTCTTCAGGATTCTCCCTGATTACCCCATGTATCTGGACAACCGCTTCACCCCTGTAGGTTACACTCCCGGACAGCGGAACCTCAAAGGTCGAAACCCCGGTATCCGTGATGACCAGTTCCGCCCTTTGCAATTCCGTTCCTTCCGTATTGTTCGGGATAACCTTGAGGATGTACTTCTCGAAAGAGGGGGCCTTGATGGATATGGAGAAGATGTCTCCGGGACTAATTTCATAATACCGGTAAGAGGGCTCGTTATGCTTGATCGAAAGCGAAACGATATTGTTTTTCAGGGGCTCCACCGCCACGTCGTAACAGGTGACCATTACCCCGTCATGCTCACAGGATGCCGCTGACAGCATAGCCAGGCAGGTGAGCATGATCCCGCCCAGACGATACTTCGCCCATATGGCTTTTGCATTCTTCCCACGGGAGAAAAACACCCAGGCAGACGCCGCCAGAAATGCGGCCCCGACAATGAAATAGATGAAATAATACTTCGTTTTCATAGTAATAGCGTACTATCCTGTTTCATTACTTACCGCCATACTTGCCGGCGAAGAGAATTGTACCGGTGCTATTCTCTGTGATAAAGAATAGGAACGGGCGGTCGGCGTGGAAATAATACATAGACGGGTGCGCTCCCAGTATAGCCCCACTTTCCATGGATGCAACCGTAACCGCAGCGGCTTCCGTACCGGATTCGTCCACCTTGACAACAGATTTCTGAAGGATGCGATTCAAAAGGACGTACTCATCTGTCATCCTGCTGAAGTCGGCCTTTGGGGAGAACGCCGTTGTCATCCCCATTTCTCTCATGATATCCTGATACTCCACTTTATAGTCTATTTCGAATCGTGGTAGCCATACCTCGGCTTTCAAACCATGCCCGGGATGAGGAAGTTGGCCCGTGCTGCTCAGTGTCTGAATAATGTCCTGCGCAGTAGCATTCCCAGCGGGAAGAGCTATCAGCATGGAATAAGCGCCATTTCCATACGGCAGCGACAAATACCCGCCCTGCCCGTCCGGAGAAGGATTGAGATTGAAGGACGCGGTCTTTTTCATAAACTTGACCGATTCCCTGGTCCCGTCTGCTTTCGTAAATTGTCCGTTTTCCGTGGCTGATTTATCGAATTTGTCTGCCCAGACGCCTTTGAACCAAAGTGCATCAAGAAACATGATGCAAACTTCATTCAACCAGGCTTCGTCCGCTTTCAGCAGCATCTCCTTAATCATTCCGTTGGTATTCTTTGAACACCAGTTGTTGACCTTCTCCCGGACGGCAGAAGTCTTGGTGAAATCCACTTGTTCAAAAAGGGCTTTGTAGGTTTCGGAAACAGAGGAGACGTAATTAGCCTTCAGGTTCAATGTAGGAGCTGTCAGGACACTCCGGACAGAGGAAACTTCCGTCAGTTTATCCTGTTCCGGCAATTCCCGGATCAGCCTGCCAAAGAACTCGCTCACGGCAGCAGCATCTTTCCCATATCCGAGAACTTCGCAAATCTCCTGCGCGGTCTGGCCATCAGCCCCGTCAAGCAACATGCCCAGGATATACTGAAGGCCAAGCGGAGAAATGATGTAACTACCGTCGGCTTTCGCATCTACAGCGGCCAGCAATTTGAGTGCAAACTGGTTGCCGGAATATACCATCGCATCCTGCTCCGAAGTCAGGACGATGGGAGCATAGGGATTGTCGTCCATTGTAATGGGCGTATCATTACCGCAGCTGGGCAGCGAAGCCAACGCGAGCATGAATGCAAATAGGGTAATGAGTCTTTTCATAGTCTTGTGATTATTTATCAATCATGAACCGGATACCAAAGATAACGGAAAACATCACAGGATGTTCCGTGCGATAGGTTTTAGGAATAATATCGTCTGCCAGCGGCAGCCAGGAGAGGGTGGGCTCCAGGTAGAGGCCCGCATGCTTCGTCATCATCCACTGGGCGCCGGCGGCCCCCAGTAGCGAGAATTCTATTCCGTCACAACCATATACCCTTCTTCCATCCACAGTTCCCGCCAGGCAAAGTTCAGCCTCCAATCCGCCTCCTATATAGATGTCATATCGGTTACCGGAGAGAATGCTCAAATCCACACGGAACGGAATTCCTAAATAATGAACTTTTTGCGTTACCCATTTGTATTGATTCTCCGCGTATACTTCTATTTGAGAAGAATACAGGGAATAGTCAAGTCCGCTCGTGATGCGCGTCCGCTCTGATATCGGATATCCTACTGAGAGTCCCGCCCTGAAAGGAAAGAAATGACGCGGAGGGGTCGTGGGTTTAGTTCCGGGATAATCCGGACCTTCATGTGGAGCAGAATCAACCGGTTCACCAGATAAGCCGGATTGTATCGTCTGTAGATGATTCGCCAACAAGGAGGTGGCAAGGAGACCAGCGGTGCCGACACCGGCGATCTTGAGATCTTTCGTGCCGATGTGAAGAGTTCGGGAAGCACGAGTTTTGGGCTCCGGCCCGATTTCAATTGCAGGGGCAGATGCCTGGTTTTCGGGAGCAGGATTCGCCGTGGAGAGGTTCTCCGCGATGGATGGCGCTTCTGTGACGCTTACCTCCGCGGTGGATTTCACCGGCTCCATCGCTGCGTTTGGCGTTTTCACAGGCCGTGGCACTACCCGTTGAGTGGGCGGCATCTGCGGCGCAGAGGGAACTGGCAACGAGGGAGATACTTGCGGTGCGGGCTGCACCTGTGCAATGGCTTCCTCCTGAAGGGTAGGGTTCTCTTTGGTTTCTTCGGGTCCTTTCAACAAGAGGAATAAGGCGAGACCTGCCGCTACAGCAGCTGTTGTAAAGCCAAGGGCGAGGCGGAACCGACGGCTGGCGGCCGCTTTCACTGCGTGGGCTTCGCTCAGTCGGGCAAAACCGCCAGCGGGAAGCGGACTTTCGTAAGCCTCCAGTTTATCTTTGATGATCTGTTCCCACCGTTCCATTTACAACCTTTTTACCTTTAAATACTTGTTTATCTCCCGTTTCAACTGGTTCCTGGCCTTCGCCAATATGCTCGCTGAACCTTTTTCGCTGATACCCAACATCTCGCCTATTTCCCGATGCGTGTAACAATCTAAACAGTAGAGATTGAAAACGGCTCTTCTCATCTCAGGCAGTGCGGCAATCATCTCCAGCAACTTTTCTGGAGGAACCCCTTCGAGTTCCTCTTCCTGCGGCGCCGCCACGTCGTCCTTCTCCGAATCGCGAATCAACACCGGCCACCGCCGACGCTTCCGAATTCTATCTATCGCCTGGTTGATGGCGATCCTGCAGAGCCACGCCTGCAAGGAAGTGCTCCCCCTGTAGTTGAAAGACGATATTCGGTCAAAGGCCACAAGAAACGTATCTTGCAGGATATCTTCTGCATCAGCATCGTTATCACAGTATCGTCTGCAGCACGTGAAAACCTTGGTTGCATAACGGGTATACAACTCCTCCTGCGCCGCACGTTCCCCAGCGGAACACGATTTGATCAAATCCGTTTCTTCCAACACGTTTTCTATCTCTCTGCTAATATAACGTGGATACCCACAAAGTACGTCTTACAAATTTAGGTTTTTTCCTTGCAATGCAAGTCACTGATTCTCTGGCAATAACACAATGTCCTACCCCCTGCAGTGGAGGGTAGGACATTGACTAACTTTCAGTGTGCCAGTGATTTACATTGCAAGCCTTGTCTGCGATCCTGGGCGGAGGAAGTACGGGCTATTTGGTGACGATATCCAGCTCCGAGAGAACGGCGTCGGCGTGCATGTACTTGTCCAGCGTCCAGAGGACGAACCGGATATCCACACTGATGGTCTTGTTCATCTGCGGATCAAAGTAGGTGTCGCCGGCGAGGCCCTCCTTGTTGCCGTCGAAGGCCAGGCCCACCAGCCGGCCGCGGGCGTCGAAGACCGGACTGCCGGAGTTGCCGCCGGTGATGTCACAGTTGCTCAGGAAGTTGGCGTAGAGTTTTCCCTTCTCGCCCCAGCGGCCCCAGTCCCCTTTCTGATAGAGCGCGAGAATCTCGGGCTTGAGGGAGAAGATGTACTCGTCGGGGTTGTACTTCTCGAGGATGCCCGCCACGCTGGTGCGCGAAGCCACGGTGACGGCGTCCCGCGGGGAGATCGGCCCCACCTTGCCGTAGGTCAGGCGCATCGTGGAGTTGGCGTCGGCATACTGCACTTCTCCCTTGTCGAGGCGCATCTTGTAGAGCACCCGTTTGTAGCGGGTCTCGGCCTGCGAGAGCGACTGGCCGTTCTCGATCTGGTTACGGACCTTATTGAAAGCGAGCATGTTCACCGAAGCGAACATCTGCTGGAGCGGATCCTTGGCATAGAACTCCGGTGTGTGCGCCTCTGCGAGGGTGGCGCGCAGCCGGGCTTCGTCGCTGTAGATGGAATTGTCCCAGAGGTAGTCGCAGATGGCGGCGGCATTCCCTTCAAACTGGTCGTACAGACCCTGCAGGAACGCGCCCCAGAACTGACGGTCCACGTGGCGGAAGTACTCGCTCAGCGAGAAGTCGAACAGTTCCCGCTCCACGCGGAGGTCCAGCTGGCTGTAGTTGCGATCCACCTGGTGCATGATGGCGGCGCTGTCGGCCATGACCACTTCCGGCGCACTGGCCTTGGCGGCGGACCGTGTCACCGAGCTGCTCACGCGGCCGAGCCGGTAGCCGTTCACGAGGGTCTCGCGGTAGTAGTTGATCTGGGCGTTGATCCATTCCAGATCCTTGTATTTCTTTTCAAGGTCGGGAATCAGCGTGCCCCACTGCGCCTTGCGTTCGGGATCGGCGTCGATCCATTCCTGCAGGGGCGCCTCCTGCGTGCGGCGCTTGATGGCCGGCACGTCGAAACGGTTGTAGCAGTAGATCTCGCCTTCGCGGATCTCCTGCACGTTGCTCAGCATGAAGTAGCGGTCGGCATAAAGCAGGCGCACCTTCGGATCGAGGTTGGACCACTTGTCGATGATCTTCATCTGTTCCTTGCGGTAGCGTGCCTGGATGGGATTGACCTGCGATGCGGTGTTGTGCACGGCAAACGAGGAGGCGTAGCGGTCGGTACGGCCGGGATAGCCCATCACCATCACGAAGTCACCGTCGTGGACGCCGCCCGCATTGATGGTCAGTACCCGCTTGGGATGCATCGGAACATTCTCCGGAGAATACTCGGCCGGCGATCCGTCAGGTGCGGTATAAATACGGTAGATGGTGAAATCGCACTTCTGCTGCGGCCATTCCCAGTTGTCCACCTCGGCGCCGAAGGAGGCCATGCAGACGGGCGGCGCCGCCACCAGACGAACGTCTTTGTACACTTCGTAAAGGGCGAGCATATAGCGCTGGCCGGACCAGTAGGAGGTGCAGATCACCTCGCCCTGGCCTTCGAAGGCCTTCTGATACTTGTTTTCGACGATAGCATAGACGCGGCGCATGGCCATCGGACGTTTTTCCACCTGGAACGAGTCGCGCAGGGCCTGCACCTCGTCGGTGATGTCCAGCACCTTCTTCAGGAAGTAGATGCCTTCGCTCTTGACGGGCATCTCATCCTTGCGCGAGAGGGCGCAGAAGCCATCCTCGAGGTAGTTGTGCTCCGGGGTGCTCAGGGCGTGAAGATCCCCGTAGGCGCAGTGGTGGTTGGTGATCATCAGGCCGTCGTTCGAGATCATGCTGCCGCTGCAGCCGAAGGCCAGCGAGACCACGGCGTCGCTCAGCGAGACGTTGTTCTCGTCATAAAGGACGTTTGATTTGAGTTTGAGGCCGGCTGCAGCCATCTGCTTGTGCAGTTTGCTCTCGATCATATTGACAAGCCACATGCCCTCGTCGGCGGATGCGGGCATGGCGACAGCCGCCAGCAACAGGGCGGCGAAACAGAACTTGCGGAGTTTCATCAGTTGGATTGCGTTAAGGTGAAGGTCGCCGTGACGGCGGGATGGGCGGTCAAGGCGACGGTAACGGTATGGACGACGGGCGCACCCGTGGTGTTGGCAGGAACGGTGAGTGTCAGGGTTTGGGAGGCATTCCCGCTCGCGGGGGAGACGGTGATGCCGGTGGCGGAGGGAGTGGCGCTCCAGGCCTCATTGGCTTCGAGAGCTGTCTGCAGGCCGCCGCCCGCCGCAGTGAGGGTACCCGTGGCCGTCGGGAACTGGACGAACGGATTGGCCTCCTGGGTGACGGCGAACTTGGCCGTGGCGCTCTTTTCGGTGCCTTTGGCCGTAAAGGTGACGCGGAGCGACCGGGTCTCTCCGGTGGTGTTGGCCGGGATGGTGACCCGAACCGTGGCGTCTCCTTCCCCGGAGAGCGGATCAACGGTGATCACTTCGTTGGAGACGGCGGCCGTCCAGCTGCAGTTGCAGGTCAGCGAAAGCGTTTCCGTGGCGCCTGCGCTGGCAACCGATGAGGTTGCCCGGTCAAGGGCGATTTTGGGGTCGATGGTTTTCTTGCAGGCGGTCAGGGCCAGGATTGCGCAAAGCGGAATCAGTATTCGTATCTTCATATTGTCAGTTCTTTCCTTAAACAGTTATCAATCGCGTTCTTCACCCAACCATCCCAAAAAACAACAAATCAAGTACATAGGCAGCAATCCCAAAAGTGCGCTGATGATAATCCCTTTCCACGTAGGATTATTGACAGGACCCCTGAAGATAGCTTTGATGATACCGACGATGATAACAATCGCCAGTATCACCATAATCCACGAAGCGCTTGAAGCTGCCATTCTCCTTGTCGATTGAAATGTAAAGTTATGCTTTTTTTCCTAACTTTGGGCCGCAATACCCCTCGATGATGAAGAAATTGCTCCTGTTTTTGGCGCCGCTCCTGGCCGGACTCCTGCTGACCCTCTCCTTCAGCAGCTGCGAGCAGTTTGTCCTGCCCGGCATCTCGCTCAATCCGGATACCCTTCGCTTTACGGCTTCCGGCGGCGTGCTTCCCGTTGAAGTTGAGGCCAATGTCAAGTGGACGCTCACGGTTCCCACGGAAGCCTCCTCCTGGCTCACGGCCGGCGAAACGGCCGGCTCCGGCAACCTGACGGTCGGCTTCGAGGCCACCGCCAACACCGACGACGAGCGCAAGGCCACCATCACCTTCACCAGCGAAACCCTCCGCAAACGCCTGACCGTCATCCAGGCCGCCGGCCTCTAGCCCCGCCGGCCCGCCTCGTCACGATCCCCCTCCGCCGCGACCCCGCCCGCCCGCCTCGTCGCGAGCCCCCCCCCCCGCCCCCGCCCGCCCCCCCCCGCACCGGCCCCCCCCCCCCCCCCCCCCCCC
>JAEEGI010024536.1_pt1 | contig 11747 bp, 7 predicted proteins | sample 8958751 | NCBI WGS metagenome assembly JAEEGI01 (sample SAMN16246545, study PRJNA631951) | gut metagenome | biome: gut microbiome; feature: rumen; material: KS-attached | host: Bos | place: Iran: Karaj | collected 2018-10 | reverse complement strand
CCAGATTGTAGCCCTTGCCATATTTTTCGAAACATCTTTAAATTCAATAGTTGATGGATACTTTTGCCAAAAATCCTTAAGTCCCACCATTATTCCGCCACATTCAGAACCAAAAGCAGCTACTCCCTTTGCTCTGTTTCCGTTAAGACAGTCTATATAGCACACATTTTCTTTATTTGTTCTTTTCCTTATGACAAAATGCTCTGAACTATCCTGAAAAAGATAATAATCATTCCATATAGGCATCTCTTTAGAAGCTTTAACGGCATTAATGTCTTCATCTTTGTGCTCTGTAAATGCTAATCTTTTTCCTGCAACCTGAGCCCTGTAAATATCAGGTTCTACCCTTGGATGCCAGCAAAGAAGCATTGCATTTTCTTCATTAAAACAGCCATTATCAGTAGCAAACTTTACATGCCTGTTGTACTGCTCTCCTTTGGCAGGTACATCAAAAGAAATACCGACACCTTTAAGGAAATCCTTTGCTTCATCACCATCATAGAAAAACGTATGTGTAAATCTAAATTCCGGACTATCTTTATAGATTTCCATAAAGATAGAAAAAGGAATCCTGCTGTCATAAGGTGTTTTATGGGTTCCGTTAAACTTAACGACGCACCTTGTGATCCCGCATTCTATTATCTCAGCTTTTTCGACAAATCCCTCAAAAGGAACTGTCTTTTTTGTATACTCATCCTCACGATTCTCAATCAAAACCTGCAGATATGCACATTTTGCCAGCCTTTTCCCATTATAGAAAAGGTCATTAAAAAGGATGCTCCCTTTTTTGTTTACTGATAGCGATACCTTACCTGCTGTTATGTCAAAAGAGCTCTCGCTTTCTTTTACATTGCAAGTGTCTGTAGCACCTTCTGCATCATCTTGATTCAAAACCGGAAGAACCTCAGCCACATCTCCAATTTTACCTGCATCAACTACGTGAGCAGCCCACTTGACGCTGCCATCAGGCCAAAAAGCTGTCACTCTCGACTGAAGTATTTCTTCTTTATCCCCATATTTTATAGAAAAAGAAGCATCTCTTTTAACGCTTCCTCTCTCCCACATGCTTCCAAATGTCGTATAACCCTTTGCAGCAGTCCCCGCCAATTTCTGAATCTTCATACCCCATCCTCTTAAAATGAGCATGGGGACAAATGCCCCATGCTCTTTATCATTTTAGTAATAAGAATCTGTTTTACTGAACCTGTGCATTTACTTCATCAATGATTGTTGCATAGCCACGACTAAGAACATCATCCCATGCTGCCTTAAGACCAGCTTCATCAATCTCACCACAGATATACTGTGTACGAGCCTGTGAAATCTTGTCATCAAGATCCTTACCCATTGAAGCGTATGTTGTTGAGTTGATAAGGTATGGAAGTGCAGGATTGATAACTGCATACTTCTCAGCATCTGCCTTTACCTGATTCTCAAGAGTCTGACGCTCTGTCTTTTCTTCTCCAAGTGTAGAATCGATGTTTGGAATATAAGCAACAAGCTGGTTAAGTCCTGCATAGTTAGCCTTAAGTGCATCATCACTTGAATCAAGACGAACAATGTTGCCGTTCTCATTGATCTCATAGTTTACTCCCTCAAGACCAAAGCCTGTAAGGATAAGCATTTCCTCATCACACATTCTGTCAAGGAATGTAAGAGCAGCCTCTACCTTTTCAGGTGTATCGCATGTTGAAGCTGAAAGTGTGAAGTATCCGTTGTAACCTGATGTAGCCATTGTCTTGCCATCAATGTTGCTAAGAAGGTTCATTGAAGCAAACTCTGAAGGATCAACAACTGATGGGATCTCGTTGTTTACGAAGTAATCCCAAACTCTTCTTCCGCCATCAAGAACGTCGATGTAAACACCATTCTCACCGTTCTTACATCCATCTGACCATGTATCTGTTGTACGTGATGCCCAGTCTGAAGGCATAAGTCCCTCTGAATAGAGCTTCTTGAACCAGTTAAGGGCTGTCATGTACTCTTCCTGCTGCCATACCGGAACAAGCTTACCATCAACTTCTGCCCATCCGTTGCCGCAGCCAAACCATGTCTGCATGATATCGAAAGGACCTGTATAAGATGTCATTTCCATACCGATTGTATCGTTCTGACCGTTTCCGTCTGGATCTTCGTATGTAAACTTGTAGAGCATGTTGTAAACATCATCAATTGTCTTAGGCTCTGAAAGGCCAAGCTTGTCAGCCCAGTCTTTACGATATGACATACCATATCTTCCAAGTACACGAGCTCTGTAGATACCGATCTGCTTGCCATCAACTGTAAGTGACTTAGCTACGTCTGCGTTCTGCTTTGAGAGGTTAGGATACTTCTCTGTATCCTTAAGGTACTCTGTAAGATCAACGAAAGCCCCCTGCTTAGCTGCTGTAACAACTGTACCAGTAACTGCTCCGTTCCATGTCATGATCATTGGCATTGACTTAGGATCCTGCATTGCAAGTGTTGCCTTCTCTTCAAGAACATCGTTCTGTACCCACTGGATGTCAACATCAACACCTGTATGAGCCTCAAGCTCCTGCATGATCTGCTCTGCATAATCTCCTGTGTTTGAAGCACCTGAGTTGAAATCAATTGTCATAAATGTAACTGTTGGATATTCAACCGGTGTCTCTGCTGTCTGTGCTGCCTCTGTAGTAGCTGTAGATGTTGTAGCATCAGCAGTCTGTGTGTTCTCAGTTGCTGTCTGAGAATCTGTTGTCTGTGTTGTAGCCTGTGAACCACAAGCTGCAATCCCCATTACCATGCTTACACTAAGTAATGTTGCAAGTAACTTCTTTTTCATTGTAATCCTCCTTAAGAAAGAAAATGTTTATCTGAATCTCACCATTTGAGAATTCATTCATTAAAGGAAGTTCTGCTCTCGCATGTAAAACATGCGAGCCAGAACGAGCATCGTTCCTAGGCTCGAAAATACCTCGCCAAGAACTCAGCTCTCAGCCTTTAACCGCTCCGACCATTACACCTTTAGTAAAGAATTTCTGAACGAAGGGGTACACAATCAGAATAGGTACTGTCGCAATAAGTGTTGTTGCCATTTTTACCGCCTTATCCGGTGGCGCACCATTCTGGTCGTAGTAATCCATCATTACATCGCTGATGGCACTCGCTTTTAATACAATATTACGAAGCATTATCTGAACTGTATATTTCGTCGGTGTCTGAAGATAGATCATCGCGTTGAAATAGTCATTCCAATAGCCTACCGCATAGAAAAGAGATATTGAAGCAAGTACAGGCTTAGAAAGAGGAAGCACAATCTTTAAAAATGTGAAGAACTCTCCTGCTCCATCCATGTAGGCTGCTTCCTCAAGTTCAAGTGGAAGCTCCTGGAAGAAGTTCTTTATGATGATCATATTAAATGGGCTGATAGCTCCTATAAGGATAAGAGCCCAATATGAATCATACAGTCCGTAAGTTCTGAGTACCATGAATGTAGGGATCATACCACCCGAGAAAAGCATTGTTACGATAACCATATTAAGGAAGAAGTTTCTTCCTCTGAAATGCTTTTTGGAAAGTGGATATGCAAATGTGGTAGAAAGAACCATATTTACAATTGTTCCCATAAATGTAAGGATCAATGAGTTTTTCAAACCCATCAGGATATTTCCGTTATTTATTGAATATTTATATGCGTTTAGCGACCATACATGAGGAATGATAAAAAATGCTCTCTCTGTTAGTTCCCTGTCTGTCGCAAAAGAGCCGGCTGCAATATACAGGAATGGAAGAAGTGTTATAACACCAACACAGCCCATAAGTGTATAGATGATCACATCTGTGATCCTATAGCCAAGGCTCATCTTAACTCCGCGCTTGTCACGCTTAATAGCCTTTGAATCTGAAGCCATTTTCTTCCTCCCTTAATATATTCCTGATTCACCAGCTTTTTTAGCTGTGTAGTTAGCACCAAGTACCATGATCATTCCGACAATTGACTTAAACATACCTGCTGCCGTTGAGAATGAATACTGTGCATTTTGAATACCTCTTGTATAAATGAAGGTATCAAACACTTCTGCAAATGCTACGTTAAGGTCATTTCTCATAAGGAATATCTGCTCATAACCTGTATTCAAAATAGAACCAACTCTTAAGATAAGCATGATTATTACTGTACTCTTGATAGCAGGAAGTGTAATATTCCACATCATCTGCCATCTTCCGGCACCGTCAACCCTTGCTGCCTCATACATTTCCTGATCAACCCCCGCAAGAGCTGCCAGATAAATGATCGTGCCATAACCTGTTTCTTTCCAGATATCCTGACCAACTATCAGACCCCAGAAGTACTTTCCACTTGAAAGGATTGGAATCGTCTCACCTGTCGCTGCCTTAACAAGCATATTGATAAGACCGTCATTGGTGTTAAAGAGCTGATAAGATAAGCTGGCCACAATAACCCATGATACAAAGTGTGGAATGTAAATAAATGTCTGCACTGTTCTCTTATACCAGCTATGTCTTATCTCATTTAATAAGAGAGACAAAATGATTGGTGCCGGAAAATAAAGAACCAGCTGCAATAATGAAATTCCAAGTGTATTTCTAAGAAGGATCAAAAAATCCTGATTAGAAAAGAACTGCTTGAAATTGTCGAAGCCTACCCAAGGGCTTCCCCAGATTCCCTGAAACGGCGAGTAATTCTTAAATGCAATTACCAAACCTCCCATGGGTACATAACGGAACATTATAAAATATAATAGTCCCGGCAGCAGCATCAGGTACAAAGCCTTGTGACGCCACATATAAGCGAGGAGACCACTGTCTTTACTATAGAAGACTTTTCCTTCAGTAGTAACGATCTTGCGGTATCCCTTGCGCTTTTCACCGCTGTTACCCATAATTACCTCCTGATTTACTTTAGTAATAATGTCATCATTTCTTTATAGGTAGATGCAAACCATGTACAAATTATATGAACAGCTCCCAAATAACGTCTATAATCATTTTCTTGCATTGTAAAAAGCATCCAATTAAGGATGCTTTTTAATATACTCTTTTGTGCATTTTGCATTATCAATAAAATGATTATTGCTGTTAAAGTGCCTATTTAAGCCTCTTTTAACGCCTGTCTGTATTTTCCGGGAGTAACACCCTCCATCTTGTTAAAAAATCTGATGAAATTCTGAGAATTTGTATAATTGAGTTTTTCCGCTATGGCACCAACCGTCATATCTGTTTCAGATAAAAGTTTTTTAGCATACTTGATCTTATATTTATCAACATACTCAGTAAAGGTAAGATTCTTTTCCTCTTTTAGTATCCTCCAGATATAACTTGTATGATAACCAAGGCTCTCAGCACACTCATTCAAAGTAATATTGCCGTCTTTATCCTCAACAAGCTTTTCAATTGCAGTCATTATATTGGCTGACTGACTGTCAAGCACGTTGTTCTGATGATAGATAATCGGATCTATCATATTGAATTTTATGTACTTTCTTACGCGGTTTAAATCATTGTAATCAAGAATAACGGGATATATCTGCCTGAGCTCTTCCCTAAACACGCTTGTACCAATTCCTGAAGTCTGAACTTCAAGTACAATCCCATTTACAAGCTGCAGCAGAACAGGCACGCAGTTATCCCTGGAAACATCCATAGTGATGAGCTTCTCAAAAAGCCCGTCAACTACCGAATATGCTTCCTCCTTGTCTCCTCTTCTAAGTGCCCTTCTAAGTTTTTCCTCTATATCACTGTCAAAAGATATCTGGTCCATGCCTGCATCCATGCGATAATAGCTAAGATAGCTTCCTATATCTATCTTTCCATAGTGAAGAGCCTGCACGCTTTCCAGATACGCCTTATTTATAGAGTATATATCCGAGTATTCACTACTGATACCTATACCAATATTTAATCCAAAAGTATTGTAAACATACTGTGTCATGTAATTGTAGTTTTTCTCTATCAGTTCCTTCTCAGTTTCTTTTCCATCGCAGCTGATAAAAATAACGATTGATCTTGCATAGTAAACAGGAGGCAAAAACTCCTTCATGCCGCAATCTTCTGTTATCCTGTCAATGATCTGATTGCATATACTCTTATCCCTATCAGAGGACACAGGGCTGTCGTCATCCGTGGATCTAAGCACAAAGGTAAGAATCCTGTAAAAAGAAGGAATTCTACTTGATAGTGAAAGTCTATACAGGTACTGATCTATTTCAGTATTCGTAAGTTCATTTCTGTAAATCCTGGTAGAAAAAAGAGCTGTCGTATGACTTAGTGAAGTGTTTTTACTATCAAGCTTCTTAACACTGTCAGTTAAGTACTGAAGCTCATCTTCACCTGGGCGAAGCTTATAATCACTTGATTTTTCTATTTCTCCTATAGCTGTCTGGATAGGCTTATAAATACTGTTAAACAGGATCGTCGCTCCAAAGAACAATAAGAGCACGATCAAAAGAAATGCGATCAGATAATAAGCATTTACAAACAGCTCTATTCTGTCAGAATAATTCGCCACATAGAGAGTAAGTCCGGCAATGCTGGAAGTTTTGGCACTTATATATACTCTCTTTCCGTCATCATTTTTCGTGGAATAAATGGCGTTTGTATCTGTTTTTTCCATGTTGATCTGCTCAGGAAACTCTTTATCTGTAGAAAAAATAAGGTTTCCATCCGCAGTATAAAGAGCCGCCTGCTGATTATCACCAAGCTGCTTTCTGATATCGCTTGTGATCTGCGACATATCAACGTTTATCACTTCAAGGGCATATGGTGTAACTTCAGAAAAAGGAACAAAAAGCACAAGGTTCAGTCCATATAAAGGTACTGTAGTCCTGTATTCCTTGCTGTATTTGTCAGGTTCTGCCCCGTCAATGTAAACCCACAGGTTCTTTGTATAAGTCTCCTTATATGCATCATAGAGGTCAGTCAGCTCACCTAGATTTTTAACTTCTTTGATGTCATATTTTCCTTTTGTGCCAAGGACAGTATCAGTCTTGAAATTTACAAGAGAATAATTTGCCACATAGTCTGATACAATATTGCCCCCATCCAAAATATCCCCTGCATCAGTTATGGAGCTGACCTTAGAGTAATCAACGTCATTTTCGACTACATAGCGGAGCTTTGTGTTATTCTCAGATGCAAGATAATACTTATGAACAGTAATAAGGCTGTTTTCAATACTGTTTAACATATTCTCTGCATCTTTTACCAGCTCTGCATTTCTAAGATCCCTGTTTCTGTCTATATAACTCTTAATAAAAATAGTGCCGAAAGAAACCACTGCCACTATCAAAAACAGCGTAATTCCAATCAGCACTTTGTATTTATAAGCAATCCTTCTAAGAGGAAGCTCAGAAAACTTCTTAAATTTAAACATATAATACCCCAATCCCCAAAATAAGCGATAGAAGCATTATAACATGGTTATAGTTGACAAAAAAATGGTAAAAACAGCACAAATACTTTACATAATTTTTGGTTAATCATCAACATCAAAATTTTCCAGGATGTTTTCTTTCTTAGCTGGCTTCACATCTCCATGCTTTACCATCATCATCGTGCAAAAGGCGAGGCATGAAAAAACAACCGCATAGGGGAAAAGCGTTCTGTAAGAAACATATTCCAGAAGCATTCCTGAAAGAATTGGTGTAAACACCTGAGCTGCCATGGAAAACGTATAATACGTGCCGGTGTATTTACCAATATCTCCTGATTTACTCATCTCAACAACCATTGGATAAGAGTTAACATTTATAGCTGCCCAGCCAATTCCTATAAGCGCAAAAAAGATGTTTATGGAGCTCGTGTAATGTGGCAAAAATGCTGCAACCAAATAGCAGATCGTCATAATAACCACGCCTCCAAGTATTGTCTTTTTCCTGCCTATCTTACTGGAGATTATTCCAATGGGAATGTAGCTAAGTACAGCTGCAACTGTTGCAATGAGAAGTGTTGTAGCATAGCTTCCGTCTTTAAGTCCCCAAACTTCCTCAACATATCTGGTGTAAGCTGTTGTTACTGCATTATAAGCCATATACCAGAAAGCCACTGATAAAAGAAGAAAGCTAAGACTTTTGAATACTTCCTTGGGAAGCTTACCTGCTGACTCATTTTCTTTTGTCTCTTTTTCGATCTTCTCGCCAAGAGAGCCAAGGCCGCCCTCTTTTTCTATCTGCTTTTTAATTCTTCTTTCTTTTATGGTAAGCACTAAAACTATGATGGATACAGCCATAAGGACCACTATACTCACCATCAAAGGAGTGTAATTGGTGTCTGCCGCATTATCTGCTGCTTTTACCAAAAGTATTGTCATAACAAGAGTGAAAACTCCGCCAAGAGCTCCCATAAGGTTTATTATGGCATTTCCTGCACTTCTTACGGGTGCGGGGGTCAGATCAGGCATAAGTGAAACTGTCGGTGATCTATAAATTCCCATAGAGATAAGAAGGAGAAGCAGTATTACGATAAAGAAAACCAGATTGCCACTGGGCCTTGCCACCTGAATGAGAATTGTCAAAAAGGTGATTGCCATGACAGTTCCTATAAAAATATAGGGAATTCTTTTGCCAAACCTAGTATCTGTCTTATCAGACAAAGCTCCGAAAAAAGGAAGCATAAAAAGCGCAAAGACATTATCAAGCGCCATGATTGCGCCTGTTGCAGTTTCTCCGAGATTAAAATTGTATTTCAATATCTTGGGTATTTCATTGTCGTAGAACTGCCAGAATGCGCAGATTGATAAAAAAGCAAAGCCTATGAGTATAGTTCTTTTGTAGTTAAGTTTCATCCCAAATCCCCCAAATGCAGTATCAAGATTTTTTTCTAAATCCGATCTTTCCGTCATTGAAATACATATTTTCACTTCGATATGTATTATCTTCTTTACCTATATTGGTAGCAGGAGTCGTAAAATACACATCCCCAACAGCTGTATCAGGGACCTTTGTGAAGGTATCATTCCAAAGTGAAAGCTTGGAATTATGCACGATAGAGCTCCTTGTTGTATCGAATGTAACCCTTCCATCAAGCTTTTCCCAAAGATCAGTACATTCGTGAAGCCAATAGCCACCTCTGGTTAGAGAACCTGTTACTGTATAGCTTCCACCCTCGGTAAGCTGGAGCTTTAGCGCCTTTAGTATTCCGGCACAAAGGATCATTCCCGGAATATAATCAAGAGGAACACCGTTTAAGTTCACAGGCTTTTTTAGTGAACCATTTCTTACGCTAAGTCCTGTTATATCCTCAGCACATGGTGCCCACCCCGGTCTCTCATTCCAAACTGTGTCTGAGAAGCAGCGAAGACTTCCGTAGATCACGTTAGGATTGAGCTTATGAATATCTTTTTCTGATAATCCAAATTTATCAAGAGCTCCAACCTGATAAGAGCAAACGACAATATCAGCTTCTTTTACGAGCTTTTTAGCCTTTTCAAGCTGTTTGGGATTATTAAAATCAAGCTGAATACTCCTCTTTCCTGCCCATCCGTCAAGCTCAAGCATCGCCTGCTCCTGCTCTACATATTTGCCTCTTCTGACCATAAGAACATCAGCCCCGGCTTCCGCAAGAAGTCTTGTGCAGGCGGGACCTGCTATGATATGTGTGAGGTCCAGCACCTTTATTCCTGAAAGCGGTCCTCTGCTCTTGTCGTACTTTCCAAGTTTCTTTTTCAGATCTGCTCTTTCTTTGGTAAGTCTGAAAAGTGGCATATCGCATACAGCTTTGCCAACTTCGCTCTCTTCCCATTCCTGCCTTGTACGGAGCATACATCCACAGGCACCATTTTCAAAAGTCTTCTCTTCAAGTTCCTGTGCATTCCACTGCTTAACAGCTTTTGCAGTTGTTATCTTATCGAATGGAAGGGAACTTAATACAAACTTTCCTGGCTCTTTTGTTATCCCCAAAGTCTCCATCATTATCTTTTTCTGAGACTCATAGTAAACATGGGCAGAGAATTTCCTTCCATCTTTTGTTTTGTACTTATAAAAAGAGCCGTTAAGAGCATTGTCAACACGAACTGCTGAATCACACCTTGCCTTAATAAAATCCTTATTCCCCTTATAAGCACTCATATAAAGACGCACTACCTGAAGCCCCGCCAGATCAACATCGCACATTACAGGCTGGGGTTCTTTTATGTTGTTTCTGATATTTCCTATTTCCTGAACAAGCACCGAATCCAGTGCAAGAATAGCTGCCGCAGGACCTGTCTGCAGAACCTTTTCGTCTTCATACAGGCGCTTTACAGCTTTTTTTCTGAGCGACAAAAGAACAAGCTTAAGAAGGCCAGGAAATGGGTTGTGCCCATATACTGACTTTTCTATCTGCTTCTTCCTTCCATCGGATAGATTAAAAATAACCGGAGTATCTACCTTTAAATCAAGCTTCTCCAGAAGATCGTCATAACATGCGACCGCCTGAAGAGCTTTTTTCCCCATTACATTCCCCATAGCATTCTCCTCGTAGTTTTAATTTCTTTATTCAGTTTTTAGCTTAGCTTATTTAGAATTTCTGCAGCTTTTTCGTTCCCATGCTTTGCTGCATATGAAGCCCATTTTTTTGCTTTAACAGGATTGGCCTTACCCTCCAGGCTTCCTGTAAAATAAGCTTCTGCAATCTCCCCGGCTGCTTCGATACTGCCCTTCCCTGCCTTATCGATGAGATCAAGGAGTTTTTGTTTCTTTTGAATATCCATTTAAAACCTCAATATCTGATTATATTTCCAGATAAGAGTATACCACGATATGCTATATTATGCATTCTTGAACACAAAGTTCCTGGCCGGCAGCCGACATGCGCTTAATGGACAGGATGAATATCAAGCCCTGAAGGAAGATTGCTTTCTACGCCTCCGGCAATATCCATAAATCTGGCAAGTCCCATATATATTTCCGCTCTTGAAATATATGTTTCAGTGGCTATTTCGTATTTTTCATTGATCACATTCTGCTTTGTGTCCTTGAATATTTTTTTACCGTCCTTTGTAAAGCTAACGTCTCCTAAGATTCTTAATTCATAGGCTTTTCTAAGGCTCTGTTCAAGGGTTACTTTCTTTCTTTTTTCCTTGTCCTTTTCAAGAAATCTTACAATAAAGCTCATAAATTCTGCATATGTAAGCGAATCATCAGGTCTGAAAAGCTTTTTGCCACTTTCCTTATCATGACCAATAGTCTTTTCATCGATCATGTCTTCATCCACAAGAGCCTGTATATATCCAGCGTCCCAGTCATATTTACTTATATCTGCAAACTCACCACCATAAGGTCTTTTTCCTGCCATCCTAAAAGCCTTAAACATAACCATTAAAAGCTGTGCTCTTGGCATCACAGCATAAGGATGTGCATACATTACGCATGGGTCCAAAAGACAGTATTTAAATGCCTTTTTTATGTCCTCATACTCAGGAATACCCTTAATATCAACATAAGGAGGCTCGATGCCAAATATATCAAATCCCGGCTTTTCTTTTGGAAGAGTCTTTTCTTCAGAAGCTATATCTGTGACTGGAGCTTTTGAATTCTCTATGATCTTTTTATCAAAAAAGCTATCATCAGATTGCTTTGTAATCTCTTTTGCAAAGAAATCTCCTATCAAAAGCGCACCATATTCATTTGTATGTGTTATATCACCAGGGATAAAGAAATCCTTTGCATTATCGCCAAACTCTATCCACTTATCATAGGTATAGTCATGAAGATCTATAAAAGTAACTTTAAGCTCTTGTGCGACTTTTTCGCAGGCATCCCTGTAAGGCGCAAGGAGTGAATAGTATT
>JAEEGI010024529.1_pt1 | contig 11748 bp, 5 predicted proteins | sample 8958751 | NCBI WGS metagenome assembly JAEEGI01 (sample SAMN16246545, study PRJNA631951) | gut metagenome | biome: gut microbiome; feature: rumen; material: KS-attached | host: Bos | place: Iran: Karaj | collected 2018-10 | reverse complement strand
TCGAGGCACGGCTCAAGATCACCAACACGACTGGTGCTCAAGCCGGCATCATCGTTCTCAACGCATCCGTGGACGACACTGTTAACGCCTGGCTCAAGTTCTGGGCGGGAAGCATCTGGTGGGGCGAGACCCAAATCCACAACGTCGATGCAACGGCCTACCACACCTACCGCATCGTGAGAGAGGCGGGAAGCAGCGTCCATTCGGTCTATGTGGACGGCGAACTGGTGGCATCCGACCTTGGGAGCGGATTCACCTATTCCACCCCGTTGAAACGTCTGCTCGTCGGCTCTCCTGGCGGAACATACAAGGGCAAGGCCCAGGTGGCCTTCATCCGCTTCCACAAGGGCGGCTATGCGCCGCCAGTTCCCAACGACAAGAAAAACAGGCGCTGGTCAGGCCATTTCCCGATCCGATACGAGATGGATGCCGCTGACACGCGTTTCGTAGGTACAGGCACGGGCACGGATTGGACCGCGACAGTCGCCTCTGGCGCGAACATCACGCAAAATGGCGTGTTGTCCGCGTCTCTCCCAGAGGGAACGACCGCCTGGTGGCGCGCGAACGATTCCGTCTGGAAGGCAAAGGTCGGTGCGGACACAACCTACACCGTCGAATTCAAGATTCAGATCAAAAGCAAGTGGAACCTCTCGACGGTGGGCGACCGAGTTGTCCAATTTTGGTGCGGCAACCCGCGCGCGGCTGCAATCTTCTACATCGGCACGAACAGCGTGACATGGGAGCCGAACGGCGTGGCCACCTACACAACGATAACGACCGGCGACAACACGGACGCGATGCATACGTTCCGCGTCACCTACGACGGGGCGACCCGGCACGGATACACGCTGTGGCGCGACGGCGAGGTGATTGGCACATATCTCGTCGACAGCACCGTTTACAATTCAGCCCTGGGCAACAATGTCAACTTCCTCCGCTTCGGCGTCGTCAGTTCGACGACGGTTGGCGGGTCGTTCGATGTGGACTACATCCGCTGGACGACAGACGGCGAGTGGGACTACAGAGATGCTCCCGGAGCCTTTTTCATGGTGGTCCGGTAGTGACTCCCCCAGTGCACCCCCTCTGCCCCTCCGCGAAACCGCTTGCCATCCGCTCCACTTAGCGGTATCATTGATGCCGCAAATGACACGGAGCGCGTACAGTAAAAATCCAGCCGCTGACCACCAACCGACCATCCTATATGTCGATTGCAGCCTGCATTCGGGAATCGACCGGAGACGGCTGGACGGTCTGCGGCGCTACGCCGCATCCCGCAACTGGCGTGTCGAGCCGCTTGAGCACCGGAACTGCACCCCGGCGGCATTGCACGAAGCCCTCGCGAACCTGCGCCCAATCGGCTGCGTAGCGGAATGCTGGTGTCCCGACACGGCTCCTCGCCCACCGCTTTTCGGACGAATTCCCGTGGTCTACTTCGAACCGCCGGACGAACCACGGTGGCGCGGCGTGCACGGCATCACGTGCGACAATTCCGCCGTAGGCCGAATGGCCTTTGAAGAACTTTCCTCGACCCGTCCGCCGGCGTATGCCGTCGTGTCCTGCGTCCGGAACCGGCGCTGGGCGCGCGAACGGATCGACGCATTCCTTGAGTGCTGCCGCAAGGCCGAGGCCGAATGCGACGTCGCGCATTTCCCTTTCGAACACGCCGACGAATTCGACGAGTGCGTGAGGCGCATGGTTCCGTGGGTCGCGTCGCTGCCGCACCGTTGCGCGGTCTTCGCCGTGAACGACCTCTGCGCAATCGCCGCCGCAGAGGCGATGGCCGCCGCCGGGCGTTCCTTCCCGCGCTCCCTGACGCTCGTCGGCGCCGACGGTGACGATCCGCCCCCCTGGGACAGGGAAACCGCCGAAACAGTTTCATCAGTCCGCCTTGACCACGAACTTGCGGGCTACCTCGCGGCAAAAGCGCTCAGCGCTTTCGCCGCGAACGACGGGCTGCGCTCCGCGCAGGCGGCCCCTTCATTGGTATTTCCGCCGATTCTCGTGGAACGGCGGAAATCCACGCGCGGCTACGGACGGCGAGAGCCGCGCATCCTGGAGGCTGTCGAGATGATCCGCCGCGAGGCATGCGACGGTCTCACCGCGGCGAATCTGGCGGGACGCTTTCGAGGGACGCGCCAACTCTTTGACTTGCGTTTCCGCGAGGCGATGGGCCATTCGCCGCTCGATGAAATAATACATGTCCGGTTGGAGCGCGTCTTGGAACTTCTAGCTCAGCCCGATTTCCCGATTTCAGCAATAGCCGATTTCAGCGGCTTCAGTTCGGAACGGGTGCTGCAGAAACACTTCCGCACGCGCTTCCACACGTCCATGCGCGACTGGCGCAAGGCAAGGCAGTAACACCTGGGGACGCGGGCATCTTACCCACGGCGGTCGCACAAAAGCGCGACCGATATAATGTCTGTGTGTTGTGTGCGAAATTCTTTTTCAAAAAGTTCGCATACCGTCACGGTGAACGCAGTATAATCGGTTGCATTACGGCATACTGGACCTCGCGCGAGGCCACGCCGCCATAGCCCAATAATCTCTCGGAGACAGGAGCAAAATGAACTACAAGACCTTGAAAACGGCATTTGAAGCCGCATCCAGAATGGCGGCTCTTCCAGTCGCTGCCGTCACGATTGCGGCCTCAGCACTGCTCACACCGAACACGGCTCTGGCCATCGATGCCCCGACAGGCCTTGCCGTCGCGGCGATCGACTACACGCAGGCCTCATGCAACATCGACTGCTCCGCCTGTCTCTCCTGGACTGCCCCCGCCGGCTCGCCGACGGGCTACAACGTCTACCGCCGGATCGCGGCGAACGAGAACCCGACGCTCGCGGGGACGGTTGCCGCCCCTGCGACGACCTTCACCGACACCGGTGCGACTGTCGGCCAGTCCTACCTCTACACGGTGACGGCCGTCGATGCGGGCGGGGAGAGCGCGGAATCCGCTGCCGTCTCCTTCCGCAAGGTCGAAAACGTCGCGACAACGGCCAATGGCACATGGTCCAATTCGGGAACCCTCACAACGTGGGGTGGCATGGCGCTTGCCAACCTGAATGACGGCGACGTCGCCACCGCCGCTCGCCTCGAAGGGTGGGGAGGATTCTTCTACACGTTCAGCGGAAGTAGGCCCTATGTGTCCTGCGTCCGTGCCTATGCCAGCAATGCCTATTCCAGTTCGACGACCCAGATGTTGGCGGGTCTTCGCGATTCGAATTCGGACAGGGTCGATGTCCGAGATCCTTCCGTTTCGCCTTCTGCGGACACTTTCGCATCCGGCGCATGGACGTCCTACATCGTCCACGATTCGTTTGCCGATACGGTGTGGTACGGTTTCCTTTGGGGCGGAAGCAGCCAGTATCCCATGCTCTGCGAACTTGAGGCATACGGCTATTTCACATCGCTTCTCCTCGGCGCGCCGTCCGACCTCTCGACTGAAATCGTCAGCAACAAAGTCGCGCTTTCCTGGACGACCGGGGCTAACGCCGCCTCCTACAAGGTCTATCGCAAGCCGGACGGCGGCGCATGGACCGCCGTCGCGTCGGGACTTTCCGTCTGCGCCTACACCGATGCCACGGCCGAACGCGGCAACACCTACATCTACCGCATCGCGGCGGTGTCGGCGGCCGGCGACGAGCTTTCCTCGTCCGAGCGCTCCGCCTACCTTCCCGCCGGGGCGCAGGTGTGGTGGAACTTCACCAACGTGAAGTCGATCGCCTATCCCGGCGCGGCGGCGTGGCCGGCGAACCCGCGCCCCCACTTCCTTTCCCGCGACCGCGCGGGGACGACGCTTCTCGCGGCGATGTCCACCGACGACGGCCGCCTTCCCGTGATGACCTTCGACATGCAGGCCCTCATTGACGGCGACGGCAAACTCCTGAGCCGCGAGACGGACGCGAAGTCGTGGTGGATCTACGGCGAGAACGCCTACGCCCCGTGGCAGGACAAGGGCTTCTGCTGGAAGGGCGCCGCGGCGACCTCCGACCTCATTTTCTGGGCCAACGGCACGGCCTCTGGCAATGCCGTCGCCGTGGTGAACCGCGCCGACGACAGCGAGGACATCTTCACGACGCTCGATGCCGAAGGACGCGCATTCATTTTCTTCATGAACGGCGGCCTTGAGGCGAGTGCCGACGGCAATTCTCTCTACTCCAACTGCGGCACGGACGGCGAGAAGAACAAAATCTACAAGTTCGCCATCGACCGGAACGCCAAGACACTGCGCATCGTCGCCACGAACACCGTCGCCGGCATCGGCACCATCCGCAACTTCGCCGTCTACACGGTCAATGGAAATGAAATCGCCGTCTTCGGCGAAGGCGAGAGCGCCGGCGGCTCGCTCGGCGTCCTCGACCTCGCGACCGGCGCGTCCACGCTGATGTCCGCGCCGGCGATCACCGGCAAGATCATGAACGTGAAATTGGCCGACACGACGGACGGCCTCTATCTCGTCGCGCAGAACGAAGACGGCCTCGTCGCCGTCTACGCCTTCGACGCCGCCAACAAGACCATCGCGCTCGAAAAGACGATTCCGGCAGCGACGATGAAGGCGCTTTACGGCGCGAGCGGCTCCTTCGAATGCCGCAACCTCGAGATGACCGCCGACGGACGCTACGCCTTCATCATCTGCAACGGCGGCCCGGATACGCGCCTCAGCGTAATCGGCGCGACGTTGAAGACCATCCCGGAGTCTGCGCCGACCTATCTGACCGCGACAGCGGACATGGACTCGCTCTGGCAGGCGAAGCTTGAGTGGTCCAACGCGTCGGGCGTGACCGCGACCGGCATCCGCGTCCTCCGCGCCCAGACCGGCAAGGCCGGCTACGCCACTGTGGCGGACCTGCCGCTCGGCACGACCGAATATACCGACACCTCGGCCGTCGGCGGCGTCGCCTACACCTACGCGGTCGCCTACGTCAATTCCTTCGAGGGCACGACCGTCGCGGGGCCGACAGCGACGGCAACCTGCATGCCGTGGCAGTCGCTGATGCCCTACAAGAAGCAGGTCGTCAGTAACAAGGCCGTGGATGATTTCGCAAAGGTGTTCGATGGCGACCTCGCAACTCAGTCTTCGACGGCGAACTACGGCCCGATCTTCGGCCTCCAGTTCTCCGAGCCGGTCATTTTCGGCTCCTCGCGTTGGTCCGCGATCGGCTGGGCGGCCAACATGGGAAGAATTGACGGCGTGAATGTCTCGGGCGGCGGAAAGGATTCGGTCACGCTTTCCGGCAGCACTATAACCGCGTATTCCGGACTCGAGCATGTCGCGCAGACCGAGTCTCCGCGCAGCGCCGACTGGTTCGCGCTGGATAGCGGGAACACGTCCGACGCCTGGGAGTTCCTCATCCTCTCCAGAGGCGGCGAGTGGTATGGCGACCTTCGCGAGGTCGAGTTCTACGGTGCGGTTGCCTCGCTGAAGGCCGAGGCGGAAAGCAAGCCGTCCGAGGCGGCGGCGACCGTCGCGCCGGTTCTTTCCGCAAACGCGGGGACACTCTCCTGGGCGAACGAGCCGAACGAGACGGTTGCGGTCGTCTTCTACCGTTCGCGCATGGCGGAAGGACCTTACGCGCGGGTCGGCGAAGTTGCGCCGGGAATCGGGACGTTCACCGACGCGGAAGCGTCAACGGCGGTTGCATACTACTATCGCGCCGCGTATGTGACCGAGTATCACGGCGTCAACCTCGAAGGCGTCTTGTCGGACGCCGTGTCGTGCACGAAGCCGGTGGCGGTCCAGAGCGTGCTGCTGACCGAGAACGGCGCGGCCTCGAAGACCTACGGCTACGCGGTTAAGCGCGCGGGCGGCGTCCCGCTTTCGGATGCGGAAAAGGCATTCGACGGTTCGACTTCGACCTTCCCGATCTGGTATGACCAGGCTGCGGGCTGGGGAAAGAACCTCTACATCGGCTACAACTTCAACGAGCCGGTCAAGATCACCAAGGCGAAAGTGGTCGCCTACAAAAACGACAACAACACGTGGAACCGCGTCTCGCTTCGCGTGAGCCCCGACCTCGCGTATCTGAACAACCCTGGAGACACCAGCTATCTTTTCCCGAACAGCGACGCCAACGCTCTCAGCTGGGGCGGCGCATTTAGTCCGACCGCCTGCACGGTGCTCAAGACCTTTGATGGCAGCGTTGTCGATCAGCAGGTCTGGGAACAGGACGGGCTTTCCACAGACTGGACACGTTGCGCCTATCTCTGGGGCATGGCATACGACACCTGGTATGCATCCGTCCGCGAATTTGAACTCTGGGGCTACACGGAGTCAATGTGGCAGGCGGCGCAGCCGAAGACCGTCGTCATGCCCGTCGAGGACATCGCCGCCCGCATGGACGACGCAACGCTGACGCTGACCTGGACACTCGCAAACGAAGCGGCGACGGCAATCACGGTCAAGCACCGCGTCTGCGGCGGCGCATGGACGGCAATTGCGACGCTCGCGGGCGATGCCACGACACTCGTCACCGACAATGTGGCGATTGGCAAGTACAACGAATACCGCTTCGAGGTGAGTGACGGAAGCGAGACGGTGTGGGCGGCGGAGGACTTCGCGATCTGCCCGCTTCTCTGCAAGGGGACGCGCACGATTCTCGGCTGCACACCGACCGCCGCGTGGGACTATCTCACCGCTGATTCGGGTACGGCGTTCTCGGCCACCTTTGAGTTGGCCGGTTCCAGCGCGGCTTCGCTGGGTCTCACGGCCGGCACCGGCTCCGGCAAGACGATCAACCTCTACATCCGCAAGAGCCTCGACGTCACGCCGGCGGTGAACCTCCAGCGCCACTGGGTCTACGGCAACACGATCGGCCTCTACGCCTACGATGCGGCGGCTGCGGAGCCCGGATGGGCCTATGTGATCCCGTGGACGGCGGAGAACGACGGATCAACGCGCTTCAAGATCCGCAAGACCGACAAGACCTTCCACCTGATCACGGCGGCTAGTAGTGGCCTTTGGACGGAAAGATCGTCCTACACCTTTGTCGGCAATGACCCGCTCGGCCGTGGCCCCTTCCTCGTCGGAGTCCAGATCGGCGACCCCAATCTTGCAACTCTGCCGCAAATAGCTCCGATTTCGCTGAAAATCAACTGCCAAATGGCCACCCAGTTCATCGTCAGGTAGATGATGTGGTCGGTTGATTTCCCCTTCGGGGAGAGCCTACGGCATCTGCGCGCTGCTACGCCTTGAGGATTACGGGTAAAACGGGTATCGCCGAATAGTGACGGTCCTTAGTGAGAATCGTCGCGCCATGCTGCATGGCGCTGGCGGCAATCCAGATGTCGCCGAGGGGAACCATCACCCCCTGGCTTTTCAAGTAGCGGTATATCGAGGCATAGTAGGTCGCCGTTTCCTTGTCGTGGACGACAACCTCGACATAGGGATTCTCGATGAGGGCATCGAATGCCGTCTGCTTCGCCTTGTCCCGCTTCGCGCCCGATATTCCCGACATGAACTCGGCAATCACGGATGGCGTGACGACTATTCGCTCCGCTGACGAGAGTTCCTTTTCAAAAGTTCTGTCGCCGTCGAGCAAGTCGATTATGACACTCGTATCCGGGAGAACCGATTTCATTTCCAGTCCTCCGGGTCGATTGTGCGGAACGGTTCCTGAGCCTTGCGCAACTCCTCTGCGTCCTTATGGGAGAGGATTCCGCAGAGGGACATGATGCCGTTGTCCAGCGGTTGCCCGCCACGCTTTGGCTTCAGGCCGAAATGCTCGGCCAGTACATCCTTGACAGTCTGGTTGAGGCTTTTTCCCTCACGTCGCGCCAAAGATGAAATCCTCCCTGAAAGAACGGGGTCTATCGAATGGATTGTCAAAACCGAGGCCATGCCCATTATCCTTTTCTTGTTAGTTCATTACGAATCACTGATGATTCATTATAGCATCATAAATGGCGGAAGTCAACGGATGGGGGATGCCTCACGCATTCTTTTTCAAAAGGTTCGTGTTCTGCATCGTGCTTCGTGGTATCATGGAAGAAGTCAAAGGCCAAGGACCAATCATGAACAAGCCCATACTCGCCGCTGCTGCAACCTTAACCTTCGCACTCATCGCGTCGGCCGCCATGGCGGCCGACACCTTGGCATCGACGGCGTTCTCCGCAGTCGGCCGCGTGGAGTTCTCGCAGGGCGGACGGCTGACAATCGGGAACGACATCCTCGCCATCTCCACTCCGGGCTACGGGCGGCAGATCGAAAACACCGACGTCCCCATGTCGGTCGAACTTTACGCGATGGGGCAGCGCACGTCGTGGAAGGGGCGACACATCGGGATCGAGAAGTTCCTCGAGCCGCAGGGTGACGGCTCGTTCACCGTCACGTGGGCGCTCGACCTGAAGCCGTGCGGCGAGGCCGCCGTCGCGGACCTCTGCATCGAGGTGCCGCCCGAGGCGCTGGACGACCTGCCGCCGCAGACGCCCCGGCGGCCCGACGCCGACGGCGTCTTCCGCCTGGGCGGCCTTTTCGGCGGCATCGAGGCATCCGTGGCGGGCAGCGACGGCGAATGGTTCTTCGAAGATTTCCGCAAGGCGGAATGGTCGGGACGCTTTCGTTTCCGCTGCCGCATCCCCTACACGGGCCTTGCGCCGTGGAAGGGACGCGTGTCGATGAACTTCAAGGGGACGAAGGCGGCGCATCGGGCCTTCCGCATCCTGGACATTGCCCCAGCCGCAAACACGGGCCTCGCGGACGAGACCGATGGCGACCGCAAGGGCGGCTGGACCGACCAGGGACGAAACGACCTCTCGGCCCTTGCCGGCGGCGCGGAACTGTGGAGTCGTTTCGTTCCGCTTCGGGTTGTGCCGCGCGCAATCGTGCTCGCCGGCGGCGAACGGACTTATTTCCCGGCGGAGTCCGGTGAAATCCCTGCCGGATTCAAGGTCCACCGCCTCGACTTCCTCCACGCCGTCGCATGGGCGGGCGCGCCCGGCACGGTCGCGTTCCGGTATCGCGTGGGATACGCGGACGGATCGCTTGCGGAGATTCCCGTCGTCACGGGCGAGGACGTGAACAACTGGCACGGCGTCGTCGAGCCGACGCGCGGCTATGTCGCCTGGGAGGGCGCGAACAGCTCGTCCGCGCTCTCGCTCCACCATTCGCGCTGGGTGAACCCGTCGCCGGAGAAGACGGTCGCCTGGGTGAAGGCGCTCGGCAATCTGGAAGGCGGCGCCGTCCCGATGGTGCTGGGCGTGACGGCTCTGGACGCGGAAAGGATCACGGACCGGCAGTTCCGCGTGCTGGAGAATCTTTTCCAGAACAAGCCGCGCAATGACGTTGATACATCGACCTGGTATCCCTGCGGGCTTCCGTGGGGCGGCCCCGGAAAGACAATCGTCGCGGGGACAGCCCTCGACGCCTCCGCCGCGCTGTCGGCGTCGGAGTCCGCGTTCGACCGCCACGTCTGCGGCGACTACGGGCGGCTCGTGGCGGTCGGCGACCATCTCGAGTTCGAGCAGAAACCGGGCGAGCGGGTGGCGATCTGGGGCGTCAACTTCGCCGCCAACGCCTCGTCGCCGCCGAAAGACCTTGCACAGGGGATCGCCGACAACCTCAAGCGGCAGGGAGTCAACATGGTGCGGTTCCACAAGTTCGGCTGCCATCCCGGCAGGCAGATGGGCAAGGACGGGCTGTTCCTGCCCGAACTCCAGGATCGGATGGACTACTTCGTGTCCGTCCTGAAAAAGTCCGGCATCTACGTCTATCTCGACTGGGAGGACGAACTCGCCTTTCCGGAACTCGCCGGGCCGTGGCCCTACAGGAGGGGGCTCCATTGGGCGCCGGTCTTCATGCCATCGTTCCAGGAGCGCGAGCGCGACTACGCGCGGACCCTCTTCGGGCACGTCAACCCCTACACCGGGCTTCCCTACGCCCAGGACCCAGCGGTCGCCTGCATCGAGATTCTGAACGAGGCCGATCTCTGCACCGTCATGAACGGAAATCCACGTCAGATGCTCGACCCGGAATTCTACGACGAACTCGACCGGCAGTGGCGGGAGTGGAACGCGGCGCGGGGGCGTCCGGAGATGAAGTCCATCGCGGACGACGTCGGCAATCCCGACCGGCTCCGGTTCGCCACCGACGTCCAGCGCGAATACCAGCAGTCGCAGCGCGTGTTCCTGCGCGAAGAACTCGGCTTCCGCGGGCTTGTCACCGGCAACAACATCGTCCAGCACGCCTTCGCGGCAACCGTCATCGACGACGGCATGGACTTCGCCGGGCTCCACGGCTACGTCGGACACGTCACGAGCTATTTCAACTCGCCCTACGACAACGCATCGGCCGTCCGGACCGCCTCGCCGGGCATCCCGTTCCTCGGGCAGACCTGGGCGCGTCCCGCCGGCAAGCCCTACTGCTTCGGGGAGTGGAACTTCTGCTACCCGAACGACTACCGGTCGGAGGGACTGCCCTTCACGACGGCCATGATGGCGCTCCAGGGGTGGGCCATGTCGCTCTTCTACGCCTTCGAGGGTCCCATGACCTGGGGCGACTGGGAGCATTTCCGGACCTGGGGGCTGGAGGGCATCTTCGCTTGCGGGGCGGGGATGGATCCAAGTACGTGGGGACTCACAGTCCCCTGCGCGATCGCCTTCCGCCGCGGAGACATCAGACCCTCCGGGAATGTCATCACCGTGAGCCACACGCGCGACGAACTTCTGACGATGGGCAATCCGTTTCTGATGCGGCAGATGCAGCTATCATGGATGTTCATGTTCGGCCGGGTCTACACAGAGGTCGCGGGCAAACTTGACGAAACCCAATGGCCGAAGAAGCGCGAGCCGGGACTCGGGGAGTGGGACGAAATCAAAGCCGTGGCAAAGAACCTTGGCATAGACGGCGTGACGGACAACTGCCTCGCGAGCGACACGGGGGAGCTCAAGAAGTTCGTCGGCGACGGGCTCTTCCTGCTGGACACGCCGCGCAGCAAGTTCGCCGTCGGCGACCTCTCGTCGATGGGGCGCGACGGACGCGTCCTCTCAGGCGTCGCGGTCAAGTCGCCGGAGACCTTCTCCGCGCTCACCCTGACCAGTCTCGACGCGGAGCCGACGCCCGTGGAGCGGGCGAAGCGCATCCTCGTCTGCCTCGTCGGCAACTCGCGGAACGAGGCGGCGGTGATTCAGGGACACACCATCGTCGACCCCGGCTGGGAGAAGAGCCGCACCGTGCTGGCCGAACCGCTGGAGGCGACGCTGTCGTTCCCGTCCTCTCCGGGCACAATGAAGGTCTTCAAGCTTTCAACCCGCACGGGCGAGCGACATGGCGAACTCGCGACAAATGTCGACGGCAGCTTCACAATCCCGAAATCAGCGCACACTGTCTATTTCGAGATTGTCAGGGGGGATGATTGAGCTGCTAGTCCTTGAACTTGGCCATCTCGACGACCTTGCCGGTGAGGCGGGCCTTCTCGGCCGCGAAGGTCGTGAGGTGGGATTCAAGTGTCGCGTCAGCGCCGGAGATGATGTACTTCGGGTCGTTCTTCTGGATGGCGAGGCAGAATGACGAGAAAACGCCGCCGTCGCCGCCGCCGTGTCCGCCGGCCATGGAGGCGTCAGTGGCGGCGGTGTCAATTGTCTCCCACTTCTTGGTGAGATAGTCGTAGTGGCGGATGACGGAGCTGTCGTCCGTCTCGATGTAGCCGGTCGTGCCGAAGATGCGGGTCTTGCGGCCGCTACCGGGGTTGAAGGCCGTCATCGTGAAGGAGGCCGTGACGCCGCCCTCGTACTCGAAATTGACGACCTGGTGGT
>JAEEGI010024526.1_pt1 | contig 11749 bp, 10 predicted proteins | sample 8958751 | NCBI WGS metagenome assembly JAEEGI01 (sample SAMN16246545, study PRJNA631951) | gut metagenome | biome: gut microbiome; feature: rumen; material: KS-attached | host: Bos | place: Iran: Karaj | collected 2018-10 | reverse complement strand
GGGTACTTCAAAACTTCCCGAAGAACGGATCATGCTTCTTAAAAGCGCCTCCGCGATCTCAGGCGAAAGTCCCTCCACGCCTCTTACAGTATTCCTTTCGTCCTCAGCTCTGATACCATATTCAGACTCTCTTGAAGGTCTGGCAGGCGCGGGCTTTCTTGCTTCAGGCTTGTAAGCAGGTCTCTCGACTTCCTCCTCCTCATCGTGGAAGGACCAGTCGATATCGTCATAATCGACCTTCTTGTCATGCTTGGCTTCCTTATCTCCGGCTTTCCTGGAAAGGGAGGCCACCAAAAGAAGCAGAATCACAATGGCGATAATGGCACTTATGAAAAACAGATCGCTCTCGCTGTTATATAGCTCTTTGATGCTTCCGAAGACGCCGCCAAGCCAATCAGCAAAAGATTCAAATAACCTCACTATATTTCTCCTTGTATTCTATATTAAAACTGTTTAAAAAAAGTATGATATTCAATTCTGGACACAATAACTCCATTTTGACTATAGATAATTGTATTATACAACAAAGCATTCCTTATTGCAATGAATCCGACGTGAAAACAACAAAAAACAAACCAAAAACGAAGTCAAGCAAAAACTTTAGCAAAAAATAGTTGACAAAGTTTTTATCAAGTGATAATATAGCAATGTTCCGAATAAATGCGGACCATTAGCTCAGCTGGAAGAGCACCTGACTCTTAATCAGGGTGTCCAGGGTTCGAGCCCCTGATGGTCCACCAGTTTCAAGAGACCCCGAGGAAAATTCCTCGGGGTTTTACTTTTCGTAGAACCCTTGATTTTCAAGGGGTTTGAGACTTATTAAGATGTTTAGAGCCCGATTTCTCGGGTTGACGATTAGAAATATCGTTTGTGTACTTTTGTGTATCTTTGTGTAGCGATACACAAATGCTTTTTTTAACAGGTAAGCGCTGCTTCTACAAGCTGCAATTTTTCTTCATCAGTGCTCCTGTCATAGTAATAATTTGCAAGGGTGGTACGTTCATCTCGATGCCCTGCCATTTCTCTTACAGAGTTCAAATTGACATCTCCATCCAGCAGTGCCGAAATATATGTTTTTCTTGCTTTGTGTGATGATTTTTTTGATATACCTATTTTCTTACAATACTTTCTGTACAAATCATTCACAGCCCCATAAGAACATGGCATACCATTTATCGAGAATAAAAAACCTCCGCTGTCATAATTATTCTCTTCCTGAAACTTCCTGCAAGTTTCTATTATCCGCTTTGCTTCTGATGTCAGAATCACCCTTCTTTCACCAAACGTTCCTTTGGTATACGGTACGATTTCCTTTGGATCCCTTCTGTACATTCTTTGAACCGTAATAAAGTCCCCATCGATATCTTCATATCTCAATACTACAAGTTCTCCGATTCGTACTCCGGTCTCAAACTGGAACAACACTGCCAAAGGCGAAAGCACATAAACTTTAACTCTGTTTTCAAAGTCTGACCATGCCAGTTTCTTTAGTTCCCGTTCCTCTTCTTTGCTATAGACTTCTTTCTTACTGTCCTTTTTCTTCGCCGGCTTGAATAGATGCTTATTATCTATCTTTACCTTTGAAAATGGATTGCTCTCTATTATTTCGAGATCTACTGCAAATTCGAGTACCTGATTGACTATGGTCGCTATGTTTACGAACGCCTTTTGAGTAAGCTCCTTTTCTCTTATGAGTCTGTGGGCCCACTCATCCAAATCGATTTTTCTAAGCCTTCTTATGGGAATTTTCACTATAGGTGTTCCCTCATAGTACGTTCTCCAGTCAGATTTAAGCCTTGTTATATAAGTCGGTGCGCTTGTGTGTAACGTTTTATACTCAAGCCACTTTGGAAATAACTTTTCGATAGTGATGGCATCGAGTTTTTTATGTTCCGATACACCAGTGTAGAACTCATATATAGCTACTTTGAGGTCTTCCAGGGAAGTCCTGACTATCTTTCTTCGTTTGTCAGGCTTAGTAACGTCGGTTACGGTTGTGTACCATTTACCATTTGAACCTTGGTATATGCTGTACGGATGTTGATCTAAGATTTGATCCATTTGGGATTTCTTCATATCTTCTTCCGCGTCATTTAAGTTTATTTTACCGCTTTTTACCAGGTACTTCAATATTTCCTCGCTATTCTCTATGGTATCTTCTGTTCTATTATTATTCAAATCGCATCACCTCTTTTGTGAGCAAGCTAAAAGAGCCCTCAGTCTTGAGAGCTCTTTCAGCATCTATATTAAAAATACGCCTTTTGTTTTGTTAGAATCCCAGATCATTCCCTGAGAATTTCTGGTATTCTGCCCCTATCTTTTTTATTCTTTTCAGTACTGCACTGTGTGTCTTGAATCCAACTTCAGCAGCTATTTTTTCATATGTCTTTCCTTCCAATCTGGACTTTATTATTTGCTGATCTCTATCAGATAGCTTTGACATAAATAATTCTGTATCTACTTTTGATATGACGAAATCTTCAAAAGGGATCTCTTCATTTGCAACATCACGTTCCATACTGTAACCATTGTATTGATCCATATTCCCCTCTGTATATTCATCAAGTGACATTTGGGGATGCTTTGTCCTCGTATGATACCATTTTCTGAAAAAATCCATTTTATAGGTGCTGTATCCACTATTAAAATCTTCAAAGCACCCGAACTCTTTAACTGTATCAATTGTGCCCTGCAGGCCCATTCTTTCTATTGCTCTGGGCACTATATACGATATTTCATCTTTAACTTGAAGATACGAAAAGAAGCCCCAATCCTCAGCATAATATTCTGGATCCTCAATTATTTCCTTAAATGTGGGAAGCCCAATATCCATATGCAGCTGCTCCAAATACATAGGCAACCAATGTGCAATAACAAATATAGGATTATCCCTGGAATAAGAAAGTAAAAAACTTTTATCTTTTGTTAAATTCCTCCATACCAAAAAAGCATAGCTCCTATCACAAAAGTTGAAGAAATGGTCATCGTCTAATATTTTTAATTGATCAAGATCCTTTATTAAAGCCCTCGGATTTCTATTGATTGACTGTAATTTTTCATCCCCCAAATATAGCAAAAATTCCTGAGGAAGATACAGAAATGCAGGGTAAGCCCAGGCATAACGATATTCCTTAAGGCTTCCATCCGGCATCTCCAGTACCAATGGCGCAGTGTTGAATCCCATATAATCCACCTCCATATATAAAGAACATTTGTTCTTTTTTTGATTATATTATGGAGGCTTTCATAATGCAATACTTTATGTTTTGTCCTAATGACAAACGGCACATAAATGCCGTTTATGCACTTTTTATGTCTGTTTTTTTACTCTTTTTGTAATGATCATCGTTCTCTTCCTTTCTCCCTTGAGGGTGCTTTCATGTCCTTTGCTATTTCGGCGCAGGCTTCTATGAACTTCTTCAAAGAATTTCCCCAAGCCTCTTTGACAGCATCAGGATGCATCCTATAAGTTTTTTTGACCATTATTATGATTGTATTCACTGCTTTAGTGAGTATTTTTTTGAAAGTCTGTGGGTCTTTTTTGCCCTCGGCTTTCTTGATTGACTCTCTCACCGGCACTGTGAAAAGCTCCTTTTTCACTTCCTTCAGCTTCTCTCTCGGTATGCCCATGGACTCCGCACGGAACATTTCTCTGTTCCATTCATCCTTCAAATCATTCTGTTCTTTGATTTCATTTGCCATGGGATTGTTCTTTCCGATCTTCTTTGTTGGAATATATGGACCATCCTTAGGGAAAGTTATGAGCCGATTACGATCATCCAACCTTTCGTTGATGAGATCGGTAAAGAACTCTTTCACATCATTAGTGAACTCTTTCCCTTTGAAGGATTGATCCTTTTTTTCAAAGTTATGTGTCTCATACACTTCACCTTTCGGTATCATACTGTAGCCCGGAAGCAGATCGCCATGTTCATCCTTTGCTTCCTTTGCTGTCCTCAAGTGCCTACCTTCGGGATCGTAATACATATTTCTTTTGGCGATCTTCTTTTCCGGCTCAGCTAAAAGCCTGCGTTCCGAAAAGATAAGATGGATGTGATAGTTCTTCCTGGTCTTGTTGTGATGCAGGGCAGCACTGCACTCAACACCATATTTTTCTTTAAAGCTGTCCGTAACCTTCTTGAGAAGTTTATCAGGAGGCGGGCCATATCTGCTTGCATATATGGATGGTAATGCGATAATGAACTCTCTTGCCTCGATACATTTTCCAGTAGTTCCGCTCCGTCTGAAGTCCATCTGGTTCTCTCTTGCAAGGTCCTGCCAGAATCCTTCAGGAGCAGTATCATATACAGCGTACAGATATTCCTGCTCTTCTTCGCTGGATATATATCTGATCCTGCCGGCGACATCCGGAAGTTTTGTGTGCTGCACGAAACTTACGCCTTTCATCGTTGCCTCTCTCCTTTCATTATTATGTCGGCGGTCGCCCCTGCGAGGCGAAATACCAATTGAACGGATCCGTCAGGATATGTGCAATGGGTGTATTTCGCTCTCAATCGGCGAGGCCTATTGTTTGATACTTTTGTTTAGTATTCGTAGACATATGTCTTACGGCATAATTGTGAAAACAGGCATTCTTATTGATTTACCCCCTAGCTAGCTCGGTATTTTCGAATTACAAAGGGGTAATAACAGCTGGTCGATAAATATATCGACTTTTACTTTTCAAATAAAAAAACACCTAGCTATCTGCGGTGTTCAAGGAATTCTTTTATGGTTTCTTCGTCAGGTCTCTTTCCCATTCTGTAAGGCCAGTTCGGACACCTTACGATGGAACACTCTCTGACTTCTGTATAATCATCATTACAGCAGTCGAGACATTTCAGTCTGATCGTTTTTATCGGTGTTGGTATTTCTCGCATCCTAACCCCTCCTTTCATTCTTCTACTTCTTCTACACACTTAAATATGTGTATTCTTTCTGCTGCAGTCTTGCGGTATTCCTTTCTTATTCCCTCCGGGAAGAAAACAGTATAGTAATACTTGTTGATATATGAACTCAGTGCGCTGGAAGACATATTCTTTTCCCCCACTGCTTCCATGAGCTGAGTCATAGTCCCTTCCCACACGCCCATGCCTTTTATGAACGTTGCTATCGTATAAAGGATTTCAGGAATGCTTTCCTTTGCAAGCTGCTCTTCCGAAATGGTGTCCATTACATGCCACTGGTAGTTTTCAAATCTCAGGATCATCTTCCACTGAGGGCTGTCTCTTCCAACTGAAAGGAGCTCGCCATCAATGCGAGTCCTGTCCTTGTTAAGTTTGAGTATCATGTCCGGTACTCCGCTCATCGCAGTCGATCCGAGAACTTCATTGAGTGGGTTTTCTTTATCCTTCAGTTTACGGTTGTGATGGACGACCAGAATAGCAATGTTGTGGTCATCTGCATAAGCTTTCAGTTTTGATAATACATCGTCATCTTTGCTGTACTGGCTGGCATTGGTAGGTGCCATATCGATTCCTCTGATCCTTTGCAGGGTGTCTATTATGATGAGCCTCACATCGGGATCCGTTTCGAGGATCTCGCCAAAGTCTTCCAAGAGACCTTCATTCAGTCCCCGGCATCTGGTCACAAAATACAGCCCCTGTGCCGGTTCTTTTTTCAGAAGGAACATCCTATCCTGAAGTCTCTTCGGAGAATCTTCCAGGGCAAAGTATGCAACGCTGCATTGTTTTGTAGGCTTCCCGAGAAAGGGATCACCTGAAGTGACCGCGAAGCAAAGATCCAGCATCATCCAGCTCTTACAAGACTTTGGATCTCCTGACAGCAAGGTCAGTCCCTGAGGGATCATGTCCTCTACTATACTCTCTCTGCCATCTGGCGGTGTTGGATTGAAGAACAGGTCTTCAGCTCTTATGATCTCTAAATTGTTACTCATAGCATTTCACCTCCTTTCTGTAACAATTGATTATTATGACGCAGATGACGGCGGTGACGCTCTTTGTTTACACAGAAGATATCTGCGTCATCACTGTCATTGTCGTCATAGCGTAATTTAAAAATGCCTGTCTACTAACCAACGACACAAATATAGGGAAATTGTTCCTGCGGTTTATTTTTTTTGCAAAAAATTAAAAAAGGAGATGTCTCAAAAGATGTTGTTTTACCTTTGAGACATCCCTTTTCATTTATTATAACTTAGAAGTATAATTTCAATCTATTGAAATATAAGTCTCTATATTATATCAGATACGAAACCTAGCTTTACCAATTTCCTTATCATATAAGCACTAATATTAGCTCAATATTTTATCAAGATTGCTTAAGTCGAGTCTTATATCAATGAGGTTTTCTATCATTTTTTAAAAAATGTTCTATAATCATAATTGCTGCAAGCACTACACTTGTAGCACAAACGAATGTTGCCAAAAGATCCCATTGCTTATCAAAAAAAATATATGGTATTAGAATCATAAGACCTATAACAAATCCAGCTGGGCTTAAAAAAGATTTCATATTAAGCTCCTTTCTATAAAAATACAATTATTATCTTCTATTTATTAATACGAAAAGAAATCACATTTGGGGACAACTCAATCTAATTCTTTTTTTCAATTAAAATTTTTTAAAAAAGCAGGCGGTACTTCCGCCTACTCATTAATACAATATTTTTAGTATAAAGTGAAGGAATAATCCTGATATCAAAATAAACGCAATAAGAAATCCTTTGGATTCAAGAGCATATTTCCTGCAGGATATCATGGACAGAATGCTCAGACCAAACATAAGAGTCGGAAAGAAATTGCTGCTTACTCTGAACGAAGTTAAATATGCTATGGCATACAGTACTATATGGCAAGCTATCAGAACCAGCGTCAGACAGTCGACAAATCTTTTTCTTCTGTTCCGTTTACCTTCCTCTCTGGAAACCTCCGCGATTTCCAGAAGAACATCCTCGCCTGCAGTTCTGCCGTCCAGAAGCAGCGCCCCCACGCTCACGCCAAGAGCACTCGCCAAGTCTCCGGCAAGAGCCAAGTCAGGAAAGTTGATTCCTCTCTCCCACTTGCTCACTGCCTGCGGCGTTACACTCAGGTGTCTGGCAAGTTCAGCCTGTGTAAGCCCTGCCCTCTTTCTGTATTCACTTATTCTTTTTCCTATAACTGAAGCTTCCATTATATTACAAAAAACGTATAGTCAATTCCGAACATCAATATCAATATTAAAGTTATACCGCTGAATATGTCATCAGGTTTTATTCTGCCTGATTCCTTTTTATAAGAGGCAATATTTATAACCGTGCTTATCAGAAACATCCCTCCGAGAAGCAGCGCCAGATAGTTAGGATTATCTCTCAGGAACCTGTATTTCGCAATTACAAAAATCATGAATGCCGCAAACATCACTATGCTTGCAGCAATGCTTACTATCTCTTTTACTGCCGCTTTCTTTTTCTCAGAAGTGCTGATAATCTCTTCAAGAACCTCATCGTCCGTCTTGTCTTCCAGTCCAAGAAGCTCAGTCATGGTTACTCCGAGTTCTTCTGCCAAACTGTCTATAATCCCGAAGTCAGGCAGATTCTTTCCGTTCTCCCATTTGCTCACAGCCTGATAAGACACTTTAAGGCGTCGGGCCAGTTCTGTCTGGGTCAGCCCCCGCGCCTTTCTGAGTTCAGCTATTCTGTTTCCAATAATCTCAATATCCATGTTTCATCTCCTGTGAGATCAGCATATCAAACATATACTTTTCAAGTCAATCAACCAAAAGTTGAACCCTTCATACTTCTTATTATCAATTATACCGTTTTATTAAGTACAAGTAAAAGCTATTTGCAATTCAAATCGTTTCCATTACAAATATAGTGGGCGCTACCCTCTTTTTTAAACATATCGTTTACCAGGTCGTGAAATTTGCTTAAACCATTAGAAAAGCGATAGATACGACATTGTCATATTTATATAATCAAATCGTATCAAATAAGAAGCTGAGCGCGATTATCACTGCTGCCATTACCCCTAATGTGAGCCATGACTTCGAATCATGATCTTTCAAAGTTACACCTGTCTTCCTTGCTAGAGCTAATATTACAAAGTACATGATAATTCTAATAGTCTGCTTCATTCCATACACAGGAGTTTCAGACGTCAGACCATAACCAAGCATGAATAATAAAGCTGCAAAGATGCTGAGCGTCATTAAAATGCTTACTTTGTGAGCTGGTTCTGATGAAACCAGCCCCAGCCCTGCCTGAAGGTTTTTCTCACATTTCCTGAGCCACAGACTGTACATTATATAATCCACGAGCAGGTAGACTGGTAAAGCCCATAATCCAAAATTCAAAAAGAAGCCATTAAACGGAAAACTTTCCCAATGTATCCCGTCGCCAAACATCAGACCGATAAACAGGAGCCCGATTATAGCGATAAATGTAAAGAAACCTAAGGGCGCCATTGATTCCTTTATATTCTCAAGTCTGACTCTTTCATCTGTATCGATGGGAACAGCGTCAGGATCTTCGTTATAATATATCTTCTGTTTGTAATAATCACATGCCTTGACCCATCCGGCGGATCCGACATAATCCTCCAGCCCCTGAGTGTAATCAGAATCATTTCTCCAGTATTCCATATTTTCAGGATCATAAACGATCTGGACCTTTCTTCTCTTAGGCTCTACCCGTTTATATCTTATGAAGAATACTCCTACGTAATCTGCCATCCAGCCTTTCTCAGAACGTTTCTCCAGCTTCCTCTCCAATACATCATACATATATTGCTCGCCAAATGGATAAATACCATAACTTCTGTTCATCTCTTAACCTCCCCTAAAATGATACTCCTATAATCTCTGATCTGTCTTTCGAGTCTCTCTGTCTCCAGCTGAAGCACTGATCGGCCTTCATCTGTCAGCTGATAATTCTTACGCTTCCCTACAGCCGAGGTCTCAACTATATACCCTTCATGAACAAACTGCCCCAAAAGATTGTACAGCGTGCCCGGTCCTATGAGCACTCTTCCCTCTGTCATTTCCTTCACCTTATCCATGATGTCCATTCCGCAACATTCATCGTTCAGACTGAGTAGTATGTAGAACATCTGCTCCGTAAGGGTCTGGAATTTAGCTCTAGCCATAATGTCCCCCTTTAATAATCAAATAATCCTTACTATAAAGTTACTTTTTCTCGAGATACGGTATAAGTCAGGGCCCTTTATAATCGACTTGTATCGAATATCGATAGTTTGTAATTTGATTATATAGCGATATTCGATATAAGTCAAGAGGTTTTGTCAAATTATTTACAAAAGAATATAATTCAGTGTTTATCTATATTAAAAAGCCAGCGCATTTGCTGGCTAATACACAATTATAATTTGTGTATCTTTTTGTGTACCGCCAACCCGCAATGACGCGGAAACCCTCCATTTCTCTATGTTTTTGACCCCAAACATTTTGTTCGAGCCCCTGATGGTCCACCATATAAACGAAAAGACGCCCATTGGACGTCTTTTTCGTTTATGCGATAGAATATGTCATCAGGGGCGAAGAACCCGTGAGGGCATCGGCGTAAGCGAGAACGTCCGGTGAACGTTCGAGCAGCCGATGGTCGAAGCCGGCCTGAATTAGGCCGGCGAGAGACTACAGCTGCGAGCCGTAAGGCGAAGCAGCGTGGATCCCCTACGCTCCACCCCAAGATTCATAAACTGATATTCAGTCACCAAAAATGGACGGAATGTATTATTTTATCAATTCAATCAAAATAAAGTGTATGTTATAATTTTTTTATTATATTGTTTTTTAATGATTAACGGAGTCCAAAGATATGAAAGCTTTCAGAAAGATCACAGTTTTGCTTTTAGTCATTGCTTTGGCTTTAAACTCTGTCCCTGTTGCCTTTGCCGAGGAGGATCAGGGCACGGAAGGATCGGAGATCAAGGCCTTTGAACCGGGTCCGATCCTTAACGACCCGGTCGATTATTCCGCAGGGACCGTCCCTGAAGCCGGAAACAACCGAAGTGGCAATCTGCTGAACAGCGTACTGCAGCGACGCCTGGAAGAAAGCATAGATACTCTTCTGGATTACAGACCTGTCGAGACAGATACTGTTGCTGCCCTTATAAGCGCAGTGGACGATTATCTCCAGTCCGGCGGTTATTCGGGTTCTTCAGGGGGCGTCGGTGAGATCCTCGGCTCCGGAAACCCGCTCAGCGCGAAGGCAAACCTGATAGGACTTACCGAGACCAGAGATGACCTTATAGAAGTAATAGAGACTAACGATAACGCCACAGGCTATATCTTTGTTATAGACAGAAACTCACTGGCATTTGCGGTCCAGGACAAAGACGGCAACGGCATAGGAAACGCCCTTGTCACTATCTCCTATAAGGATGCGGACGGCAGAACGGTTACCCGCGCCGAGTACACCACCTCTGATAACAAGAAGGGGCTCTGCGCCTTCGACAAGATGAAGGACGTTACTTATGTGCTGATCGACGTCCAGGCCGAAGGTTACAGGGCTCAGACAGTTCTGGACAAAAGGATAAACGCAGGAGATATCCTTTACTACCAGCTGGAAGACTCTCCGGAAAACGACGTGTATCTGCGCTGCGCGGATCTGCAGGGCAAGGACATGCTCTTTGAAGACACGCTCCTTTCTCTCGTGGATTCCGGCAGCAGCGATCTGGAAATGAGGGTCATTGTAACCGCTACGGGAAGCAGGACACTGTCCGAAAACGTCAGCTTAAAAGACGTCAATACAGGAAGATCTGTTTCTTCCTTCAAGGGCTGCTCGACTGTTATGCCCGGAGAAGGGATCTCGCGCATGTATGTTTCAATCAAGGACTGGATGAAAAAAGGCGGACCGCTTCAGCAAGACGACCTGCTTGGTTTTGAAGTGGACGGAGATTTCCTGGATCTTCTGAATGTCAGAGTAAGGAACGCTCTGTTTAAGCCCGGAACGAGCAGCGAAGAGCTGCCGCTCACAGGTACCGACAAGGAGGTCCCCCTGACAGACGTAATGGGCGGAACAGGAGTAACAGCGTTTACCTTCAAGCACCTTAAGCTGCCTGTAACGATAGGTCTTTTCCCTGAGGGCGGATTCATAATCATCGCGACCTTTGACATCGAGAGCCTCTCCGCAAAATATTCCTCGCTGTTCGAAGAAAGCTGGAACCCCAAGACCAGAGCAGACGGCGAATCCCTGCTGGAGCCTTTCAAGCAGGAATTCTGGCGTAAGGCGGACCGTTTCAAGAGCGGCACCGGGCAGATGAACGATTCAAAGAGATACTCGCTGGCCACAGATAAGTACATGTCTTTCAATGCGAGCTTCTCTGTGTTCTGCAGCGGTGTCTATAACGAAAAAACAGGCAATTTCGACGGTTCGTTCGGCGGCATTTTCGACGCTAAGCTCAGCGGCGGTCTTACACAGTACGTCCTGGTATCTACGCCTATAGTTATACCTTTTTATCTCGGGTTTACTCTCTCGGGAGAGTTCAAGTCTGCTATTACCGCGAATTTTGTGTGGAATAAGATCAGTGACGGCATAGGTGCTGCGTTTGCGGCGGCGGATCATACGCTCGTGGAAAGGTTCGATCTGGTCGGCGCTCTGGAATTATACGTCGGTGTTGGATTAAAGGGAGCAGCGTCGCTGGAGGTTGCCGGAGGCGCGGTAATGGATTTTGCTGCTGTTACCGGAACCATTAAAGAAGTCAGCAAAAACGCCACGCGTTTCCTTATAGATTCATTCGCGAAGATAAGAGTCACGGCAAGCTTCGCGTTCTTCAACTGGGATATCTAC
>JAEEGI010024523.1_pt1 | contig 11750 bp, 14 predicted proteins | sample 8958751 | NCBI WGS metagenome assembly JAEEGI01 (sample SAMN16246545, study PRJNA631951) | gut metagenome | biome: gut microbiome; feature: rumen; material: KS-attached | host: Bos | place: Iran: Karaj | collected 2018-10 | reverse complement strand
AGGTCATATCCTGGTGCACCATCAGGGACTCGAACCCGGGACACCCTGATTAAGAGTCAGGTGCTCTACCAACTGAGCTAATGGTGCATTTCAAAGCGCTTATTTATTATAGCATTAAAAAAACAGAATGCAAGTGTTTTTTTCAGTTTTTTTCAAAAAGGACGGATCGGTCCGAATTCGGGCATCCAGCGGCCGAGGAGGACAGCTGATTTGACAATCATTGCCTCTAAGAGTATACTGATTTGCGATTAATTCGCAAATCAGGTGACGAAATGAGTGAATATCTCACAAGACAAAGAAAGCTGCTCATGGAATACATGAAAGACCATCCGGATGAGAACATGAGCGCAGCAGAGATCTTCAGCGGACTTAATAGCAGTGATATAAGCCTCAGTGCAGTATACAGGAACCTCCGACAGATGGAAGAGGAGGGAAGGGTGACAAGGATCACCAGGACAGGCAGCAGGGAGGCTTATTATCAGTATGTCGCAACTGACAGGTGCAGGGAGAAGATCCATCTTGTCTGCAAATACTGCGGCAGGGCGGAGCACCTCTCCGAAGAGGATGAGTCTGAATTCATAAACAATCTCACTATGCCCAGGATGTTTTCCATTGATCTGGCATCGACTGTAGTTTACGGCACCTGCTACAGATGCCGGTGCGAAAGGGCAGGGGATGCGGGAAATGAATAAGGTGAAGAATGCTCCCGAACGTATGATCATCAGTGCGCTTCTGTGTCTGACGGCGGCATTTTCCTCTCTTCTGTCCGAACTGTTCATCCTCAGGGAGACGCTCCACGAATGTCCTGGCGAAAGCTGCCGGACGTGCGCCGAGATAAGAATGCGGAGACTGAATGAGACTGACGAGGGCTTTCTTCCGGAGGCAGCGGCACTTAATGCCAATGAGGTCTTCCGGAAGGCGGAATATCCGGTGGTTTCACCGAGTCTTGAGCATGATACGCTCATCACTAACGGCACAAGGCTGGACTGCTGACGCTTCACGGGTACTATGTGAGAAAGATACACGTGAAAAGGAGATAGACAGTTGAAAAGATTGATATGCATTATTTTATCCGCAATACTGGCCGTGGCACTGCTTGCAGGCTGTTCACGGCAAAGCGGCGGCAACGAAGAGGAGAAGAGCACAAAGATAAAGATCATCGCGACTATCTTTCCTGAATACGACTGGGTGAGGAACATCCTGGGTGAAAGGGAAGACGATGTGGAGCTCATACTCCTGATGGATAACGGTGCTGATCTGCACAATTACCAGCTCACAGCCGATGACATACTGGACATGAGCGACTGCGATCTGTTCATCTGTGTCGGAGGCGAGTCCGATGAGCGGATAATGGATGCCTTTGAGAAGAACAGGAAAGAGACCGCAATAGAGATAAATCTCATGGAAGTTCTCGGCGACCATATAAAGGAAGAGGAAACGGTCGAGGGAATGGAAGAAGAGGACGAACACGATCATGACCATGATGAGGAGGAGACGGAATACGATGAGCATGTCTGGCTTTCCCTGGATAACGCCGAGGAGGCCTGCGAAGCGATTGCTGATGCTCTGATCAAGGCAGATCCTGAAAACAGGGAGATATACCTGTCGAACCTGGAAAGATACAAGACCAAGCTCGATGAGCTCGATGACAGATATGAGGCCGTGATATCGGCCTCGCCTGTCAGGATGCTTGTGTTCCGGGACAGGTTCCCGTTCCGATATCTCGTGGATGATTACGGACTCAGCTATTATGCGGCTTTTGCGGGCTGCTCGGCTGAGACGGAGGCCAGCTTCGAGACCGTCATCTTCCTGGCAGAGACGGTAGACAGGAACGAGCTTGGATGTATAATGAAGATCGAGTCCTCTGACGGAAGGATAGCTGCTGCAGTAAGGGAAAACACTGCAGACAAGGATCAGGAGATACTTACGCTTGATTCCATGCAGTCAAAGACGATGAAAGATGTCATGAACGGTGACACATATTTAGATACGATGGAAGGCAATCTGGAAGTGCTCAGAAAGGCGCTTTCAAAATAAAGAAAATGACTTTGATAAAAGCTGAAAAACTGTCCCTGGGCTATGACTCGGGCGCAATAGTGAAGGATCTTAACTTCGAGGTGAACAGCGGGGACTACCTGTGCATCATCGGACATAACGGTTCGGGCAAGTCCACTTTGATGAGGACGCTGCTCGGACTCATAAAGCCTATATCCGGGGAGGTCGTCTTTGAGGGCGGGCTCAGGAAGAACGAGATAGGCTATCTGCCTCAGCAGACTCAGGTTCAGAAGGACTTCCCGGCTTCTATAGAAGAGATAGTCCTCTCAGGCTGCGTGTCCAAAGAGGGCTTCAAGCCGTTCTTCTCAAAAGAGGACAGAGCAAAGGCCAAGGCAAACATAGAGAAACTGGGACTGTCCGGGATGGAAAAAAGGAGCTTCAGGGATCTGTCGGGAGGACAGCAGCAGAGGGTGCTTCTGGCAAGGGCTCTGTGCGCAACGGAAAGAGTGCTGCTTCTTGACGAACCTGTTGCAGGACTTGATCCTGACGTGACAGAGGAAATGTATTCCGTCATCGAGAAGCTCAACCGCGACGGGGCGACCATAATCATAATCTCCCATGACATTTCTGCGACTCTGAAGTATGCGACCAACATACTCCATATGGGTGACACGGTGTTTTTCGGGACGAAGGAGGAATATCTGAAGAGCATGGACAGACAGGGTATCATGGAGGATATAGCAAATGGATAAGCTGATCTTTTATATGGGATATCCCTTCGTTAGGAATGCCATGGTCGTGGCAGTTCTGGTCGCACTGTGTTCGTCGCTCCTCGGAGTACCGCTGGTGCTCAAGAGGTTCTCCTTCATAGGAGACGGCCTGTCGCACATAGCATTCGGAGCGCTCATCATCGCGGGCATCCTCAACCTTACTAACGAGATGCCTCTGGTGTTGGCGGTCACTGTCGTCTGCGCCGTCTTCATCCTTAAGACCGGACAGAACTCGAACATACGAGGCGATGCGGTGATAGCCATGATAAGCGTCAGCTCTCTGGCGATAGGCTATCTGCTCGTCAACAGATTCTCCACCTCTTCAAACATATCGGGAGACGTGTGCACCACATTGTTCGGTTCCACATCGATACTGACGCTCTCAAAAACGGACGTGCTGCTGTGCTGCGTCCTCTCGGCCGCGGTGGTGCTGGCCTTCATACTGCTGTACAACAGGATATTCGCGGTGACTTTCGATGAGACTTTTGCAAGCGCCACGGGAACCAGCGCCGACATGTACAATCTGTTGATTGCTGTCATCACAGCTGTTATAATCGTTCTGGCAATGAAGCTTGTAGGTTCACTCCTCATATCGGCCTTGGTCGTATTTCCGGCGCTTTCAGCCATGAGAGCCTACTCAAGTTTCAAGTCGGTGACCGTATGTGCTGCGGTCATATCGGTGGCATGCGCGCTTATCGGGCTGTCCGTATCGATCATCTACGGTACACCGGTGGGTTCGACGATCGTAGTCGCGGACCTGGCCGCGTTCATCGTGCTTTCTGCTTTAGGCAGGGTAAGGGGGGGGGCATCCTAATGAAAAGAACAATTGGTCTTCTGCTTGTCCTGACGTTGGTTCTGGGTGTATTTACATCATGCTCATCTTCCAAGAAGCCTATCAACGGCGTTCGGCAGACCAAGACCGTGGACGAAGTTCTTGAGGAGAATACTTCAGACGGCGGATCATCCTCTGAAAGCGGGAAGATAGTGATCGGCCGGGAAACGGATGCCAAGGAGAGCAAGAGATATCCGCGGGACACGATCGATATCGATCTTACAAAAGAGACTCCGAACATGGTGTTTGCCATAGTCGGAGACATGATGGTGACTCCTGAGAACTATGAGGGTAAGGTCGTAAAGATCAAGGGATACTTCAGCTTTTTCGAAGATAACGGAGTCCAGTATTATTCATGTGTCGTACCTGACGCTACAAAGTGCTGCATCAACGGCATAGAGTTCGATCTTGGCGAGGATGAGAGCTATCCGGAAGACTACCCACTCCCGGAACAGGACATGACGGTCGTCGGAGTCTTCGACTGGTATATCGAGAATGATTATACCTACCCGGTGCTCAGAGATGCCGAATGGATAGAGTAATAAGTGAATATACAATGACCCGGTCCATCTGGACCGGGTCATTATGCTTTTTATTGATTTATCATTCTTCGCCGGCAACGGCAACGCCCGGGATCTCGATAGTCCTCGGAACGATGCAGCGGTCGATCTGTCTTGTGTCTGAAGAGATCCTGATCGAGTTCAGGACATCATTCATGTTACAGGTGATAGATCCGCCGGTGACAGGAACGACGGTCTTCCCGTCTGAGTAATAAGCCAGCCTTATCTCTCCTCCGAACGTGCCGATCATAGGATTCATGATGAAGCTTGAGAACTGGATTATCTCCAGGTATTCGCCTTTCCTCATTTCGTCCGAAGTCGCGGTTCCGCCAAAAACGGTGAAGTTCTCGGCATACGGTGAATCCTCACAGCCCAGATAGTATGAAGTCGTCTGGTCTCCCCAGTAGGAAGTATAGACGCCCTTGTCTACTATGGTCCGGTCCGAAGCCTTCTTTCCGTCCATTGAATAAGGGCGGTTCATGCTCGAGCCCGGGATGCTCTTCGCAAGCTTCACCGTTATCCTGTCACAGTCGTCACCCGACTGGACGACATCGCCTGTCTTGACCTGGCTTCCCTGGCTGTAGACCATCGCAGTGTTGGTCTTCGAGAGGAAATACTCGAAGAATTCGGCATTGTCCAGACCTGACATGAGCACCTTCATGTTCATGTTCTTCCTGGTGGGCACGGCGACGGTCCTGTCCTTGGCGTATTTGAAGACATCAAGGATGCCCCGGGTGATCTCCTCAAGAGGCTGATCCGCAAACTTCACCCTGTGATAAAGCTCGATCTCGTGGCCGTTGTCGATGGAGTTTATAATTATCTCGATCTCTTCGTCCATCGTATTGAAGGAGATGTCCACGCCCTGGGAGTTGATGATATGGTAATAGTACTCGTTTACGAATACTTCGAATGAGTTTATCTTTTCGGTCCGCGTGTCCGAGACGTTCTGTATGGCCGAAAGTACGGTCGCCAGTATGCTGCCGAGACCGTATTCTTTCTTCTCCTCAAAGCTCTGCTCGTCTTTGACCAGTTCGAAATACGGGTTCAGTGCCAGCGAAGCATTGAATTTCATCTTTTCGATCTCGGAGACTATCTTCTCATCAGTGTCTGAAGCGAGAAATTCATGGGCTGCTGCGCCCCTCATCTTCTTGCCGTCCACATCCTTGTCGACATATATGGTAAGTGTGGTATGCACCGTGTCGGAGATCCTGTGCTGGTCCATGGCTCTCTTAATGAAGAAGGCCTGATGTGATACAGTGGACTTCTCAACGACTCTCCAGTCGGAGACTCCGGCAGCCTTGGCTGCCTTTATGATCCTTTCAAGCATTATCCCAACCTCACTTTCGTCTTGATGTACGGACCGCCGTCACTTACGACGACCCACTCCTTGTAGCCCTTGCCGCAGTGTCCGTTTCCGTTGAGGGCAAGATCGGTCCCGAGCATTGTGATGTTGCTCAATAGATCCGGCACATAGCCGGTCAGCACGACAGGCGTGAACATCCTTCCGGTAAACTTGCCGTCCTTGATCTCCTTCGCGCGTGACATGACACACTGTATGCCCCAATGCTTAGGGTCTTCCATTCCGCTGTCCATTCCGTCGATGAAGAAGCCGTACTTGACTGAAGCTATCATGTCCTCGAGGGAATCCGTGCCGGTGCCGAAATAGGTGTTGGTCATCCTCGTATAAGCTTTTCGTTCGAATGACTCTCTTCTTCCGTTTCCGGTAGGCTCAACGCCGAGCCTTGCGGCGCTGAGATTGTCGCAGATGCCTCTCTTGAGGTATCCCTTGTCAAGGATCTGGGTCCTTTCGCAGATGGTTCCTTCATCGTCGAAGAAATAGGAAGCCGTCTGCCGGATGCCTCCCTGCGCTCCGTCATAAAGATCCGTGATGGAGCTGGCAAGCTTTTCTCCCATATGGTACTTGGCTATTGCACGGTCCTTGACGAACATGTCCATCTCAAGACCGTGTCCGAAGGCTTCGTGGGCGATAAGTCCGGCGCCTTCCGGAGTGGTTATGATCTCATATTCGCCCGGAACCATCGGATCGGCATCAAACATGGCCATGAGGTCTTCATAGGCAGGGTCTATCCTCTCGACGATCCTGTCCAGGATCTCCGGTCCGAACCGTCCGCTGTCACTGACCACGTTGTACTGGGTCTCTCCGTCCTTGAGCGCCAGCATCATGATGGCTGCAATGCTGGTGGAATAGGCCTGTATAAGGTCTCTGTCTCTGGATATGAACATCTTCCTGTTCAAGGCAACGCCGTAATTGACTCTTGCCTCGATGATGTTATCCCTCTTGGCCAGTTCATCCGAGATGCCCTGTATCTTCTTGAGTATGGCCTCGTTATCCAGAGAGTAGATCTCCTCACTGGCTTCTCCGGCGTATTCGCCGACAAGAGGTTCTTCTCTGACGAGAGGCGTGGGATACTTCTCGATCCCAAGAGTCTGAAGGAGCTTTTCCTGTTCGTCAAGTTCCTTTCTGATCTTTTCGGCCGTCCGGTTGACATCGCCGAACTCATTGAATGAGAATTCGCTGTATCCGCCGTTTTTGTAGACCCTTACCACGAAGCCCTGCTCGCCGTCAGGATAATCCCTGATCGCTCTCTGCCTCTGTCCGGCAGAAAAATTGATGCCGGTGACATCCGTGGCGAGGACGGAAACATAGTCGAAGTACGGATCAAGGATACTGACCAGTTCCTTGAGCTTCGGTCTGCATTCCTTGAGGTATTCCGATTGTTTTGAAAGCATATATTTACCTCCGTTTCATTGATATATACGCATTAACCGTTTGATCAGCCAGTACGCTGCGATCATCCAGATGATTATGACAGGTATGGCGTACCTGAATTTTGTCTGGAGACCTTCCTCCCAGATGTTTTCCGCCCGGACGGAACACTCTTCCATTACTTCCTTCGGAATGAGCCTGACGGCTATCCATGACAATATCGGCAGCAGGATTATGTCATCCACATACCCCAGTATGGGGATGAAATCCGGGATCAGGTCTATGGGGGACAGGGCATAGAAAACACACACTCCCGCTGCTATCTTGGCGTAAAGGGGAGTGTCGCTCCTGCGCATTGCCAGCGTTATGGCATAGATGGTCCTGTTGACCTTTGCGCTGATGTGATGAAAGAAATCCTGATCTTTCTTTTCCATGCGCTAGCTCCTTGTCTGAGGCTGAACAAGGGTATTGTAGCACAATCGGCCGATTCTTGCCACATGTATATGCGATGCTCCCGGCATTGTAGCCAAAAGAAGAAGTGTGGTATAATCCCGAGCATACGGAGGGAATAAAGATGGACAACAATGACCTTAGAAGACAGCTGGAGGAGATGAGCCGGGACACAGCCACTCTTCCGATGATGCAGAAATACATAGATGACATGGTGCATGTCAGAGGCTTTGCTGATGAGACTCCTCTTGAGGTGATGCTTCTGATACTTGAAGAAACAGGCGAGTTGGCCAAGGAAGTCAGAAAGAGCCACTCCAGGATCAAGAACGACACTTCAAAGCAGTCAAAAACCAGTCTTGAGAGCGAGGTAGGGGATGTGTTCAGCATGCTTCTGGCACTGTGCAGGACGGTGGATGTGGACCTTTTCAAGGCGTTCAGAAACAAGGAGCTGGACAACTGCAGCAGGCACTGGGAATAGGGGAGAGATGCCCCGTCACAGAGGCCTGTTTTGCTTGACTATTACCGGCCTTTAATATATAATCGTCTTTAATCATTTATTAATATAATTATATCTTTTGGAGGAAACATGCTTAATTCGGAAAAGACCATGGACAAGATCATAGCTCTTTGCAAAGACAGAGGCTTCATCTATCCTGGCAGTGAGATATACGGCGGTCTTGCAAACACCTGGGACTACGGCCCTCTCGGCGTCGAGTTCAAGAACAATGTCAAGACACGGTGGAGAAAGAAGTTCATTCAGGAGAGCCCATACAACGTCGGACTGGACGCTGCTATCCTGATGAACCCTATGACATGGGTGGCTTCAGGTCACGTCGGCGGCTTCTCAGATCCTCTCATGGACTGCAAGAGCTGCAAGACGCGTCACCGCGCTGACAAGCTCATCGAAGAAGCCGGCTACGAGTGCGCAGGCTGGTCAAACGAGAAGATGCGTGACTTCATCATAGAGAAGGGCATCAAGTGCCCTGTCTGCGGAAGCACAGACTTCACAGACATTCGTCAGTTCAACCTGATGTTCAAGACATACCAGGGCGTTACCGAAGATGCAAAAAATGAGATCTATCTCCGTCCGGAGACCGCTCAGGGCATTTTCGTAAACTTTGAGAACGTTCAGAGGACGACCCGCCGCAAACTGCCTTTCGGTGTGGCTCAGGTAGGTAAGAGCTTCAGAAATGAGATCACTCCAGGCAACTTTACATTCCGCACAAGAGAGTTCGAGCAGATGGAGCTTGAGTTCTTCATCAAGCCGGGCACCAACCGTGAATGGTTCGACTACTGGAGAGCTTTCTGCCGCGACTGGCTGCTCTCACTGGGCATGAAGAGCGAAAACATGCGTCTGCGTGACCATTCCAAGGAAGAGCTCAGCCACTATTCAAGCGCTACAACAGATATCGAGTACCTGTTCCCATTCGGCTGGGGCGAGCTCTGGGGCATTGCCGACAGAGGCAACTTCGACCTTTCACAGCACTCCAAGTACTGCGGCAAGACCATCGAGTACTTCGATCCTGAGACAAATGAGAAGTATATCCCTCATGTCATCGAGCCTTCACTGGGCGCAGACAGAGTTGCTCTCGCATTCCTGGTCGAAGCATATGACGAGGAGAAGATCGGCGAAGATGATTCACGTGTAGTCCTTCATCTGCACCCTGCACTTGCACCAATCAAGGTCGCAGTCCTCCCTCTGTCCAAGAAGCTGTCTGAAAAGGCAACAGAGGTCTATCACGACCTTCAGAAGCACTTCATGGTAGAGTTCGATGAGGCCGGTTCGATCGGTAAGCGCTACCGTCGTCAGGATATGATCGGCACACCGTTCTGCGTCACATATGACTTTGACACGGAAACAGACGGCTGTGTTACAGTTCGTAACCGTGACACGATGGAGCAGGAGAGGATCCCTCTCACAGAGCTGGTCGCCTACATCGAAAAGGGCATCGACTTCTGATCCTGAAAGATCCCAAAAAACGACAGCGGTCTGCTTTTGCAGACCGCTGAATTGTTTTGAGCTATATATTCTTTTCCATTATGATCTCATCGAGATCCCTTTCGCCGGTGTGTACGAAGCCGAGACTTCTGTACAGCCTCTCCGCGGCTTCGTTTCCTTCTATGTAGCACAGTGTTATCCTGTCGAATCTGTGCTCCTTTTCCATCTCCTCGATAATGAGCTTCGCAGCTTTCTTTCCGTAGCCTTTGCGCTGATACCTTTCATCGATGAACAACTGGCTGAGATCATAGGCTCCAAGCTCGGGGCAGTCATAATACAGGGCCATCCCTATGGGTTCATCGTCAAGTTTGACAAGATAAGCCCTGCTGGACTGATCCCTGTATGCCCACGCTCTCGCAAGTATCCTGTCAGGCGTGGAAACGAAACTCTTCTGATCCTCTCGGACCCTGAGCGAAGTACGCCAGTTTTCAGGGCAGAATCCTTCAAGTTTTACCATCTTTCTCTCCTATTCCTGCATGGTCTTTGTCCTGTCCAGAACGACGACCACCCCGCTGGCAACTATGAACCGGCATCCCGCCAGGCTCTTAAGGCCCACCCGGTCATGATATACGATCATTCCCGCAAACAGCGAAACGATCGGTTCGATCATGTTCAGCACTGCAGCAGTGGAGGCACCCAGTGTCCTTATCCCGTAGGTCAGCAGGTACAGTGCGCATATGGTGCAGAAAAGTGCTATGACGGCCATCAGCACCAATGAGAGCAGGTTTGGCGGGAAATGAAAGTCGTTTATGATAACGTTCCTTACTCCGAAGAAGATGCTGTTTATGGTGCCGACATAGAAGATTATCACGAAGTTGTTCAGCTCGGCTATGGATCCCTTTTTGTTAAGGATGACATAGAACGCATAGGTCATTCCCGACAGCGTGGCGAAGATGACTCCCTTGGGTGCCATTGCGGAAAAGTCTGCCATCAGCACAAGACCGATCACGGCAAACAGGCAGGAGACCAGTTTGAAGAAGGTCGGCTTCTCCTTGAACAGCAGGATCATGGACAGTGTAACGAACAGAGGATTCGTAAAATGGAACATGGTCGCAAGTCCTACTGGTATGAGCGAGTAGGACACGGTCAAAAGGGATGCCGTGAGACCGTAGCCGATGACTGCGGCGAATAATAGTTCGATGAGCTGTCGAGTGGAGACTTTCAGGCTTATCTTCATCAGAAGACAGATAATAAACGCAAAGATCGCCGTGAAAAAGAATCTGTTAAAGACGAGCGCATTGCTGCTGAGTCCCTCTATAAGTACCCTTTTGGTAAAGACAGGCATTATCCCGTAGAGGAAACTTGCACCGATGACGCTTAGTACTCCGTTTCGTGTATTCACCTTCCTCTTACCTCCGATCTGCCTGTATCCAGCGCGATGATTATTCCGGACAGCACTATGAGCACACATCCGATCTTTCCTGCAGGGCTAATTACCTCTCTGAAGAAGAACCAGCCGAGGACTACGTCCATGACAGGTTCGAGCATGTTGAGCACAGATGCGGTCGATGCACCCAGAGCCTTTATTCCGTAGGTCAACAGATACTGCGGGAGCACGGTCGTAAACAGGGCCAGGCACAGTATGAAGAACACCGCTCGCGGGGAGGTGGGCAGCATGAACAGGCCGCTTATGACGGCTCTTGCGCCAAAAAAGATGCTTGCGGCCATCGTGACGTAGAAGATCTTCAGCACCCCGTGAAGCTCGACAAAGTTCCCCTTCTTGTTTGAGATGATGTAAACACCATAGGCAACGCCCGACAGTATGGCACAGACGATCCCAGTGGCTGACAGGGTCGAAAAATCGCACAGCAGGACGAGCCCCACGAGGGAAAGAGCGCAGGAAAGGATCAGCCTGACAGTTATCTTCTCTTTAAAGACTGCCACCATTATCACATTGACATAAAGCGGATAGGCAAAGAGGAGCATCGAGGCCAGTCCTACAGGAATGAAGTCGTATGCGACGGTCAGAAGTGCGCTGGACAGTCCAAAACCGAGTATACCGAAAAGAGCCATCTGGAATATCTGCCCACCGGTGGCTTTCAGTGAGGTTCCGGTAAGTTTCAGTATCGCGAAGGATACCAGCATTGAGGCGAACATTCTGTAAAACACCGTGGAGGTGCTGTTGACTCCCTCGAGAAGTATCCATTTTGAGAAGATCGGAAGCATGCCGTATATGACGCTTGCGACCACTACGCTTATTACACCCTTTTTCATTCCCGCTTTTCCTGGCACCGCCTGTTCGACATATTAGATATGGATATATTATAGCAAAGTAGAGCTTCAGGCAAGACAAGAAAAGCAAGGTATGGTAAAATACAGAATAATGAGAGAACAGGAAAAGGACGGTGCGGGGTTGGATCTTCCGATAGAGTTCTGCCGCAGGATGAAAGACCTTCTGGCAGAAGAATATGAAGAG
>JAEEGI010024522.1_pt1 | contig 11751 bp, 13 predicted proteins | sample 8958751 | NCBI WGS metagenome assembly JAEEGI01 (sample SAMN16246545, study PRJNA631951) | gut metagenome | biome: gut microbiome; feature: rumen; material: KS-attached | host: Bos | place: Iran: Karaj | collected 2018-10 | reverse complement strand
GAATAGCTCATGCCCCGTCGTATCATCAGGATCCTCTTCTCCTCCAGCGGTTTCCTCAGGGCTTCGATCTTTCTCCTGTCAAATTCCAGGAATTCATCCATAAAAAAAACGCCGTTATGGGCCATGGACATCTCCCCGGGAAGAGGTTCGTTTCCTCCTCCCAGAATATTCACACCGGTCATCCCGGGAGTGACTCTTACAAAAGGTCTCTCCATTATAAGCGGCGTACTGCCGTCCAGTCCTCCCCTTATTGAATAGATCATCGACGTTTCAAGTTGTTCCTCCGGGCTGAGCGGCGGCAGTATGGTGGGGATTCTTTCTGCCAGCATGGTCTTTCCCGATCCAGGCGGACCTATCATGAGAAGTCCGTGGCCTCCCGCGACCGCAGTGACTATGGCATCTTTTGCGGTCCAAAGGCCTTTCACATCAGAATAGTCCATGCCGGTGCTTCTCATATAATTGTTATCCGACAGGCTGTAATATGATCTGCTGGCTGAATTCAGGCTGTTCACCACATCCTTGAGCATGGCTGCGGCCACAACCTTTTTGTCCGTGCCTCTGAGGCAAAGCGCAGCTTCCTCGCCGTTCTTTTCAGGCACATACACTTCTCTTATATCATCGCCCAGGCCCTTCAGCATGGGGAGTATGCCTCTTACCGGGATCAGCTTTCCCTCCAGAGACAATTCACCGATGAAGGCTTTGCCCCTGAGCTTTTCCTTCCTGACGGCCCCGGTTATAGCCAGTATGCCCATGGCAATGGGAAGGTCAAAATGGCTTCCCTTCTTTCTGATCCAGGCAGGATAAAGGTTTACGGTCACCCTTCCCTTGGGATAGTCATAGCCTCCGTTAATAACTGCGGCTCTTACCCGGTCACCTGCCTCCTTTACTGCAGTGTCTCCCAGACCGACCACGTGGAAGGCCGGAAGCCCTCTGGCAGAATCCACCTCGCAGGTGACTTCGATTGCCTCCATGCCTATGAAGGACGCGGTCTTAACGATCTCAAGCATCTTGTCCTCCCTTCAGAAGCAGGCCTCAAGATGCTCTACGCTGATCTCGATCACATGGAACTCACAGTATTCATAAGGCAGATGTGTGTTCATAAGATACAGTTCCGCACATCTTCTGATCCTCGCCTGCTTTCTCTCATCCACTGCTTCGCGGCCGCCTCCGAACTGACCCGACATTCTCGACTTGACCTCGCAGAAGACCACCGTATCGCCCTTTCTTGCGATAATATCTATCTCACCTGCTCTTGTAACATAATTCCTGACAAGTATGTCATATCCTTTTTCCATAAGTACGGAGGCCGCAAGGTCCTCGCCCTTTTCTCCCAATATCCTGTTATTCATATCTTATCTCCCGGATCAAAGCATAACAAAAGACCCGATGTCATCACCGGGTCTTCCGAGTTCAATTCGTTATTGATTATTCTTCGGTTGCAGGAGCTTCCTCTGCAACTTCCTCAGCCTCAGCGGCAGGAGCTTCTTCCTCAGCAGGTTCCTCTTCGGGTTCCTGAGTCTGCTTGATGGAAAGGCTGATCCTCTTTCTCTCGGGGTCGATGTCAAGGATCTTGGCACTTACTGTCTCGCCGAGCTTAAGCTCTTCTGCGATGTCCTTAACTCTCTTGTGAGCGACTTCGGAGATGTGAACAAGTCCGTCAAGTCCGGGTTCGAGTTCTACGAATGCACCGTATTCCTTGATCTGGACAACTTTTCCTTCAACTTCCTGGCCTACCTGATACTTGTCATAGATGACTGTCCAGGGCTCGGGTGTGCACTGCTTGAGGCCAAGAGAGATCTTGCCCTTCTCGCGGTTCATGCCAAGGATCTTGACTCTTACTGTCTCGCCGATGGAAAGAACTTCCTGCGGGTGCTTAAGCTTGCCCCAGGAGATCTCTGAGATGTGGAGAAGTCCGTCGATTCCGCCCAGATCTACGAATGCGCCGTAGTCTGTGAATCTCATGACCTTACCCTCAACGATGTCTCCCTCGGAAAGAGTGTTCCAGATGGCGTCAAGTCTCTGCTGCTTCTCTTCCTGTGCGATGACCTTGTGTGAGAACACAGCTCTGTTCCTTCTCTGGTCGATCCTGGTGACTCTAACGTCGAATTCCTGGCCGATGAACTCTTCAGCATCCTCAACATACTTGTCGGAAAGCTGTGAAAGAGGAATGAATCCACTGACTTCCTTGTATGTTGCGATGACTCCACCGTTGACCTTACGGACTGCCTTTACAGTAAGAACAGTCTTGTTCTCGAAAGCTTCAACGATCTCATTCCAGTTGGCATTCTGCTCAAGTCTCTTCTTTGAAAGTGTAATGACGCCCTCGCCGTCATCAGTCTTGATGACTTTGGCCTGTATTTCGTCACCGACCTTGAATAAGTCTGTTAACTTCTGATCTCCTTCCAAAGTTACTTCTTCTTTTGGGATCAAGCCGTCCTTCTTGTATCCCATGTCAACGATGATGCCCTTTTCAGTAACCTGGTGAACAGTTCCGTTAACAACTTCATGGAGTCTGGGAAGACGCATCTGAGCGTTCAGGTCGTAATGCTCCTCTGCCAGGAGTTCCTCCATTGATTTTTCAATTTCGTTATTCATGGTCGAAATAACCTCCCTAATTAGTGTCTGCGGGGTAGACGCACCCGCAGTTATACCTATTTTATTACACTTTTTTATTTCTTGCAACGGTAAATCTTCAATTTTTTCAACGAAGAAAACATTTTTTGAAGCATTTTTTGCGATGCTGAACAACTTCTGTGTGTTGGAGCTCGAAATGTCCCCGATCACAAGCATCATATCGCATTTTTCCGCCAGTTCTGCCGTGCTCTCCTGACGCATGGTGGTGGCGTTGCAGATGGTATTTTCGACCGTGAATCTTTTGCCCTTTTCTTTGAATGCTCTGCACACTTCGTCCAGAACATCCTTTATGATCGTGGTCTGACACACCACAAAAAGATCATCCTCTTCAACTCCGAGGGCTTCTTCGTATGAGTTGACTATGATGGACTTTCTGCACCAGCCTCCGGTGCCCTTTACCTCCGCATGGTCTCTGTCGCCGACGATGACTACGTTCAGGCCTTCATTCTCAGCTTCTCTGACCAGCTTATGGATCCTCTCCACGAATGGACAGGTGGCGTCGATCAGTTCTATCCCCTTTGCCTCAGCGTCAAGATAAAACTGCTCTCCCTCACCGTGAGACCTCACTATTACGGTGTCTCCGGCCTCCGCTTCGTCAAGAGAGTGGATTATCTTTCCTCCCCTTCTGACGATGTCATCCGTTACGGACTTATTGTGTATGAGGGAGCCGCAGATGAGCGCCTCACCCTTCTCGGCCAGCACAGCTTCTGTCTTGTCGATGGCCCGCTTCACACCGAAGCAGAACCCCGCGTTTTTTGCTATCAAAATCTCTTTCATGCCTTGGATTATATTCCAAGGATTCAGCGTTTTCAAGTGCCGGCTTCCCTTTTCATGTCCTCGATGAGAGACAGCAGCCCGAAATGGCTGTAGTTCTTCTCCAGATACTCTTTAATGAATAATTCCAGATACTCTGAACCCCGGGTGTCTGTGATCTCACGAAGTCTTCCGATCAGGTAAGCCACGTTCTCTCTTTCAGTCCTTTCGCACTGTCCGGGTATCACACAGATCCTGACTCTCCCTGTCACATCGTCTGTGAAAATGACCTTTTCATTCAGAATGATCTCCTCGGGAAATATCAGTATATCCTTCAGGCTGTCCAGGGCATCCAGTATCCTTCCTGCAAGTTCAAGGACCTCTGTAGCGCTGAGATCCATAAGGCTCACGTCGCTGAGTCCCCTGAGATCATATACGCCGAGAAGACCATCCTCAGTGTTGATCACGGAAAGAGGGGCCACGGCTTCGGATACTCCGGATACCATGGCCCTTATCACCGATCTGTCAATACGGCTCACATCCGCCATTCTTCTGTTATCCATCACCCCCCTCCGCACACCATGCAGGGGCTGTATCCCTTCAGTTCTGCATCCCTCAGCTGCATGACGAGCCTTACCTCCTCTCCGGCATACTCCTGAACCGCATATCTGCAGTCCTTCCTGTGATACCGGTAGCCGTACTTAGGGAACACCAGTACCTCCACAGACCTTCCTGAACCCATGAATTCTTCCAGAGGCAGCGTGTCTGATCTCTCAGTCTTCCCGGTGTATGCTCTCGACAGTATCTTCATTCTGAAGACGATCCTGCCGCTGATGCCCACCGGATCTGACACCTTCATCCTGGTCTCAGTGTCGATGAGAATGAGATCGTCTATTCCCTTCTTTGAAAACATGTACCGGAAGTTTTTCAGGTCATATGATTCATCCCTGATGCCCGTCAGTATCAGGGGAGCGGTCTCGTCCAGTTTACGGGACTTCTCGCTCTGGGTAAAGACGATCTGTTCGCACCTTGATATGATCTGGATAACCAGGGCTATGGAAATGAAACAGATGATGAATACAGGGAGAGCCATGGATGCCTCCACGATGTAGCTCCCCCTTTTATTTTTTGTTTTCGAAGGTATCTTTGAATCCATATTTCACCCCATTGACCGTCATCTCATATTCCACTCCCGTGTAATAGTCTGACAAAAGAAATCCGGCACAATACGTGTACTTCATGTTGATCTGTATGAGATCCATCATTCTCAGGAGTCGTGTCTTTTCGGGCATGGCTATCAGCAGCGTACTCAGATAATCCTTGTAATCCTGTCCTTCGACGCGCTGAGGCCGCACATATCTTTTTTCCGGCTGATCAGTGTCTAACTCCTGACCTCCGGAATCGCTTTCTTCGGCAGCTATGGCATTTTCTATACTGAGCGCCCAGTTGGCATCACCCTTGATCACCGGGACCCTTTCGCCGTCATAGAGAAGCGCCAGGTCATTCCTCGCCTCCAGAAGCGCCCATGTCTCCAGAATGAGCGCCTGAGTCAGTACTGCCTCCGGTCCCGGAGTTATGAGTTCAGCCGCCTCCAGCGCAAGCTGTCTCTTCTCGGCGCAGGAATAGAGATACACGAGATTCAGCCCGTTTCTTTCCACCAACAATCTTCTGTAAACGGCTCTTCTTGCTTTCTCATCATCCGGCTTCCCCGAGATTATGTATTCGACCTCATTATTAAAAAAAGTTTTCCCAAGATCTCTATCGTCCACATGATCCTTAAAGACAAGGAAGATATAGGGTATCTCAAGAATGCTGTTCAGCCCGTCTGTCCCTGCAGACCCTCCTTTGTAAGAATGTGACGGAAGCGCATCCAGTATCCAGTCTGCGGAAATGTACCTGTTCGCGGACTCCCCTTCATTCTCCTCTTCCTCATGGGATAAGTCCGCCGCAGGCCTCCACAGTCTCCGGACACAGGCGCCCGCCTGACTTCTGAAGTTTTCAGGTCTTGTGAGTTCATAACCGTCCAGTCTGCACACAATGGAAGAGACGTCGATGTAGTCCTTATCACCGAAGGAATAGCCGGCATACAGGCTGAGTTTATCCTTGACCAGAATCCCGTTTGCAAAAAACCCGTATAATCCGTATCTGTCTCTTAGTTCAGTGTCATATTCTGCGGTTATGCTTCCCGCCCACACGTTCCCCAGGCTCTTTACCGCTGAATCCACGGCTGATCTGTGGGAGGCATTTATCACCGCCCCCGACATGATCAGCATCCCGGACAGAAAGACGGTAAGGTAGACCACGTAGGAACCTTTTTTGTTAAACTTCCAAAGTCTCATAAGTCTCCGCTCTGTACGCATCATGTTCCGCTATCTGATCACCGAGAGCCGTGTAAAAAGTCATCATCAGCCCTATCAGACCCACCAGGATCAGAATGGTCACAGGAACAGTCAGCGCCGCCTCCACGATCTTCATCAGAATCTCGCCCTGTCAAGCGAAGAAAACGTATCGTTCACGAAGTCCGTGATCTGTGTTTTGAAGATAAGTCCCAAAGCTACCGCTATGGCGACCAGTATGGCCACCTGGACCATCTCCATTCCCCTCTTGTTGAATAACCTCTTCATAATCAATACCTCCTTATCTATGTTATCTGCATTACTGCAGGGGCTGACGTCATGAGGATCAGGGAAATAAGCATTATCCCCAGAGGAAAGCTCATCTTCGTCTCCGCCACCCTCATCCTCTCAAGGCACAGGCGCTTCCTCTCCTGCCAGAGTCCCTCGGACAGTTCGGAGAGTCTCTCCCATATCTCCGTGCCGCGGTTTCTGTTTTCATAAAGAAAATTCCCCGCTTTCTTCAGTTCCTTCACGTCGGTCCTGCATGAAAACTCGTAAAACAGCGAGATCACATCCTCTCCCGTCAGGTTCGATGTCACTGCCATCTTAAGCACCCTGTCCCTGAAGAATCCCCTTTCTGCCTCCGGGATGCTGCCGTACTCGCCTGCCACGTTCATGAAAGCGTCTCTCAGTATCAGGCCGGAATCCATGAGGAGCAGCACCTGGTTCAGAAAGCCTGGGAGTTCCATGATCACGTCCTGTTTCTCCCTGAGAGCCTTCTCTCTCTCTTTCTTTTTTCTTCCCGGTTCAAAATTCAACTCTGTTTATCCTCTCTATCATGACCAGCGCAAAAGCCGTAAGCCCCAGAGACATCAGAGCCACCATGGCCCCTGAGGAGGAAGAATATACCGGACTCATGTACTCCGGTGCGAAGGTCCTCATGGCCAGGACCAGAGCTACAGGTGCAAGTCCCACGATCCTCCCTTCAGACAGTTTGGCTGCCATCATGGAACGGAGTTCCCTGTCCATCTCTATTCTGTCCGCTATGACCTCCGTGGCGCGGGATATTGCCCTTCCCATGTCTCCTCCGGTGGTCTTGCAGCTCTCGTATACGTTTGCAAAATCCTGTATGTCTCTGAGCCCCGAACGCTCCGCGAAGTCCTTCAGGACCTTCACGTCGGTCTCGTTGGCCTCCTCCATGCTTCTGAGCATCCTTCTGACCTCCTTTACTATGCGGTCAGTTTCTCCATAGGTGTTCCCCCAGAAGTCAAGAGATTCACTGAGAGCCTGCTTCATGTTCCTTCCGACCGAAAAAGACGCAGCCATGGAATACAGCAGATCTTTGAACTGGAGGAGCAGTTCTCTTTTTTCCTTTTCCTCCTCCTGTCTCCTGAAGTAGGGATACAGAAGCAGGAATACTGCGGACAGAGCTGCTCCGGCCACAAAACTGTCAAAGTATATCTTTCCCAGGATCATTCCTGCTGCAGGCGCTCCCGCCAAGAATTTCCACATGCCTCGCACTCCTCTCCTCTGCTTTTCTCAGGTTCCTTATGCCTCCGCCCTCCTTCATGAGGTCATTCAGGATGAATTCTCCGTTCTCATATCCCATGACCTCCTTCATCTCAACTATGTGTCTGTTTCTGTGGCTGTCTCTTTCCAGATGGATCATCACGTCTATTCCTTCTGCGATCTGAGCTCTTATGGCCTCCACATTAAGGGACACAGCCATGAGATACATGGATTCCAGTCTTTTGAGCATGCCTTCGGCGGAATTGCCGTGGCCTGTGGACATGGATCCTGAATGACCTGTGTTCATGGCCTGAAGCATGTCCACCACCTCGCCGCCTCTCACCTCTCCTACTATGATACGGTCCGGCCTCATCCTGAGACTGGTCTTTATCAGATCAGCCATGGTCACCAGGCCCTTCCCCCTGGAATTGGCGTTTCTGCACTCCATGTGTACGATGTTCTCAATGTGGCTCAGCTTGAGTTCCATGGAATCCTCTATCACGATCACCCTCTCCTCCTTAGGCACATAGTCCGAAAGAGCGTTCAGCAGAGTTGTCTTTCCCGATGAAGTTCCTCCGGAGATGAAGAGGTTGTATCCCGCCTCCACCAGGGCTCTCAAAAAATCCGCCTGCCCGGCTGTCACCGTACCGTTCCTCACCAGATCCTCCATGGTGATGTATTTGTCCGAAAACTTCCTTATGGTCAAGATCGGGCCATTCAGGGCAACGTTCTTGTACACTCCGTTGACTCTGGAACCGTCCTCAAGTCGAGCGTCCACAATGGGATTGAGTTCATTTATTTCTCTGTGTACGCTGCCGGCTATGTTTCTGATGACTTCCTCCAGATCCTCGGTGGTGTCGAAATTCAGACCGTATCTCTCTATCTTTCCGTTCTTTTCGTAGAAGATCCGGTCCTTGCCGTTGACCATTATTTCAGTAACATCCTCGTCCTCTGCCAGGGGGTCCAGTATTCCGAGTTTTCCCTTCGTAAGAAGGAATGTTTTGCGGATCAGTCTGTCCAGTTCCTCCCATTCCAGTTCCAGGGACTCCCTGTGGCTGAACACCGTGCTGACGATGACCGACATAGGGTCCTCACAGCCGCTCAGCATGGCGCGTCTCGCCTCCTCAAGCACCGTTCTGCCAAGTTCTTCCGTAACCATACTCATCCATCACCTCTCTGAAAAGCTTCCCCACCTGAAGTGCAAAGTCCCCTGACATGCTGATCTTCACGTCCTGCCCATCCCAGGTAAAGGAATCCTCGTCCCGGGGGATCGTCTGACCTCTGTTGTAAACGGTCACATCTGCATCCGGGTCAGGCTCAGGCCTCCTCCTGTCCATTGCGTTTATGACTTCGATCCTTGCGTTGCCATCTATGGGCACCTTCCTTCCGGAGATCACCGCATATTCACATCCCGATCCTTCGATGATCCCAAGCAGCGTCTCTCTGTCCGGATCTCTCAGGGATATGGCCAGCGGACCGTATCTGTCCTTTGAAAGGTAAGCCCCCACAACGGGGTCTGCCCCTGTTCTCAGGAGATACATGAGTTCCATGGACTGTCTTTCCGGAACTTTCACACATTCCAGATAATCTGGTTGCCCGTATCCGTCCCCGCTTATGTACAGGACCCTTCCGTTCAGCTTTCCCGCCATGATCCTTGCAAAGGTAAGGGAGACAGCTGTCAGTCCGCTGCCTCCCGTACCTGATGTAAAAATAAAAAGGCCTTTCGGGCCTTTATTTGCTCTCTGAAGCCTTTTTCCTGTTCTTTTGAAATACTGGCCTTCCATCCTGTTCAAGGCCTCTGAAACCGGAAATATCGCCTCCAGATCGTCCTCTGTGATCACGAAATCATATTCCCCGCCGTCTTTATTAACAGTATCTGTTTCGATGCCCGGAGCCAGTTCGGCGAACCGCTTCGCAAGCTTCATCGCCATGCCCGGATCTGCCAGCCTTATGGATATCCTCATCTTCCCAAAGCAAAACGCGGACCTCAAGCCCGCGTTCCTTTCATTTAGTCTTTAACCTGATATCATCATATCACGTCAAAACATCCTTTTCAGCCCATTTTCAAAAATAGATTGTTCTTTTCGGAACACATTTTCATATGAGTCTGAGGTTCTCTGCCACCCGGAATATGAGCCTCTGCTGCCACTTCTTCCAGGTATTGATGCAGTGCCCCATGTCGTAAGGAACATCATAGACCAGTTTATCCTCTATTCCGTCCCTGTACTCGAAGGGGATGGTCATAAAAGCTTCCTCAATGGCGTTGATCCTCTCTTCCGTAGATGCGATCTCCACCGCCTTGTCAGCCATCCTGTCTGAGATGTAGCCGCTCTGTCCCACGATGTCCGTCAGGTCACGCCCGGTCAGGCCATAGGCGTCTCCTTTGAGGTACTCCAGCTTCTTCCTGAGCCTGTCAAGGTCCTTGATGGCATACAAAGCCTGGCGGTACACCGTCTGCGGGAGCACATAGCTCCTGTCCTTCATCTGCTGAAAATCATTCATATCTCTCCCTTTCTCCGATAGTCCGATCCCAAGCAAAAACTTATTTAATTGTTCCCATTGTAGAATACCGGCCGGCACACCTGCCATTGCCAATTTGGCAATTCCACGCCTTCGCCCTGCCAACTTGGACATCTCTGTTTCCCGCAACAAAAAACTGCAGGCTGAATTCCTGCAGTTTCTCATCTTGATGTTTTGCCCTAGTCTCTCAAGAGGGCGTGGATCCTCTCATTCAGCATCTCGAGAGCGACTCTGTTGAAGCCTCCTTCCGGCACTATGATGTCCGCGTATCTCTTGGAGGGTTCCACGAATTCGTCGTGCATGGGCTTGACGGTGGTCAGGTACTGTTCAACGATGTTGTCCAGTGTCCTTCCTCTCTCGTTCACGTCCCTTAATATCCTCCTGATGATCCTCACGTCTGCGTCCGTGTCGATGAAGACCTTGATGTCGCAGAGGTCTCTCAGTTCCTTGTTCTCAAAGATCAGGATACCTTCCACCACGATGACCCTGGCGGGTTCAACTCTCACCGTATCGTCCACCCTGTTATGGATGGTGAAATCATATACCGGCCGGTCGATGGCATTGCCTTTGGCAAGCTCTCTGATGTGCTGGATCATGATGTCGGTATCGAAGGCGTTGGGATGGTCATAGTTGATCTTTTTGCGCTCTTCGAAGGTGATGTCGTTATGCTGCTTGTAATAGAAATCGTGGCTCAGGATGCAGATCTCGTCGTTGAACTCTTCCTTGATCTTCCTGATCATGGTGCTCTTGCCGCATCCGGTACCGCCGGCGATGCCGATAATGATAGCGTCCTTCATGACTGTCTCCCCTTACTCCTTCGTAACAACAGAACCCAGATTCATTGAAGCCTTCTCCAGCTCCAGCATTATGTTGTTGATCTCCCTCAGTTTCTCCGGGGTGATGTTTCCCTTGTCCACGGCCGCATCTGTCTGGGCCAGGATGTTGGAAACTCCGCTTTCGATGGTCTTGAGCCTCTGTCTGATGGCCTCCAGACCATCCTTGTCGACGATGGCTTCCTTGATCACTTCGTCGGTGGATACCATCTCGCCGGTCTCCAGCTCGAACTCGCAGTTGGCGAAGATGGGCGTGGTGCTGAGACCCAGCACCTCCTGGACCTTCTTGGCGAAGTCGATCTTGGACTGCTCCTCGCCGTGTACCAGGAAGATCTTCTTGGGGATCTTCTGGAATCCGCCCAGCCAGTCAAGGAGTCCCTCCTGGTCGGCATGGCCGGAGAATCCCTCAAGGTTGTGGATCTCTGCCGCCACCAGGACTGTCTCGCCGAAGAGTTTGACTTCCTTGGCTCCGTCTATGATGGCTCTTCCCAGAGTTCCCTCTGCCTGATATCCCACGAATACTATGCTGTTCTTGGGATTCCACAGGTTATGTTTCAGATGGTGTCTGATACGGCCTGCCTCGCACATGCCTGATGCGCTTATGATGATCTTGGGAGTGGGATCAGTGTTGAGAGCCTGAGATTCCTCAGTGCTCCTGGTGAACTTCAGGTTCTTGAAGTCCAGCGGGTTGTCGCCTGAAAGAATGTATTCCTTGGTCTCGTCATCGAATACCTGGGCGTTCTTCCTGAACACCTCAGTGGCAGTGGTGGCCATGGGGCTGTCAACGTAAACGTTGATCTTGTCCAGTACCTCCGCATACTCCGGATGATGTTCATAGAACATGTTGAACTCGTAGATCAGCTCCTGAGTACGGCCCACAGCGAAAGCAGGGATTATGACGCTTCCGCCGCGCTTCACAGTCTCAAGAGTTATGTCGATCAAGCCGTTGATTGAAGTCGAGTTCTCCGGGTGCAGACGGTTTCCGTAGGTGGATTCCATGATGAGATAGTCCGCCTTCTTGATCTTTTTGGGATCTCTCAGTATGGGTCTGTCCTTGACTCCCAGGTCGCCTGAGAAGACGATCTTGGAAGTGTTGTCACCTTCCGTCACCCAGATCTCCGTGATGGCTGATCCCAGGATGTGCCCGGCATCGTTGAAGACTATCT
>JAEEGI010024521.1_pt1 | contig 11751 bp, 7 predicted proteins | sample 8958751 | NCBI WGS metagenome assembly JAEEGI01 (sample SAMN16246545, study PRJNA631951) | gut metagenome | biome: gut microbiome; feature: rumen; material: KS-attached | host: Bos | place: Iran: Karaj | collected 2018-10 | reverse complement strand
GTTAAAAATAAAGCTGAAAACAAACTAATTGATAGAACCCTTAATAGATTACTTAAAAAACTATTTAAATAAAAAAGGTATTGAAAAATACCTTTTTCTTTTGTATAATATTAAACATTACATTTAGGAGGAATTTTTATGAAAAATGAAATTAGAGAAGCTTTCGTTAAAAAAATTAATAGTTTGGAAGAAGTAAAAAAACAGTTAAATGATGAATATGTTAAAGTTTTAGTCAATTTTATGGTAGAATCTGCTTTAGGTGTTAATAAGCTTGGAGTAACAGAAGAACACGTTATTACAAATAATCATTTTGGTAGCGATTGTAAATATAAGATTTTTTTGGGCAATACTATGTTTAGTATTGACCTTTATCCAACCGAAAAAGATATTATGTTTAATTCGGAATACTACAATGAAGATTATATAAATGAAGAATTAGATAAATATGATGCTGCTATACACGTTTACCGTGATGATGAACTTGGTAAAATACATTATGTTAGATTAGTATACACTCATATGGAAAAAGAAAAAGAGCAAGAAAAAAGAAGATAATATATCTTCTTTTTTTATTGTATTTCTTGTACTACTATTATAATCATAGGTTTACATTCAGTTTCTTTATAGAAATACTTACCTAACCTATCTCTTATATCCATTTTAATTTTATTGTAGTCAATATAGTTTTCACGTACATTTTCGTATACTATGTTAGATACAATGTTTTCTGATTCTTTAATCATATCTATATTATCTTTAACATATATAAAACCTTTAGTAAGTATATTTGGTTTATTGATTATAGTACGTGTTTCTTTATTAATATTTACATCTACTATAACAATACCACTATCTGATAGCATTTCACAATCTTTTAAGACTAAATCTCCAATATCTCCAACAGTTTTACCATCAATTAATACTTCATCTACTTTAACTTGTTCAAAAATATCAGGTTTTAATTCACCATCAACGATTGTTGCAACATCACCATTAAGTTTTAAAATGATATTATCTTTTGAAATACCTGTTTGATTTGCAATATCAGCATTGGCATATTGATCTTTATATTCACCTTTAACAGGAAAATAATATTTTGGTTGCATTAAGTTAATCATTAACATCAAGTCTTCTCTACTTGGATGTTCAAGTAAGTGTACTTTTCCATTTAAACTTATTACATTCATATTAAGTTTAGCAATATCATCCATAATTTGAACCATACGTTTTTCAATACCTAAATACATTGGTTCAGTAATGAAAATAGTATCATTTTCATTTGGCTTTATAAACTTATCGACACCTTTAATAATACGCTCTAAGTTCATATATGGTTTTTCTTTACCATCACTTATTAAGATAATGATGTTTTTATCATTAACATTAGTCAAGTCACCAATCTTATTTTGATCAATTGATAAATACTTATTCTTAATAGCCATATTTATCATATCTTGTAAACTCTTACCCATAATAACAATCTTACGATTAGTTTTTGATACTTCATCAAAGATTTCTTGAATACGTAAGATATGGGCTGGTAAAACACTCATAATAATACGATTTGGATTATTATTTAAAACTGTTCGAATAAACTTATTTACTTTATGATTTGGACTTGTGAAACCACGTTTAGCTGCATATAAGCTTTCACTCATTAAACATAAAACACCTTGTTTACCAATATATGCAAGTTTACCAATATCCGTTCCATAAAAACCACGTTGCCCTGGATCAAAGATAAAGTCACCTGTATAGACAATCGCACCATCTTCTGTATTTAATACATAACAGAAACAATCAGGGATTGAATGCGTTACACTAATTGGAAAGACACTATTCTTACCCATATTTAGTTTAAGATGTGGTCTTAAAACATGAAGATTAGCTTTACTAATACCATCATTTTGTAATTGTAATTTAATAATCTCAATTGTAAATTTAGAACCATATATCGGGATATTAGGAAAATCCATAATTATATCTGATAAGGCTCCCATATTACTTTCATGACCATGAGTTATAAAAATACCTTTAATTTTTTTATAATTTTCTTTTAAATAATCGTTACTTGGTATTATATAATCAATACCTAGCATACGCTCACGGGGATACTTCAAACCAGCATCAAAGATGAAGATATCATTATCTACATCACACACATACATATTTTTACCGTCTTCATTTAATCCACCGAGAGCAAATATTTTTATTTTTGACATAAATTCACCCTCTTTATAAATTTTTAAAAGAATTTTATCATTACAATGATATCATTAATGATAATTTTATGCAAGAAAATAATTAATAAAAAAAGTAGTGAATTATCATCACTAACTTCTTTTAAACATAATATCTATATAATTATATTAATCATTCTCAGTATCATCTTTTTTTTCTAATTCAGCTAATCTGTTTCTAATTTGCGAGGATAAATATATAATTTTCTTTTTAGATTCAACTAATTCATTTTTATTTTTTTCAATCATCGAAATAATATTATCCGTTTTAGAATTATTATTATTTTTTTTAATATCACTTAAAGCCATATCATAATTATGAATTGCTTTTTCTATTTCTTTGATAGCTAAATCATTTTTACTAATTGATACTCTAGACATTATTATTCACCACCCATAAATAATAAAAGGTGTTGAAAATAATCAACACCCCCATTATTATTAATTACTTAACCATATTAACATTATTGCTGTTGCTTGCTCCACCGTTAGAGCCACCGTTACCAATATTAGATAAAGCGGCTTTAATACCAGCTTCACTCTTAGCATAAGCCTCTTTAACTTCAACAATTTTTGAACTTAATTCTTTTAATGGTGTTTCCATTGTTGCAAGATAAGTTGGAATCTTATTAACTGCTCCTTCTACTGCAGTTTGAGCATCTCCAGTATAAGATGTTACACTTATTTTAGTACCACAAGCAGTTAAAATATTTGCAATATTTGCTTCTATTTTTGTTAATGCTGCTTCAACTTGGGAATAATCGAAATCTTTTGCTACACCACCAGCACCACCACCAAGACCTGCATTTGCATCAGCAGCTTCATATATTTTTCTTAATTCTAATTTCATCATTATTACCTCCTATTGATAAATCTTAAGTGCATTTTCTACTTCTGTTAAAAGATTATTTCCATCTGATATTGCTTGAGATTGCTTAGTTTGAATTTCTGCAATTGCACCAGTTGCACTTGCTAAGAAAGACTCACTCTTTTCATCTTTCCAATACGCACTCATTCCTTCTAAAGTTTCTTTCATTGCGTTTAATTCTTTTGTAATAGTTTCATCAATTGTTTTTAATTGACTTCTTTCAGCATTAAAATTGCCTTCATAATGCATTGCTGCCATCTTTTCACCTCCAAAAATATGTAAGGATCTTATCCTCTATTATCATTTTATCAATAATAAAATAATATTACAATTATTTTATTAATTCTTTACATTATTTCAATAAAAAAAACAGATAAAAGACTTTATCTGTTTTCAATTATTTATTTAGTTCTTACACTATTTTTTTTTTCTAAAAAGTCAATTAAAATGGATTTTCGATATAATGGTACAAGAGGTATCATTTTTTCTACTTTATCATATAAACTATCTAGTCCTTCTATATTACTTAAATCAAAGTCTAATAAAGCGACAATTACTTCAACAAACAAATTGGGATCATTTGTATTAGCTAATAATAATAAAGCTTTTAATTCATTTTGATTATCTTCACTAATGATACAATCTACAAATCTTTTTTGCCATATCGTTGATTTAGTTGGCAATTCTTGAAATAATCTTTGCCAATCTTCTTCTGTAAATGCCTCCAATATATCAATTGTGTCATCACGAGTTGTATCATCCCACCTAATATCAGAAATCATATCATCATATGCATACATTGTTACATTGTGATCAAATTTATCATACATAATAACACCTCCCATTTAAAATAAGGTTTCACTAATTCTTATTTTATCAATTATATTGTTTTAATACAATAATGTTTATATTCTTTTTTCAGATAACTTCATCGTTTCTAGCGTTCTTGAATATTTTTCACTAAGTCCTTCTAAATATTCTCTTCTTCTTAGTTTAGCAAGCCATTCTTTAGGAATGTTTTCATAGCCATAAAGAACGCCAGCAAGTGATCCAGCAATACAAGCACTTGTATCAGTATCATAACCAACTTTAATACAATTTTCGATTGTTTCACGATAACTATTACTATTCATTATAGCGTACATAACAGTTTCTAAAGTATCAATAACATAACCACTTTCATTAATGTCTTCAATTTTTAGATAAAAATTAGGATTATTAATTCTTTTAAAGCGTTCTACTGTTTCTTTTGAAAAATAATTTTCATATTTAGTAAATATCATTGCACTAAAAGCCATATTTTTATTTCTAGTTCTAACTAACTCTTTTAAAAAGATTGTATACATAAAACATGCCATGATACTTATCTCATTACCATGAGTTAATGAAGAAGCTTTAGTAATAAAGTCGAGAGTCTCATTATCATCTAAATCGTTTTCAATGCAATATATAGAGAATGGTAAAATTCTCATTAAGGAACCGTTACCATTATCCATAAAATCACGACCACCACATTCAGTAGGACTAACACCATTTGCATATCTAACTAAAGATTTATTTACTACTCCTCCTAAGCCAAAAGGAAATTCTAATGAAGAATATTTTCCTTCATTCCACCATCTAAGATAATTATTCATTATACTATCATAATTGATAGAACGATTGGCACAAATCGCTTCCATTGTTGCAACAATCATAGATGTATCATCACTCCATGCACCACTTGGAATTGCTTTTGACCATCGACTAACAAAACCCGGATTATTGTCATTTCCAATCATATCACCAAGTTCTAATTTAGATATTTCCGCACGACTTAAAAATTCATAGGGAACGCCGTAGGCATCACCAACGGCCGCTCCCAACAAAGCATCTCTTATATAGTCATTAGTAGAACTAATCAAGTCTTCATAATTACCATTTATTATATGCCAATAGCCATCTTTGGTTAAAGTTCCAATTGGTAATTCTGGAGAAATAATCTTGCCATTCTTATTAACAATAAATCCGCTTACCATGATATCATTAAATGTTGCGTTAAGATTTCTTGTAACAAGATAACTTCCATTACTTTCTGCAAGAACTTTATATTTTCTACTATTATTATTGTTACTATTACTATTATTGTTATTATTCATAAAACCTCCTTGTTATATAACTCGCCATGGAATATTCAAATTATCTAACATTTTAGTAACCACAGGATCTGGTTCAACTAAGAAAACTATTTCCTCAATTACATCAATGCTATGAGCATATCTTCCATGAACTTGAATCTCGATATATTGGTCACCTCGATAAGAATGATTTGGAGCAAAAGTCTCTAAATTAGCATTTTTGATTTCGTCTAAACTAGTTACACCATCTAAGAATTCCTCAAATGAACCTAAATATTCTGGATTAGTTGCTGGAGCACCAGCTTGAATTCCAGGTCCAACACCTTGATAATATGCATAATCAAGAGAATCACCAATTGTTATTGTTGTATTATCCATTATCTTTGATTTATTAAAGATAAGGACTACTTGGGTCTTATCTCCGTCTCCTCTTCCATACCAATATCCTGGTCCGCTACGATAATAATTTATAGCTTTTGAAGTGTCAGATGCCGTATTTAAATCTGGAAATAACATTCCATATACAGCAGCATCACTTGCATCGACCGTTGGAGGAACAAAGAACAATGCATTTTCAAGTTTTCTTCTTTCTCTTGGGTTATATGCCCCATTCGAAGAATTAGATTCATGTTGATTTTTTATCCATGATGTTAGAATTGCTTGTAAAGTATTCATTGAAATACGATCACCAAAAGCAGACTCACTAACAATTTTATTTAAACCTTGACGAATCGCACTATACACTTCTTCTCGTGTAGCACCAACTCTATAAGCAATCTCATCTACTTTAGCATCCATTGCTGCTTGTTGTTTAGGTGTTATTTTTGATGGTAATTCTAGGATATTATTTATTATCCAATCATTAACTAAATCATTTTCATATTCGATTGTTAAATTATAAATACTTATTAGATTAGCATCATCTGCTAATTCACTTTCTGTAAAGAAATATTCTTGACCATATTTATCTACAATTCGATATCTACCATCTTCCATCAATATAGCTTCATGACGATATTTATAAGCTATCATATCATAGAATAAGTTTTCAGAATTAATTATTTCACTTGATAAGGCAAAAGTATCACCATATGTTGTTGTAATAACTAACTTTCCTTCTTCATCAATCGTCGTAGACTTTATTATATCACCAACATGTTTTTTTAGTTTTGCATATTGCTGATCACTTATCATAACACCAATCATATTATAAATTTTTGGATTTCGAAGTTGCTTAGAATTTAATATTATAGTATCACCATTTGTTGTTACAAGTTTAAAATTATCTCCATCTCGACTCCATGATGATAAACCTTCATGATGTGTATTAACGATGGAATCAAAAAATAATTGATTTAATAAACCGCTATCCGATAAGCCACCACGTTCAGCATAAATTTCTGAGCCATTCAATCGTGTAATAACATATCTACCATTTCTTACAGTAATACCTAAAATAAAATTATTTATGAAACACATACTAATATAGAAGTTATCATATTCTTCACTCAACATCATGTCAATACTATCATTTATTGTTTGATTATCCAACTCATCTGGAGCAAAGGAAAATGTATATGTTCGACGAGAAGTAACTCCTAATACTGAAACATGATATTTACCATCACTTACAGCAACTGATATAAATTTACCAGGATATTTTTCTCTTAAATTTAAATATCTTTCATCAGTTAGCAAATCTATTTTCAATTGTACATCATACTTGAATAAATCACGTTCTTCAATAATATCACCAAATTTATTGGCAACAATTCGAAAAACTTTTCCATCATATGAAAAACTTTCTATTCTATTTTTATTTCTTTCTCTAAAATCAAGTATATCGGGATCTGTTGCTGCTATTAATTTATTTTCAGCAAGACCATTAGACAATTCCCTAGTATCAAAAGTAATTGTTTCACCTGTTGCCACTACAAGGGTATACGTTTTATTTAAAGGATCACACGTAACACTATCTATACTTGATTGATAGTAATCTCTCATCGCTTTATAATCAAATGAAGTTACCATATCTAAAGCCGTTTTTGCTAAGCCTGATTCCACATCTTCTTTAGATAAAGTAATTACGTCTCCATGAATTGTTGTTATTCTATATTTACCATCCGAAATAGAAACATTAGTAATATCATTAGAATAGATATTTCTAATTCTAAAATAATCTGAATTTGTTAACATTTCGATTTGTTCACGAGTTGCTTCATTACCAAGCTCAGATGATGGAACAACGAAACTATCATCACCAACTTTAACAGTACAAGAGTCATTTTCTACATTAATACTTAATCCATTATCACCATATTTTGCAGTAAGATCTGCAACTATTTGTTCAACTGGAATTTGAGTTGAACTATTATTTGATGTTGTTACAACATCATAAGTATTTGGTCTTCCTGAATCAAACATTTCCCCTTTAGGATATATAGATGCAATATCACCATTAGTAACTTCAACTATTAAATTAATTTTTTGTCCTGTTTCAGGAATAGTATACTCAAATTCATAATACGCATTTCTTAAATCAATTAGACCGGTCTTAACATTCTCTTTAATTTGAAGATGAGAAGGCACCTTATTTGGAATAGAATTAAATTCATCAGCAATAGCCTGTAAATCCAACCCTGCAGGAAATAATGTTGTATATTTACCTCTAGTAGGGTGATTCGTATATTCCCAATATAATGTAATAAAGCCATTAGCATCTTGGGCAATTCTACCAAGTTCATGACCATCATTTTTATCTTTAATAACAAGGTCTCCATTTGCCGCATCCGTATCAACATCAACACCAGTAAATAAATTTTCTCCTATTTTAATACTAATAGTTCCATCTCCTAATTGTAATGCAAAAGATTCAAATGAATGCAATCCTGTTGATTTTCTTTTCTTAAATTCACCGTTTAAATGACTTAAAAGACTTGCCCAATTATAATTAGGATTAATCTTAGTATAGAAACCTGTTATTCTATCAATCCATAATCCATTAACATCATCTCGCATAAGACGCATTGACGCATCACGTAAATTAGTTCCATATAATAATTCTGGATCAATTACTGCAAGAATATTTCCATTACTATCAACACGTATAAATTGATTATTTGCTTCATCAAAACAAATCTTTTCTTTACTATATAATTTAATTTCATTATCTAATAAAACATCAGCAGGAATTTCTATTCTTCCATTAACAGAAGTACCATTTTTAATAGCATTTCTAATAGATTCAGGTATATTACTATCCTCTTGGATAGGTATAGCTGATTTAGCCTCTTCATTACTATCAATTTCAGAGCCTTCGCTTAAAGAACTATCTTCTTGAGTATCAAGACCTTCTGTACCGGCATCTTCACGAACATTGATATCTTCACCAACATGGCTATCTGGATTTATATCACTTGGACTACCTTGTTGACTACCTGGGAATGTGAAATCATCAATACTTGGTCCATGGAATTCCATTCCTGTATATGGTGATAGATTTGGTGTTCCACTATTAACATGACCAGCACCACCCATGATAGCTTCAGCAATAAATCCTGAAGTAAAGGCATCCCATCCAGTATCCATTACTTGACTAATTGCAAAGGCACTAGCTTCAAAATCTGTACAATTTGGATGAAGCTTTTTATATTCCATAAACTTTTTATATGCCAAACTATTTTCTTTTGACAAAGCAAAATCCCATATATGATCTAGTACTTCAGTAGCTAATTCTTCTTCACCACCAATTAAACCTTGACTTACCATACAATAACTTGTTAATAATAATTTTTCAGCAAATGGTTGCATTTTAGCTGGTAAAGCTTTAATTCTATTAGAGAATAGTGAAACAACAGTTCCTGAAGATAAAGCATTTTGATATGCAGCTTCAAGTCCTAATAAATGTGTTAAAGAAAATGATTCCATAACAATTTCTGTTGTTGCCTTTAACCCTGAAAGAAGAAGTGCAGTATTATCATCAATTCCTTTAGTTTTAGCATCATAAAATGAAGCATTAAAAACAGGTAAACCCATAATAAAAGTACTTGATAAAGTAACTGATAAACTACTACCACCAGTTGCATAAGCAACTAATAAATTCATCATTGATTGATCTAAACTATAAACAATATTATAAGCTTTTTCCCATCCAGCACCATATTGTTTACCCATATCTGCTGCTAATGTAGTATGCCATGTATTTGCTGGATTATATACGTTTGTTAAAAAGATCTCATCTCCTCGACCCTTCTTTCGCATAATTATTCCAGCATTAGCCAAAGCAATAAAAGGTTCCGTGAATAATGCTAAGGTTCCTGAAAGAACATTAGTTCTTGCAAAATTGGCATCTTTTGCTGTTTGAATAGCAGCATTTCTTCTATCAAATTCTGCTCTCATACTCATAAGATATTGATAACCAGCTTCATAACCTTCAGTATTACATATATAATTAAACACCTCAATTTCACTAGGATAAATAGCTCTTAATTCTTTTCCTGTATTAGGATCTACTACAACTGCATTAATCCATTGTTGAAATTCATTAAAGAATATTTGGCGTTCATCACCATAAAAATAAAATTCTTGACCATCATCTCCACATACATTTAAAGCATTACCTTCTATATCAGGTAAAATAATTGCATCACCATTTAACATTCTTGCTAATAGAGCCCCTCGATATTCTGGAGTATCCATAAAGGTATAACGACCTGCTTCTACTCCAAAAATATTGATTATTATATGCCAATCATTTCGATAATAAGTTATATCTTGAGCAGGAGCTGCTTTAAACTGACTTTTAGCTTTAAAGTCAGGTTGCATTGTATATTTATCATATTTCAAATTATAATTTGTATTCGCTTCAACATTAGACTTTATTTCTAATAAAAAGTCTCGTTCTAGAATTAATTCTCTTCGTCTAGCAATTAATTCAGGATTATCAGATTCCCATTCACCTCTTATTGATTCATTAAGTAATGGAAACCAAACATTCATTTCTTGATTTTCTAATCTATCAGGTAAATCAACTTCTTGATTATATTCAAGTACTTGGATAAGTTCACCATTTTCATCCAATTGTACACGATGATCTGGTGGTAAATAAAAACCATTATTAACTAATTCTTCGACCGTAAAAGTATCATAACTTCTATTGCCTCTCATATCAATATGATTTTTATTTCCATCCATCAAACAATATTTGTTTGGTGCAATTTTAACACAAGTCCATCCCGTTGTATCAATAGAAGTATTATCAATTCCAAACCATGAGTTTAATCCTTTACCTTCTAGAATAGATTGCGTTGTATCCTTTGTAGGTATCATATTAAAGCCATCAGCTAGTAAATCATCTAAACTAGTATAAGTTTTACGATTTCCAGCTCCATCTATTACAACATAAGTATGATCATTTACTTTTATACAACTCCAATTGGTATTTAGATTATTATATGATTCATAATCTAAATCCTTACCACTTAAGATTTGATCTATTTCTGCAATTCTAGCATTCAAGTCTTCAATACCAGCATCTAATTCAGCCATCGTACTATATGTGAATTCTCTTTTGCCAGCATCTCCTAACATTGCATTAAGATTTCCAATTTTTGTTTCCAAATCTTCAATTTCTTGTCGTTTATTTTCATCGAAATTATCAAGTTTTTCGCCAAGATAATCCCTAGTTTCTTTAAGGGACGCAAAATCTTCTTCAGTAAAAGTAATTGTCTCTTTAGAATCTTCAAAAGTATAACGATATAATTTACTACTTTCATCAAATACTGCTTCTTCAACAACTAAATTATATAACGCAAATTCACGTTCTAATTTGCTTTTCTCTTCGCCACTTTCTTCACTTAAAAGATATTCAAGTCTAGCCTCTTTATCTGCTAAAAGAAGCTCAGTTTCACTACGACTAAAATAATATTTATCAAGTTGATTCGCATTAAGTAGAGCTTTAAATCTATCAGAGTTTCCGTTACAGTAATCTTCATATATTTCCTGATTCAATTCATCTAAAGTTATCTCACCGTTTAAAACTCTATTTACATCTTCTGGAGTATATCCACTTGATAATAAAATTTGACGATTTCTTTCGTTTGCTTTAGTTTGTTGTATTTGAACAATATCGTTCATTGTTAATAATTCAGGGTTAATGGGACCTTTTCCTAATAATAATATATCTTCTGAAGTTATTCCGTAAACTTTTGCTAATGCTACACCATTAATACTAGTTTCTTGCGGTAATAAAGGATTATCTCTTGTATTAATTACTTCACCATCAACTAATGCTACACCATTAATACTAGTTTCTTGTGGTAATAAAGGATTATCTCTTGTATTAATTACTTCACCATCAGTTTTACTTTTTGATGAACCTATAAAATCAACAGTGCTTTCAGTAGTTTCAATAAAATCATTACATAAATCAACAATCTCATGTTCTGTTAATTCTATTTTTCTTAATAATTCTTTAACTTCACCATAATGATTACTTATTCTTCTATCTAAATTATCAGATGCTATA
>JAEEGI010024519.1_pt1 | contig 11751 bp, 7 predicted proteins | sample 8958751 | NCBI WGS metagenome assembly JAEEGI01 (sample SAMN16246545, study PRJNA631951) | gut metagenome | biome: gut microbiome; feature: rumen; material: KS-attached | host: Bos | place: Iran: Karaj | collected 2018-10 | reverse complement strand
CTGGATTTATAAAATAAAATGGGAAATTATATTAATGTGAATAATAATATATTTTTTATAAATATTTACTTTTATAAAAGAATAAAATCAAAATATTTTTTTTAACATTAATAATGTTTTATAATAATTTATGAATATTTTATCATTTATTTATTTAAATATGATTTCTAGAGGAAATCTAAGAGCAATATTAGTTGGAATTTTTTTCTTTTTTCTTATGAGTTCCCTTTTATTTTGGAATTTAAGTGTTATTTACCAAATTTTGGATTATAAATCAAAAGTTTCTTTATTTAAAATTTCATTATATTTTCATATAATATATTATATAATTATGTTTGTTTCATATCATATTTCAATAAGACTTTTTAAAATAGTAACATATCTTTTTTTCTTATTTTTAGGTTTTTTAATAAATTTATCATTAGGTTTACTTGTAGTGATTTTTTATGGAAAAAAAAATTTATCACCTAATATTAATATATATATTCATTTTGGAACAGGAATTATTTTATCAATAATAGGAATATATAATGAGAGAAATATTCGTTTTGATAAATGTCAAATTTATTCAAAAAAAATGAAAGGAAAATTAATAATATGCCAAGTAAGTGATATGCATTTAGGAATTGTTTATGGTAAAAAATTTGTTAGAAAATTAGTGAATAAATTAAAAGAAGAAAAATTTGACATCTTGGTTATAACAGGTGATATTTGTGAAGGAGATTTAGGAAAAATAAAAATGAAAGAAGATATGTTAGAACCTTTAAAAGAAATTAAAGTTCCAAAATTTTATGTAACTGGAAATCATGAATATTTTTCAGATATAAATGAAACATTAAAAATGATAAAAAATTTAAATATAAAACATTTATCAAATGAAAGCATAATATATAATAATCAAATAAATTTAATTGGAATAGACTATGAAAATCCTTTTTCAAATCAAAGAAAAAAATTAATGGAAATAGTAGATAAAAATTCCAATTTAATAAATATATGTATTTGCCATGTTCCTTTATTTAAACCAAAAGATTTAATCCCATATAATATATTTTTATTTTTATGTGGACATACTCATGGTGCACAAATGATACCAACAAATATATATATTTATTTAAAAAGTAGAGTTTTAAATGGTTTATATACTTATTTAAATGAATATTATGTTTATTGTGCAAGTGGAGTTGGAACAAGTGAACCTCCTATGAGAGTTGTTAGTAGAGCTAATATTGGTTTAATTACAATAATAGGAGAAAATTAATTATTAGTTTTTCATATAAATGAGTATAATTTTTAAGTTAATAATTTATTTTCTTATATACATTTTTTTTTACTTAATTTAAACATTATTTCTTTATTCATTTGGGTCTTCATCTATTTGAAAACTATTTCCATCATATATTAAATTGTATTTTTTACATATTTCTCTGAAAATTTGAATTCCTTCATCACTGAAATATTCTCCTAGATCAATATATAAATCTAAGTTATTTCTTATTGTTTTTATAAGTAAATTTTTTATGATTTCTGAATTTAAAGATGAAAATATAATATCTGGATTATTATCAAATATTTTATCAATTAAATCATTTTCAATTTTTTTAATTTCTAAACTTTTTTCAATAATTTTATTTAAATTATCATTTTGATAAACATAAACATCATTTTGAATTTTATATTTTTCTTTCAATTTTTTTAAATTATTTTCTTTCTTTCTTACAACTCTAATTTTTTGGTTATAATTATTATAAGATTTTCCCAATTTAATATTATTAACAATGCATTCTTGTAATTTATTATTTTTTTCTTGAATAATATTATATAAATCTTTATAAACAGAATTAATTTTATCTTGAATTTCATTATCAGCAATGTTTTCATCTTTGTTAAAATTTAATTTTTCTTTTAAAATATAATTGTCTTCAAAACTATCATCTTCATTATCAACTATAATACTATCAATTATAGTCTTATCACTATCAAAATTTACTTTTTCAAATGAATTTAAGAGTGAATGTCTTTGAGTAAAAAGTAATTCTTTTTTAATAAATGAATTATTCCCGGAAATATAATCTCTTTTAAGTTTATAAAAAGAATTATTTTTTTTTGAAGATTTATTTGATCTACTTGTTAAAGGTAAATATATATTATTTATTTTTAATTTTATTTTTGAAGGACTGTGGAATCTATGAGTTATTGGAATTCTTTTAATTATGGAATTTATTTTTTGAAATTTAAATTTTTTTGTTATATATTTTATATTAACATCTAAAGTAATTGATATTTGAAATTGCTTTTGCTGAATTGGAATTTTGAAATATTTATTTAAAATTGAATGTGATAAAGTGAGATTTATATTATTATATTTTATATGTTTTAGTCTTTTATCAAAAGTTCTTTTTGGTAAAATAAAAGAACCAATACCAATTATTTCTCCTTTAGTCATTACTTTAATACAATATTTAATATCAGATTTTAATTCAGTTTTATCTATTATTGAATTTTTTTGGAGATAAGAAATTGTATTATCAAATTTTGTATCATGGGAAATAATTTTAAAATAGCAATCACTAAAATCAAAAGTCTTTGGATTACAATCTATAACAGAAAATTGAATTTCTGTAATTGACATATATAAAAAAAATTTTAAATTTAATTTAATAAAATTTGTATTAATCAATTAAATTAAATGACAAAAATAAATCAAAATATAAACTTACTTTCTAAAAATACTACCTATAATCTTTTTAATTTTCATTAACTTTATTATTTTTTGCTTTAAATTAAAAACGGAAAAATTATGGAAGAAAACCATTTATCATTATATGATATAATTACTATTTGTTAATATTTCCTTTATTTTTTTGATTCAACTTTATTTATTTATTATTAGTTAAATTATGATTAATTTTTATTTAAATCAAATATAGAAGTTAAATCCAGAAAATAATAATAAATCAAATATCAAAAATATATAAATTTAATGTCATACTATAAATTTTATGATTCTAAAAAATTATCTTCACTCCAAACAGAAGAGCAAACAACAAGAACTCAAAATTCATTTTCAAAGTAAAATAAAAAAAATAAAAATAATAATAGAATGAATCTCTTAACTCTGAATCCCAATTCAAATTTATCAGTAAATCCAAACAAAGACGAAATAGATTCAATAAAACCACCATTAACAATAAAGTTAAGAAGAAAATCTTCGGTTTCAATAACTTCTCCTTCAAAATATAGTACAAATAGTTATAGAAAAGCAAATAGAATATCATTTATTGATAGAAATATGATTAGAAAATTGCAAATTAAAACAAATAAGTTAGATTCAAATGATAATGATAAATATTTAAATCAATATTTAGATGATAAAGAAATATCAAATAAAACTATCTTAACACCAAAAGATAAAAGTCAAGAATTATTAAATTATTTAAAAGAAATAAAAGAACACCAATACGAAAATTCCTTAAATAAAAAAAAGAGAAAAAAGAAATATACAAGTAATGTTAAATATAGATTAAGAGATTTAATGGTTTTAAATCCATATCATTATGTTCCTAAAAGTGTAATGTTTTCAACATCAATTAATCGTAATTTAATATCAAGAAAATTAAATACTGGAAAAAATTTAAGTAGTTATAATAATGAGAAAACAAATAATATTAATTATTCTCTTCCAAGTAAAAAAATAAATTATAAAAAATCAAAAAATAGAAAAGTTTTTGAAGCTTCTTCTATTTTATTTTTTGATAAGAATTTTAAAAGAGATGAATTAATTTGGAGATTAATAAGTAAAATTAACCCTTCAAAAGGAGTTTCTTCTTTTAAACAAGCAGTTAAATATGAAGCAATAAGTAAAGTTTGGAAAGTTCATTCTTTAATTATTGAAAAATTATTAGTTAATTATACTAAATTTAAATGGTTTCTTGAAAGGGAAAAGTATATTAATGAAAATGTATTTCTAGAATTAATTTCTTTATTAAAATTAAATAAAAGTGGAGGAATTGATTTCACCAATAAAATATTTTTAATATTCGATGAAGGAAATGGAAATATTAAAGTAAAAGATGTTTTTTTTTTTATGAATATTACAAGTGATTTAAATTCTCCAATTGATAAAATTAATTTTATAGTTAATTTATTTGAAAATTATAATAGAATAGGAAGAGAAAAAAGTGTTAATATTGAAGAAATTTATGAATATTTTAAATGTATAATCGGTTATGAAAATTATAGAAGAGATTATAAAAGATTAATTGATCATGTTAAAAATGAATTTTTATTTGGGAGAAATATTACAGAAAATGCTGAAGAAAATTACTTTGAAAAAAAAAGAATACATGAATTTATATCACATAATGATTTTATTCAATTAATTATTAAAAAGTTTTATAGAAATTATTCAATATCTCATAAATTATATAATGAAGAACTTATAAATGTTTTTAATGGAACAATGAGAAATTATAAAAGAATGTTAAATATACATGATATAATTGAATATTGTCAGAAAGATATAGAAAATTTAGAACAAGAATTATATTCTATTGAACAAAAATCAATAATTCAAAATCAATTAAAAGACTTTATAAATTATTTAAACGAAGAAAGTGATGAAGATTAAAAAATATTGAATTATAAATATAATAACTAAAAATCTTTCTTTTTTTTTACTTGAAAATTATAATATTTTACTTAAACTAAAAAAGAACGTTTTAATAATAGAAAAAAAATTTTATGTTAGTTTTTTTTAATTTTTTTATGGTAATAGTTAATCAATGTATCTAATTAATAAACTTATTGGTTTTCCAATAAGCTTAAAGCTTCTTCAATTCTCGAAGATAAACTTTCAATATTTGTAGTAATTTCATATATTTCTCTAATATCTTCAATACCAAGAATCATTCCAGTAATTCTTCCTATAATATCTATAGTAAAGTTCTTTTCATGTGCAAGAGGATGTTGTTCAATTTTTTTAAATAAAAATTCTCCAAGATAATCTTTTTTAGCTTCTATAGTTTCAAGAGAATCTAAATATTCTAAATTAGGTTCATCTTCTTTATTAGTATTATTAACATTATTTTTATTAACATTATTATTATTAACATTTTGATTATTTTGATTATAATTTTTTTGATTTTTATTAACTTTTCTATTATTATTTACATTATAATATTTTCCTTGTCTTTGAGGATAATTATTATAAGGAAACATTGGCATATTATAAGGATTTCCCATAATTAATGGGAATCTATTCATTGGACTAGATTGTAATTTATTTAAAAATTGTTTTCTTTCCTGTTTAGGCATAAATAATGATATCATTACTGGTCTTTTTGCATCTTTATATCCTGGTAAATTTTGTCCATTTAAATTTTCTATTGCCTTTGTTGCATTATCTGGATTTGTATAACATACATATCCAAATCCTCTTGATTGTTCTATTTCTTTTAATTCATCTTTTATTTTTGTTACTAAAGTATATTTAGATATTTTAACTGATTTTATTTCACCATATTTACTAAATATTTCTCTTAGTTTTTCATCAGTTAAATCATATGGTAAGTTTTTAATATATAAATTACAATTTTTAAATTCTTGATTTAATTTATTATTTATATCTCCGATTTTTGAAGTTAATATTCTTTTTCTTTCTGATTTTTTTTGAAGTAAATCTACATATAATCCAATTTCACTATTTGAAATTATTTTATCATTCATTTCTTCTTTTGCTTTTAATGCACTTTCAGATTTTGAATAAACAATAATTGCAAATTTTCTTCCATTATTATCAGAAAGAACTTTCGACCAAGTTATTTCACCAAAATCTTTAAATAAATTTTTAATATCATTTTCATTTATTTTATCAGGAATATTTTTAATATAAATTGAATTATTACCTAAATTAGATTGTAATCTTTCATTTTTCTTTTGAAAATGTTCGATTTCTAAAACACTATTCCATATTTTTTTTTTATTTAATTCTTTAATAGCATTTTCAGCAGAATCAAGAGAATAATAATTTATATATCCATAACCTAATAAATTTCCATCTTCATCTTCGCAAATTTTAATAGAAATAATTTCACCATATTTATTAAATAATTCAAAAATTTCTCTAGGTTTAACGTCAGGGGGAATTCCCTTAACAAATATATTTGCAGTATTATTATATCTTATACTATTATCTTTTTCATGCCACATTATATTTAAAGCTTTTCCTTTTAATCTTTTCATATTTAATTGATTTCTTGCTTCATTTGCTTTATCATAATCTTTAAATATTATTGTGGCTTTTGGTTTTCTAGTATTAAAAAAATCATAATTTTTATTTCTTTCTATTTGAATCATTAAAATATTATCTTTATAATCTGAAAAAAAATCTTCTAATTCAGTATCTAATATATTATCTGGAAGTTCACTTATGAATAAAACTGTTTTACCAAGTTGATTTTGTGTATTTAATGTATTCATTTTTTTAGATATAAAAAATGATATATTTTTAATTAATAGTTTATTAATTTTTAATATTATTTAATTTATTATATTAATATAACAAAAAAAATGAATGAACTTTTTACTAAAGAATTTGACTCTGATTCAAATGATGATGAATATATTCCTTCTAAAAAAGAATTAGAACAATCAAATGAAGAGATAAAAAATAAAAAAGATGAAAATATAAAAGTAAATAAAAGTAAAGTAGATGCGATATGGGAAAAATTAAAACAGCAAACTCGTCCAAATAATTATAATAATAATAATAAAAAAAATGAAAATTCAAATGAATTAGAAAAAAGAATTGTTAATGATGTTGAAAAAGAAAAAAAATTAGAAGAAGAAATAAAAGAAGCAATTAAAAAATCTAAAGAACTTAAACAAAAAACAGTTACTGAAAAATATTATTTTGCTGGACAACAATTTGAAGAAAAAAAAGAAATTAATGAAAAAGAAGTTGAAAAAATAAAAAAAAAACAAACAAATAAAGAATTAGATGCAATAATAAATGAAATAGCAAAAAAAAGAAATATAAGTACAATAGATAAATCTAAAAAAGATTGGAAAAATTATGTAGAAAAACATAATATTGAAAAAGAATTAATGAATAATAGGAAAGATGGTTTTCTTGGTAAAAAAAAGTTTATTGATGAAAAAAATGAAATTATAACTGAACAAAATAGAATTTCTATTAAAAAAGCAAAATATGCTTATGAAAATAAAACAAATGGGAAATAAAGTATTTTATATATTTAGTTTTATATATTTTACATTTTAATTTTAAGGAATATTTAATCCCACATTTTAACTTTAAATAAATCATATTTGTAATTATTTTTATATTTAATTATTTTTCAAATAATAAAATGAAATCTAATTTAATAAATAAGAATTATGAGAAGCCATTTTTAAATTTAAAGTCATCAAATTTTATAAGTAAAAATTGTTCAATTAATAATTTAACTCATAGAATTAATAATCAATTAAATTTAAATTCTTTTCAAAAAAATGAAAAATTATTAAGTAAAAATTCTTATCTTGAAAAATTTACAATAAAAAAACAATATATTGAATCTTATAAAAGTAAAGTTAAAACAGTGAATAAAATTAGAAGTTTTTCTGTTAAAAAAAAGAATAATAAAAATAATTCAATATCATTATTACTTTTTAATGAAAATAATTCTTATGCAAAAAATATAATAAATAATCAAATTAAAAAAAAAGAAAAAAATAAAATAAAGAATAAAAAGAATAATATAAGTTTAAATTCTATAAATAATAGTGTTGAAAATTCGATTGTAAATGATAATAATTTTTCAGTAAGAACACCAGTTTTAAAAAATAAGCATATTGATTTTAATAAAGATTCTTTTTCTAACGAATCATCTTCTCTTATTAATAAAAAATTAAATAAAAACAATAAGATACGTATTACAAAAAGTATATTAACTCAATTTATAAATATAAAACCAAAGAATTTAAAAAAAATTCATAATGATATTGAAAATAATGATTTGAATGATTATGATGATAAAAATAATTTAAATATTGAAAATTATAATAAACTAAAAGAAGGATTAATCAATCATTTTTCAAATCAAACAATTAAAGAAGAAAATTCAACAGAAAAATTATCAGAAAAAAATGTTACTTCTCCCACATTTTTTAACAAACAAATTACATTTATAAATTCAGATATTAATAAAGATAATAATAAAGAATTTAATTTAATTGAAAATAATAATAATAATAATGATAATTTATTTCACAATCCTATAATAAGAAATAAAACTTTAACTTCTTCTTCATTTGAAAAAACTTTTTCTTTCGAAAATACTGATACAGGAAATCATATTCAATCAATTCTTAAAAATAAAAAAGGAGATAAAAATGAATTAAATGAGATAAATGATTTATCTTATATAATAGGAGAAAATCATAATAAACAAAAAAAAAATCGTTCTAATAACTATGAAGAAAATAAAGAGAATTTAATTAACAATAATTATAAAAAGTCAATTAATAATTCTGAGAAAAAAAAGAATTTAGATAATCTCAGTTTTAATGACATTGAAAAAAATATAAAAATTCAAATTCAATTTACTGAAAAATATAATATAATTCCTATTACAGTTTGTCAATTACTTCAATATTTTAATCAACAAAATTATTTATTTATTAAAAAATTCATTGAAAAATATTCGAATGATAATAATGATAATTTAGTTTTAATATTTTCATTAAAATTAATATTAAAAAATATTTCAATGACTCAATTGTTAGTAACGGAGTTTATTGAAAATTTTCAAATTGAAAAAGAAGAAAGTGAAATAAATCAAAAAAGGAAAATGTTAATTAATTTATTTACTGAAAATTTAACTTTAATAAAAGACTTTTTAAGTAAGTAAACAATTTAATTTTTTTAAATATATGTAATTCTTAGTTGTGAATTAATATTTTTTAAATATTTTTCCAAATATTTTTTAAAGAACATATTTATATATTTATTAAAATTTTTATCATATTATTAATGTCATTAATATTATTTATATCTTTTTCATAATTTTTGTTTTAATTTTTAAATATTATTGTTTAAACAAGAAAGACTTTTTTATTAATTTAGTTATTTGAATCTATTATTCTTATTGTTAAAAAATAAATTTAATTTCTTTTATTTTTTAATGAATTCTATTTTTTTAAATAAGTAAATATCTTTCAATTCTTTTTATTCTTGAGTTTTTTAAATACCATAATTCACGAAATAATTCGAACAAGAATAATTCGAATTTTCAAATTTCAGATCTTGATTTTCTAATTTTCACGAATAATATGAATTTCTCGAAAAACATACCTGAAAAAAAAAAATATTTTTTCGAATTATTTCGTGAATTAGGGTATTTTTATTTTTTATTTTTAATTAAAAATAAAAAAAAAAAGAATAAAAAATAAAAAAGTGCAAATTTTGAAAATAAAATAAATACAATAATTGAAAATTCTTTTAATGATTTCCCAAAATTTTATTCAAATTATACCTCAAATAATAATGAAATTTTACAATTAAAAAATGAAAGTTTTAATTTGAAATCTTTTATTCTAGAAACAATTAATATAAATTCTATTTCAATTCAAGAATATCCATTATATAAATATTTTGTTTTTTCAAAATATCCTTCTCAAACAAATTTAAATAAATATTTAGAAAATAATAATTTAAAAAATAAATATCCAATTATATCATCATTTTTACAATATAATGACTCAAATGGAATAAATAATTTAAATAATTTATATAAATTAAATCAATTTGAAATGTATATGTTAAATAGACATTCATATAATTTAACTAGAAATGATAGTAAAAAAATTACAATTAAACAAGATTTAGAAAAAATAAATGATAAACATATTAATCAAATGTATAAAGAATTTGAAATTGGATATAATAATTTATCACATTATATTTTTAATACTGATTTTGTTTGTCATGTAAATATTCCTTCAATGCAAAAAGAGAAAAAAATTAAAATTGATGATTTATTAGCTTTTTGTTTAAATGATCAAGGAGAATTGGGATATGGAATATATTTAGCAGTTTATTATCATGAATTAATAAAAGTTCAAAATGGATTTTTAACTAAAATTGAATCATATTTAGATAATAATGAAATAAATTATTTTAAACAGACAATTTCAAATGAAATTTATATTCAAAAGGCAACTCCTAATGAAATAATAAATTTAGATATTAATTCAAATTTCTTTAATAATATTAATGAATTAATTTTTTCATATACTTACAGAGATTGTTTTAATTTAGAAAATAAAGAAATTGATTATTTAAAATATAGAGAAATAAAATATGATTTAGATAAAATTGAAATAGAATTAGGTAAAATTTTATTACCTGGAAAAAAAAAATTTAAAAATGAGCAATTATATATTACTTATGGTTTTGAAGGATATAATGGAACAAATTCTACATTAATTTTAGATTTTTCAAATAAATTTGAACAAACTTCCATAGATTTAAATGAACAAAATTCACTTTTAGAATCACTTAAAAAAAAAGATTATAAAAATATTTTATTTTCCATTCAAATGTTATTTTATTATTTAGTTAATGGTGGGAATGCAGATGAAGAAAGTTCTATTAAAGATTTTATTAAAAATTTACCTAAATTTATTGTTTTAAAAGAAGATATGAAAACACTTTTTGATGAAGAACCTCAATTTAAAATTAAACATTTACTTTTTATTTATGAATATATTGAAAAAGTAAATTGTGAAAACATTTTTGATACAATAGAAATATTATATAAAAATGAAATTATTGATTTAGAAATAATTAAAAATATTATAACTTATGATGATGAAAATAAATTAATTACAAAAATTATTTTAGCTGATGTAATTAGAAAATTTATTTCAAGATTTTTAACTGGAAATAGAACTGAAAGACAAATTAATGATGAAACATATATTATTGATTGGATTCAACCAAAAGAAGAATTATGGCCTAAAAATGTTTTAAAAGAACAATATATTTTTGATAGAGAAATTGATAAATTATCAAAAATTTTCCTTGTTAAAATTAATCAATCCATTGATTTTTATCATATCTTACTTGGTAAAATACCTGAAAGATATAAAAATAGTCAATTTAATTAAATTTTATATATTGAGATTATTTTAGTTTTTAATATATATTATATAAACATTATTATTAGAATAATTAATGATAAAAATTAAATTTTACTTTTTAATTTTCATTTTTTATTATTAATAACCATAAATTAAAAAACTTTAAATTTTTTAAATTATTTGTTCTAAAAAAACTAAAATTTCAAATATCAAATAAAATTAACATTCATATTAAATTCTTCAATTTAAATCAAAGAATAAAATTTTTTAATAAATCTTTAATCTATCAACAATTTTTATTTATATTTATATAGAACATAAAAATAATTTGTATTATTGATAATCATTCCTTATATATAGGGAAAAATAAAATAACTTCCTTGGAATGAAAAATATTAACAGGGATATTTTTTGATTCTGATGGAATTATTTTCAAATCAGAAAAAAAATTTAAATTATTTCATATTAATTTTACTACTTAAAAATGGTATAGGAGGAAATTTTGAAAATAAATAAACCAGAAAAATTTTGTATTTTAATTGATATTTAGGAAGAATAACGGTTAATTTTTATTTCCAATAATAAAATTTTTCAATAAATTAATAA
>JAEEGI010024518.1_pt1 | contig 11751 bp, 10 predicted proteins | sample 8958751 | NCBI WGS metagenome assembly JAEEGI01 (sample SAMN16246545, study PRJNA631951) | gut metagenome | biome: gut microbiome; feature: rumen; material: KS-attached | host: Bos | place: Iran: Karaj | collected 2018-10 | reverse complement strand
TGTTGGGGCTCACCTCCGCTATGACCACCCTTGCCACCTCCACCGCGGAGACGGCTATATCGGCCGATATACCAAAGCTGCAGTAGCCGTTCTCGTCCGGCTCCGAGCACACTATAAACGCCACGTCCACAGGGAATTCCCCGCGTCGGAACATGCCCGGGACCTCCCCCAGGAATGCGGGCGTCATGCTGCCGTAGCCTTCTGCCACGTGAGCGCGCTGGTCCGCGCTTATGAATATACTGTTCACAAGGAATGAATCCTTGTATTCCGGCTTGCAGAAAGGAGCCGGATCCTTGTGGACGTTGAATCCGGAGGTAATGGTAACGTTCTTAAGTTCCGCATGGCGGCGTGCAAGGGCCTCCTGCAGCAGAACGGGAACGCTGGCGCCGCCCTGGCACGCAATGGTGTCGCCGCTGCGTACTAGTTTGACGGCTTCATCGGCAGAAACGTATTTCATCAGCCAACAAGTTTTACAAAGAGTTTGAGATGCTGCTCCAGGAGCTCGAAATCATGGTCAGAGAGGAGACGCGAGACGCACACGCGTATACCGCACTGGCCGCTACCCGTGGTGTTAAGTGGAATTGCGGTAATTCCGCAGCGCATGAGCGCGGCAAGGAGGTCACCATTACTCATGTTCTTATATTCCACGGTATAGAAGAAGCCGTCCGATATGGTCTGCTCCATGTCCTTGTCATATACAAGGTGAAAGCCGTAGCGCTCAAAGAGTTCCTTTGAACGGTGTGCGCGGAAACCGTAGTTACGCAGCTCCTTCACAAAATCATAACGCCCGTCCACACATGCCTCCATCATGGCAGAGAACGCATACTGGGCGGAATGTGACGCGCCTGAAGTATTGATGTACAGGTAGTTGAGAATAAAATTATCGCCAAAACGGCTTATCCCCCATTTCCTCTTGAGCTCCGGATACTCCCTGTTGTACAGCTTGTCCGATATGCACACCATTGCTATGCGCTCGCCGGCGTAGCTGAAGATCTTGGAGGCGGAAAGGAGCATTATGTAATTGTCCGTATATTTGGCCACGGTGCTCTGGAAAGGCGGCTGGAACGGCACGGACATGTCTTTCCTGAAGTCCATGCAGAGGTATGCCATGTCTTCAAGGACGATGACGTCGTACTTTGTGGCCAGTTCGCCAATTATCTGGAGTTCCTCTTCCGTGAGGCATATCCAGGCCGGGTTGTTGGGGTTGGAGTACAGGATGGCGGCAATGTTGCCTTCCTTGAAGTAGGATTCCAGCTTGTCCCGGAGCTTCTCTGCTCTATACTCGTATATATCAAAGGTGAGATTCTTGATTCCCAGGATGTCCGGCTGGCGTCCGTGGGCAGAGAAACCGGGGCAGATGTAAAGGATGGTATCCTTGCCGGGCTGCAGCTGGGAGCATTCCAGGACGCTGGTGAGGCTTCCCTGCATGGAACCAACCGTAGGGACTATACCCTTAGGGTCGATATCTACGTCGATGAAGGCCTTCACAAAGCGGGAACCGTTCTTTTTAAGCTCCGGCAGTCCCTGTACGGAAGGATATATGGAGCACTTGCCCTCGTCCAGCGCCTTTTTCTGGGCTTCTATGCCAATAGGGCAGGCCGGGATTCCGGGAACGCCGAACTCCAGATGGGAGAACTGCTCCCCTGCCTCCTGCTCCAGCGCACCGCCTATCATGGCGCACTGGCGTATGGTGGTACGGGAGATATCGTCAATGCCAAGGTCCCGGAGGACATCGTCAAGAACCTGTTTGGAAAGGGGTTTTCTCATGCTTACTTGTTCTTTTGGGAGAATTCCAGACCAGCGTCAAACGCCTTTATATTGCTTTCCACCACGGCATCTCCCTTGCGCCCGAAGATGCGGCGGATGCCTTCGCGAAGCTTTTCAGGCTCCAGGATGTGGAGTACTGCCGCCATGGCGCCAAGAAGCACCATATTTGCGCCTCTGGGGCTTCCAAGGTCCTTTGCAATGGCGTCAACGTCAAGAGCCACAACACGCGGCATCTTGCCCAGCTCTGCCATTACCTTGTCCATTTCAGGATAATTGGGAATGTTCACGAAGGGAGCTGTGTTGGTGATGATCCAGCCGTCCTTTGAAAGGTAAGGCAGGTAGCGGAGCGCTTCCATGGGTTCCAGTGAGACGATGAGGTCTGCACCGCCCTTGGGGATGAGATCGCTGTGGATGGGATCTGACGATAACCTCAGGTTTGACTGGACGTCGCCGCCGCGCTGGCTCATGCCGTGGACCTCTGCCTGCTTGAGGTAAAGCCCCTGCTGGAGAGCAGCGGAACCGATAACTGTTGCAATGGAGAGGATACCCTGTCCTCCCACACCTGCCAGGATGATATCTTGCTTCATAATCTTACTTTTTTGCAGCGTGACGTTTAAGTGTTTGGATGCACTCGCGGCGGCTTATGATAACGGATACGCCGTGATACTCTACTTCCTCGCGTATTACCTTTTCCATGTCCGGATAATTCTTGGGAAGAGGGACGATGACGCGGATATGGGCGGGATCTACGCCTAGTCCGGCGCAGATGGCCTCCAGCTTGCCTGTACCAGCGGAATCCTGGCCGCCGGTCATGCCGGTGGTGAGGTTGTCCGATATGCACACAAGGACGTCCGCATTTTCATTGATGCAGTCCAGAAGGCCTGTCATGCCGCTGTGGGTGAACGTGGAGTCTCCGATTACCGCAACGGCAGGCCAGGTGCCGCTGAATGCGGCGCCGTTTGCCATGGTAACGGATGCGCCCATCTCCACGCAGGTGTGCAGAGAATGGAAAGGAGGCATCCAGCCAAGGGTATAACAGCCGATATCGCCGAATACGCGGGCACCTTCATAGTCCTTGAGCACATTGTTCAGTGCAGTGAAGAAATCCCTGTGGCCGCAGCCCTGGCAGAGTGCCGGCGGACGGGGGGCAACAATTTCAGAGGCCTCGTGTGCGGGCAGTTTGGGAAGGCCCAGTGCAGCACGGACGGCGTCCGGCGTGAGTTCTCCGTCGCGGGGAACGGTGTTGTCGATTCGTCCCTTAATGGTGTATCCGGTCTCGAATACACCTCTCAGGCGCTCTTCCACAAGCGGCTGGCCTTCTTCCAGGACCAGGATAGTCTTTACCATCGAAGCAAGTTCAAGGGCGAGCTTCCTGGGGAAAGGATACTGGGATACCTTGAGTACGGGATAAGGGCAGCCGTCCGGGAAATTCTCCATGAGGTAGTTGTATGCTATGCCGCAGGCGATGATGCCAAGGGAGTTGTCCGTCCCTTTCCTGAGCCAGTTGAACTTGGATTCCACAGCATCTTCCTCGAAGGCAGCGTAATCCTTTATCAGCTGACGGTTGCGTACGCGGGCATTGACCGGAAGGGTGACCCACTGACGCGGATTTGCAGGATAGTGCAGGGAGTTCTGCTCCCGGATGTCTCCCCTGCTCTCCACAACTGCCCTGGAGTGGGACATGCGGGTTGTGAGGCGCATGAGTACGGGAATGCCGCGCTTTTCCGAGTAGTCGAATGCGGCGCGTGCCATGTCGTAGGCTTCCTGCTGGTTTGAAGGCTCAAAAACCGGCATCATGGCAAAGGCACCGTAGAAGCGGGAGTCCTGCTCGTTCTGGGAGCTGTGCATGGAAGGATCGTCACACGAGGCTATCACAAGGCCGCCGTTGGCTCCTGTCATGGCAGAGCCCATGAACGGGTCTGCGCAGACGTTAAGGCCAACGTGCTTGAAGCACACCAGGGCGCGCTTTCCGGCATAGGACATGCCAAGGGCGCCTTCCATTGCGGTTTTTTCATTTGTAGTCCAGTGGGAATGCACATTCCTTTCCTTTGTGAGCGGGTGGAGCTGGATATACTCCGTAATCTCCGTTGACGGAGTGCCGGGATAGGCGTATACGCCGGACAGTCCGGCATGGAGGGCTCCTAGTGCCAGAGCCTCATCTCCAAGTAACAGGTTTTTTTCTGACATAGCGTTATCAAATCATGTGGCTACAATATTAACAATTTTTATCCAATTTTCCTATTATTAGTTTTACTTTTTAAAAAATTAGCGGGAATTAGTTTAGTTTATGTATAATTACATACCGGCATTGCTTGTTGTATGTTTTTTTATTATATTTGCCATAATAACCGCAAAACTAAAATTACAATATATGGACAAACTCCAGGAACTCACCCAGAAACTCTACCAGGAAGGCCTCTCCAAAGGAAAGGAAGAAGGTCAGGCAATAGTGGAGGCAGCAAAGAAAGAGGCGGAAGCCATAGTGAAAAAGGCAAAAGAAGATGCCCAGGCTATTCTTGACAAAGCCGCAAAGGATGCAGAAAGCCACCGCGTGAAGGTGCAGGGAGACCTCAAGCTCGCATCCCAGGAAGCCCTTCAGGCAACCCGCTCCGCAATTGAGAATCTGGTAGTGGCGTCGGCCGTGGACAAACCCGTCAAGGACGCCCTGTCGGAAGAGAAGTTCGTAAAGGAGGTCATCTCCGCCGTGGCTGCAAAGTTCTCCGCCCAGGAGAGCGCAGACCTTTCCCTTATCCTTCCGGAAAGCCTTAAGGCCGCACTTGAGCCCTTTGTGAAGGGAGAGCTTTCCAAACTTGTTGGAAAGGGCGTGGAAGCCACCTTCTCCAAGAAAATCGGCGCCGGTTTCAAGATCGGCCCCAAGGACGGCAGCTACTTCATATCCCTCACTGACGATGCCTTCACCGCACTCATCGGGGAATATCTCAGGCCTGCAACCAAAGCCCTGCTGTTTGGAGAATGAGCAATTTCGAGTATATAATCTCCAGCCTCCCCTGGCTCACGGCAGACTACAAGTATGCCGGCGGGCAGGGCTTCCCGGACGTCATCGGGGAGATAAAGGAGAATCTTGGAGAAAAGGATACCGCCATCCTGGACTTCCTCCTGAAGGGATTCCAGGGGGAAAACCTGGACCAGGCCTTCTATGCGGAAGCCCTTTCCCACCCCTGCAAGTACATCCGGGAATACTTCCGTTTCGACCTCAATCTCCGTAACGCCAAGGTCCGCTACCTTAACCGCCAGCTTGGCCGCGCCCCGGAAACGGACATCCTCACCGGCAAAGCCTCGGCGGAAACCGAGTCCAGGGCCGATATCGACGGATTCCTTTTCCAGGGCGGAGAATTCGAGGAAGCCGTCCAGGTAGATTCCGTGCTAGAAGGCACAGACCTCATAGACCGGGAAAAAGGCCTCGACGACATAGTCTGGAAAAAGGCGGACTCCCTGTCCACCTTCCACTATTTCGACATCACCGCCGTACTGGCATATGTATCCAAGCTCCATATAGTAGACCGCTGGCTCGCACTGGATGAAGCCGAGGGGCGTGAGCTCTTCCGCAAACTTGTACAGGAAGTTAAAGGAACTTACACCCTTACGTCATTCCGGGCCTGAACCGGAATCCCATAACTTAGAGAAACAAAACATTAATATATGAAAACCAAAGGAATAGTAACCGGCATCGTCTCCAACCTGGTAACTGTAGAGGTTGACGGTCCTGTGGCAGAGAACGAAATCTGCTACATAGACCTTCAGGGAGTAAAGATGATGGCGGAAGTAATCAAGGTCAACGGCAGGAACGCCTCCGTGCAGGTGTTTGAGAGCACCCGCGGGCTCAAGGGCGGAGACCAGGTGGAATTCGAGGGCAGGATGCTCGAGGTTACCCTTGGCCCAGGCCTTCTCTCCAGTGTGTACGACGGCCTCCAGAACAACCTTGCAACCATGCAGGACGTATTTCTCCAGAGAGGTGAATACACGGACCCGCTGGATCACGAAAAACTGTGGGACTTCACTCCCCTGGCAAAGCCCGGGGACAGGGTCTTTGCCGGAGACTGGCTTGGAGAGGTCAAGGAAGGCTGGCTGCCCCACAAGATCATGGTTCCTTTCTCGTTTGAGGGAGAGTTCCTTGTAAAAGACATAAAGGAAGCAGGCCAGTACAATATAGATACCGTCATTGCCACTCTTACCAACGATGAAGGTGAGCCGGTTCCCGTTACCATGACCCAGAAGTGGCCCGTAAAGGTTGCCGTCAGGTGCTATAAGGAAAAACCCAGGCCGGACCGCATCATGGAAACCGGCGTCCGCGTCATCGACACCCTGAATCCCATAGCAGAAGGCGGTACGGGCTTCATTCCCGGGCCTTTCGGCTGCGGCAAAACCGTGCTCCAGCACGCAATTGCAAAGCAGGGAGACGCAGACGTCATAGTGATGGCCGCCTGCGGAGAGCGCGCCAACGAGGTCGTGGAAATCTTCACGGAGTTCCCGGAACTCATAGACCCCCACACCGGCCGCCACCTCATGGAGCGTACCACTATTATATGTAATACGTCAAACATGCCCGTAGCTGCCCGTGAAGCATCCGTCTATACCGCAATGACCATCTGCGAGTATTACCGCGCCATGGGCCTCAAGTGCCTCCTTCTGGCAGACTCCACGTCCCGCTGGGCACAGGCGCTTCGTGAAATGAGTAACCGTATGGAGGAGCTGCCCGGTGCAGATGCCTTCCCGGTAGACCTGTCGGCCATCATTTCCAACTTCTACGCCCGTGCGGGCATGGTCATCCTCAATAACGGAGAGCGCGGAGCGGTTACATTCATCGGTACCGTATCCCCAGCCGGCGGTAACCTCAAGGAGCCCGTCACAGAGTCTACCAAGAAGGCCGCCCGCTGCTTCTACGCCCTTGAGCAGGGCCGTGCAGACCAGAAGCGCTATCCCGCCGTAGGCCCGCTGGAGTCCTACTCCAAGTATCTGGACTATCCGGAAATAATTGATTATCTGGACAAGACTGTGGAAAAGGGATGGGTAGACAAAGTGCTTCAGGCAAAGAACATAATCCGCCGTGGCAAAGAGGCCGCAGAGCAGATAAACATCCTTGGTGACGACGGCGTTCCCATGAGCTACCACGTCAGCTTCTGGAAGAGCGAGCTCGTAGACTTCGTCATCCTCCAGCAGGATGCCTTCGACGCCATCGACGCCCTTTGCCCCCTCGAGCGCCAGAGATTCATGCTGGACCTGGTGCTGGGCATCTGCGAAAAAGACTTCGACTTCGAAGACTTCGAGAAGTGCCGTGAGTTCTTCAAGAACCTCATCAACGAGCTCCGCCAGATGAACTACTCCGCCTACGAGAGCGAGCAGTTCTGGGCCTACAACGAAACCGTTAAGAAAATGACTGCATAGCCATGAAAGCATATCAGAAAATATATACCAAACTGGAAGGCATCACCAAAGCCACGGTGTCGCTGCGTGCAGACGGCGTTTCCAATGACGAGCTCGCCATCGTAGGCGGCAAACTGGCCCAGGTAGTGCGAATCAAAGGTAACCTGGTAACCCTTCAGATATTCTCCGGAACGGAAGGCATTCCCACAAATGCGGAAGTCACCTTCCTGGGTGAACCTCCCGTGTTAAAGGTTGGAGAGCAGCTTGCCGGACGCTTCTTCGACGCCTACGGCCACCCCATCGACGGCGGCCCGGAAATAGACGGTGAGCCCCGCCAGATCGGCGGTCCTTCCGTAAACCCGTACAAGAGGCGCCAGCCCTCGCAGCTCATTCCTACCGGAATCGCGGGCATCGACCTTAACAACACACTGGTCTCCGGCCAGAAGATACCCTTCTTCGCCGACCCTGACCAGCCCTACAACCAGGTCATGGCCGATGTTGCCATCCGCGCTGACGTAGACAAGATCATCCTCGGCGGCATGGGCCTTTCCAACGACGACTACCTCTACTTCAAGGGACGTTTCGAGGCCGCAGGTGCCCTGGACAAGATAATCTGCTTCATCAACACCACGGAGAATCCTCCCGTAGAGCGCCTCCTGGTGCCGGACATGGCCCTCACCGCGGCCGAATACTTCGCCGTAGACAGGAACGAGAAGGTGCTTGTCCTCCTTACGGACATGACCCTTTATGCCGATGCCCTTTCCATCGTCTCCAACCGCATGGACCAGATTCCGTCCAAGGATTCCATGCCAGGATCCCTGTACAGCGACCTCGCCAAGATCTATGAAAAGGCCGTGCAGCTGCCTACCGAGGGCTCAATCACCATCATCGCGGTCACTACCCTGAACGACGGCGACATCACCCACGCCATCCCTGACAACACTGGTTACATCACCGAAGGCCAGCTGTACCTGAAGGCCGATACAGACACCGGAAAGGTCATCATAGACCCGTTCCGCAGCCTTTCCCGCCTCAAGCAGCTTGTCCAGAACAAGAAAACCCGCGAAGACCACTCCCAGGTGATGAATGCCTCCGTACGTCTCTATGCCGACGCCCAGAACGCAAAGACCAAACTGGAGAACGGCTTCGACCTCTCCGACTACGACCACCGCTGCCTCTCCTACGCCAAGGACTACGCACGCGAACTCCTTGCAATTGATGTAAACATTACCATAACCCAGATGCTGGACACCGCATGGAAGCTTTTCGCAAAGTACTTCTCCCCCGCGGAAACCGGTATCAAACAAGCACTTATAGATAAGTACTGGGTCAAATAATGGCTATAAATTTTCAATATAACAAAACGTCGCTGACGGAGATGGGCAAGCAGCTCAAGGTCCGGCAGAGGGCTCTCCCTACGCTTCAGAACAAGGAAAGCGCCCTCCGTCTGGAAGTGCGCAAAGCCAAAAACGACAGCGAACGCCTTGTACAGGAACTGGAAGACGCACTCCGGCGGTACGACTACCTTGCCGCCCTCTGGAACGAGTTCGAGCCAGGCCTCATCTCCATAACGGATGTGGATCTCTACACCAAGAAAGTGGCAGGTGTGAAGACTCCCGCCCTTGGTGAGATCAAGTACCAGATAAAGCCTTTCAACGCCTTCACCAAACCCGCGTGGTACGCAGACGGCGTTGCAATCCTCAAGGAACTCTCCCGCCTGGGAATAGAGTCCGAGGTCTATGTAGAAAAGGCCAGGATACTGGACTACAACCGCCGCAAGACCACCCAGAAGGTGAATCTGTATGAAAAAGTGCAGATTCCCGGCTACAAGGAGGCCATACGCAAGATCAAGCGCTACATGGAAGACGAGGAAAACCTTTCCAAGGCATCGTCCAAGATAGTCAAGAAACGCCACGCAGAGGAAGAGGAGGCCTCCGAGGAATGATTACTCCCATGACAAAATACTCCTTCATCCTTTTGAACGGAGAACAGCAGGACCTCCTGGAGAAACTCCAGGAACTTGGCCTTGTAGACATCACGCGTGACGCAAAAGGCATAGACGAACAGTCCCATGCGCTGTGGAGCCAGCTGGAACTCATTGACGGACTCATCCATGGCCTGGAGAAGGCAGAAGTCCCGGAAGGAACATTACCTGAGAGGATAGACGGAGACATCGTCCGTCTTGCCGGCGGCATGCTCATGCGTTACGCAGAAGATACCGACGCCCTCAAAACCCTGGACAAGGAGCGTGACGCCATCAAGGTCTGGGGCAACTATGACCCTGAAATCCTTAGGCAGCTACAGGAAGCCGGCGTCCCCGTCCATTTCCACTGCGTTTCAAAGAAGGCCTTCAAACCGGAATGGGAACAGGAATATGCCCTTTCAACAGTATCCGAGGAAAAGAGCAGCGTCTGGTTTGTGGTAGCAGGGGAAGATGACCTTCCCGGAGAGCTTCCCAAGCCTCAGATGAGCCTTGAGCAGAAAGAGAAGGAAATACGTGACAAGGAAGCTCATTACCGGCACCTCATGCAGCGGCTCGCCTCCGCCAAGGAGCGTATTCCCGAACTGAAGGAACTCCGCTCACAGACCTTTGAGAAACTGGACCTTCACCTTGCCGGCTGCGCAGCGGTTCCTGCAGCGGAAGATACCCTTGTCACTCTGGTGGGCTATGCTCCTACCGAGTGCCAGGACAGCGTAACCGCTGCTCTTGACGCCATGGGTGTTTTCTATCTCAAGGATGCGGCACAGGTAGACGACAATCCTCCCATCTCCTTCCGCAACAACAAGTTCGTCAGGATGTTCGAGACCCTTACGGACATGTACGGAAGGCCCTCATACGACGGATTCGACCCCACGCCTTTCATAAGCGTTTTCTTCCTTCTCTTCTTTGCATTCTGCATGGGAGATGCAGGTTACGGACTCATACTGGTACTGGTGGGCCTTCTGCTCAAGAAGGTTCCTTCGTTCAAGGATATGGCAGGGCTCGTGGTCACCCTTGGCATAGGAACGGTGGTGATAGGATTCCTTTTCCACACCTTCTTCTCCATGGATATCTCCAAGTGGGAGTTATTTACCCCCATTAAAGGTATATTCCTCCCCGCCCAGATAGCCGGAAACGATGCCACAATGGTCCTGGCGCTTGTTGTAGGTATTCTGCACATCTGCCTTGCAATGGTAGTCAAGACCATCCACGAAACCAAGACCAAAGGCTTTGCCGCCTCACTTGGTACCTGGGGCTGGACCCTCCTCGTGGTAGGTGGAGTCACCGTTGCGGCATTCGCACTTGCAGGAGTGCTCGATGCAGCGCTCACCAAGATCATTGTCATTGTACTTGGCATTGTCTCCGCCCTTGGCATATTCGTGTTCAACGACCCCAAACGCAACAAGCTGGCCAACATAGGAATGGGCCTCTGGGACACCTACAACATGATTACCGGCCTTGTTGGAGACGTACTCAGCTATATCCGTCTGTACGCCCTGGGTCTTGCCGGCAGCATGCTTGGCATGGCGTTCAACGACATGGGCGTCATGATTCTGGGAGACTCCCCCAACATTGGAAAATGGATAGGGTTCCTGCTCCTTGTCATCTTCGGACACACTCTCAACATTGCCATGTGCGCACTGGGTGCATTTGTACACCCCCTGCGTCTTAACTTCCTGGAATTCTTCAAGAATGCCGGATACGAGGCCAACGGCCGCGTTTACAACCCTCTGAAAAAATCTTTAAACAAACAATAACACTATGGAACAGATTTTAGCTTATCTAGGACTGGGTCTGGTACTTGCACTTGCAGGTATCGGTTCATCCATCGGCACCACAATCGCCGGTAACGCGGCAGAGGGTGCGCTCAAACGCAAACCGGAGGCATCCGGCAGCTACCTGCTGCTGTCCGCTCTCCCTTCAACGCAGGGTATCTACGGCTTCGTGGCTTTCCTGGTTATGATGGGTAAATACACCGGCGGCACCATCAACGGATGGATTTGCTTCGGTGTTGGCATTTCCGCAGGTCTTGCCTGCCTCATTTCCGGTATCCGTCAGGGCCAGGTCTGCGCCAACGGTATCGTGGGCGTATCCCAGGGTCACAACGTTGTCACCAACACCCTCATTTACGCCGCTCTCCCTGAATTCTACGCAATTCTGGGTCTGGTAGGTGCCATTCTGGCGCATTAATACTCACGAGGGCCAAAGATATCGGTGCCGATGCGCACCATAGTGGCCGAATGCTTCACGGCAAGAGGCCAGTCCCCGGACATACCGATAGACAGTTCCGTAAGCTGTGGATAACTCTCCTGCAGTTTACGGAACAGTTTTTCTATCCTCTCAAAATCCTTCTCCACCACAGACATGTCGTCCGTATTGGTAGCCATCCCCATGAGGCCTACAATCCGGACACCGTACGCCCCTGAGGGTATAGGTTCTGAAAACTCCGGCTGCGCCGGCCCCTCCCATAAATGGGCCCCTCCCTCTAAGCCGAGGGTGGCATTGTTTTCCGAACCTATACCCTCAGTGGCTAATATATCACAAATCTCCCGCTCAGTAAGGCCGTGCTTTGTTTCTTCCGCGCCAAGATGTAGTTCCAAAAGGACGTTTATTAAGCGACC
>JAEEGI010024504.1_pt1 | contig 11756 bp, 8 predicted proteins | sample 8958751 | NCBI WGS metagenome assembly JAEEGI01 (sample SAMN16246545, study PRJNA631951) | gut metagenome | biome: gut microbiome; feature: rumen; material: KS-attached | host: Bos | place: Iran: Karaj | collected 2018-10 | reverse complement strand
GGGGCCTGATACTTCCGTGTTTTGTTGTTACGACGAAACATTTCTTATAGTGTTAATTTGTTAATAGCCAATATGTTATAATTCAACTTCCTATAATGACCGTTATGAGATGTCGGAATGTCATATTTCAGCAGAAGAATCCGTTGATTCAGAGAGAGTTGTGATAATGCGCCAAAAATCCCTTTTTCGGCAGTCATAGGAAAAACAGGTACAATGGCCACATGTTTTCCAGGAAAAACAGCGCTGCTATATATATGGTTCATCCGGCAAATGCATAGGGTTCATCCGGCAAATGCATAGATGGGGTCATGTAAAGAGAGTAGTTTGAGTTCGAAGAACTTGTTGTCTCGATAACCGTATGCTTTCCTTTTAAGGACTTTGATTTTGTGGTTTATGCCTTCGAGCTTTCCAGTAGTGATCGAGAAGTCATACCAAGCGAGGATACCGGATCGGTGTTTCTCCACGGTTTCTGCCATCTTCCTCAAGAGCCTTACTTTGGTGGCTTTGGCTTGCGCAATCCACTCGTTAATGAGCACTTCGGCCTCTGGTTTGAGGGCTCGATTCCAGATCTCATGAAGCCCCTCCTTCAAGTAGTAAGCCTTCATCAGAGGCATGTTCATCTGCAGGGCTTCGCGGAGCTTGGCCTGTGCTTTCTCCGAGTCTTTTAGGCGCTCGCCATTCATGAGCAACAACCAGCGGGTGCCTTTGATAAAGTCCTTATCCTCGTCCTTTGCACGTGCATAAGCATTTCGCCTGATCTGATCCAACGTGTCGTTCATGAGTTTGATGACGTGGAAGTGGTCATACACCTGTACGGCATCAGGAAGATTCTCCTTGACGGCAGAGATGTATGCCGCGCCCAGATCGGTGGCTACGGCCTCTATCTTTGCCTCGCTCTTGTTCAACCGTTTCCAGAACTTCTTCAGCGAGTCCGCTCCTTTTCCGTCACCAACAAACATGATTTGTCCGTTGTCAAGATTCACTACGATAGTCTTGTACACATGCCCTTTCTGGACGGCGAATTCATCGATGCCGATATGCTTCAGTCCACTGAGGTCCGGGCAGTTGTATCTACGATACAGATACCGTTTCTGGATATCCTTGACCGTATCCCAGGATACCCGAAGTAAGGTCGCGACATCCTTGATGGTCATCACGGAAGACAGTTCACAGACATATCGTTCGAACTTATGGGTATATCTGCGTTTGCCTGTGGAAAAGTGGATATGCTCATCCAATTCTTTCCCGCAGTCCTTGCATTTGAGTCGGAACACCGTCTTCAACAACACGATGGGCTTGCTCCCTATCGGAACGCAGCGGAACTCTCGCATCGCCTTACCGTCGTGCACCACGTTGCTGCTTCCGCAGTGTGCGCAACGGAGTTTGTCCTCTCGCGTTTTGATTTCAAACTTAATCATGTTATCTTCGTATCGTGTCCTGGTGCACTCCTGGTCTCGCAGACCGAGTGCCTGGAACATAAAGCTGGTATGCATGATATCCTTGATTGGTGGTTCTTTCAAAGATAATCATCTGCCAGCTTTTTCTGGCTATCTTCCTATCCCCATCTATGCATTTTCCGGATGAACCATATATATTTATAGGAACGCTGCCACCAGACGAGAATGATCATCCCAACCGGTGTCCATACCCTCCTTTAACAGAATATGGTTGAAAACTTTTACGAGATTTGTTTGTAATTTGTGGAAAATGGATTAACTTTGCACTCTGAATATATAGGGTAAATTGTATACCTTTGACCGGATTTATGAACGGGTTTGCGAACTTCTCATAACGGTCATTATAGGAAGTTGAATGATAACATACTGGCTATTAACAAATTAACACTATAAGAAATGTTTCGTCGTAACAACAAAACACGGAAGTATCAGGCCCCGGCTGCGGTGGTGACGCAGATGGCGCTTGAGAGCAATTTCTGCCTGTCGGCGTTCCAGACGCTGCAGGTTGATGAGCTTCACAACATGAATGCGGACTCGGAGGCCATGAAGGCTGAAGAGACGTACTTTGAATTCTAACCTATGGAGGACAGAGTGATGAAGAAAGTTTACTTTGCATTGGCCGTCCTCGCGATGGCTTCGCTGACCGGATGCCGGGTCAATGAATTTGAGCGTGACACCTACGTTCCGAAGAAAGGTGAGATTGTGTTCCGTCTGGCCAATTCGAACACCAGGTCTGCGGATGTGAATGCGACCGTTCAGGGTGTTTCCATCCCCCTCGGTAAAGATGACTCGGGGAACGAGCTGTTCCTGGAGGAGACCATCACCCGCCTGGGTGACATCTCTTACGAGTCCTTTGATCCCATGACGAAGGGTACTCCCGCCTATACGGAGAACTTCTCCGACCTGTACGGTGATTTCAAGGCCGCCGCTTTCCGGACTTCCGGCACCGCTTTCGAGGCATCCGCCTTTGACGACGGCGTGTTTGAGAGCGTCGGCAACGGCGTCTGGAAAAGAAAGTATATCGATGACGTGAAGGACCAGTTCCCGCTTTACTTCTTCCTGCGCGCTCCGTATGATCTGGAAACCGTGGCCGTCTCGAACTTGGCGTACAATACGACCAACGGCTCTATCACCTTCGACTATGACGGCTCCAGCCTGACCAGCGCTTCCGCTCAGAAGGACCTCCTCTTCACCTCGAGACTGGTGGAGCAGAAGGACTACGACGCCCTTGTCAAGAAGTCTGAGGCCATTCCCGTCCTCTTCCACCACGCCCTGACCGGCATCAAGTTCGCCAACTTCTTCGACAACCCTGACCTCGACACCAAGACCTATATCACCAAGGTCGTGATCACGGGCCTCGCCGACGGCGGACAGTGCGTCCTCACTCCGAGACAGGAGACCGATGGGTATGTCGATGACAAGACCGGTGATTTCTCTTCCAAGACCGTTGCTGTCTGGGATCCGGCCAAACTTACCTATGGCGAGAATGTCTCTTATACCCAGACTTTCGACGGCGCCAATGACGAGATTGACTTCGCGGAGAATGGTTCTTTCGAAGACAATGGCAGTTATGCCGGAACGTCTTTTGATGATGCCGCTACCCAGAACAACCTGAACAAGGCCGACGGCTCCCTGACCTTCTGGTTCGTCCCTCAGCAGCTGACGTCGAATGTCAAGATGACCATCTCTTACAAGGTCATCAATACCAAGAACGGCAACAAGACGCATGAGGGTGAAGACACCATCGCTTTCGGCGACCTGACCAGAACGAAGACGGAAACGACTACGACCGAAGGGGAAGGGGATGACGCTACAACCACCACTACGGTTGAATACGGTGCCTATGCCACCTGGAAGGCCGGTGAACTCCGCACCTACACGCTTAAACCCAAGTATGTCGAAGTCGAGCTCATCGACAAGATGAGTGAGGATAAATTCACCAAGAGTGACGTGAAGATTTCGAACAACGGAAACGTCTATGAGTATGTGAGAGTCAACCTCATCGGTAACTGGGTGGGTAAGGTTCAGACCAAAGAAAACGTATTCACCGACGAATATACCATTCTGTTCGGTTACGCTGCTCAAACCGGAGATGCAAGAGTTGAAGCCTGGAACGACAAGGACGGAAAGACCAACTATGGTACTTTTGAGGATTTGGTCCCCAAGTCCAGCCAGATTCCTGCAACAGCGGACTCCACTTACAACAACTGGGTCAGGTACGACAAGTACTATTATTACATTGAGCCAATTGGCCCCAATCAGTCTGTCACGGCTGACGTATTCAAGTCCTATACGGTGGGTGTTTCTCCTGAGTTCTGGATTCCCGATCAGTGGGGAGTACGGAGAAAAGCCGGAGAAGTCCATCTGATCATGGATGTGATCGTCCAGGCCATCCCTGCCGCAACGGACGCTGCCGGTAACATTACTGACGATTATATTTCCGCCTGGGTCAGGGAACTTGACAAGAACTCGCCTCAGGATCTCCTGGATCTTTAATAGGTGAAGTAGAACGGCTATTAAATTAGGATTTACATTATGAAAAATACGTTTAAATATATAGCAGCCCTTGTGGCTTTCTCTGCCGCGACCCTTACTTCCGGGCTTTCCGTCTTTGGTCAGAATCTTAATGACGGTACCTACGAGGAGAATAATGGTATTGCTTATGCAAAAAGGGCGACTCTCAACAGTGATGGCACCTATACCATTGACCTTGAGTCATTCGTGACCGGTGAGGTCACTCAGACTTTTGAGGGCGTTCCGTGCGATGTTGTTCTGGTGTTGGATGTTTCAGGTTCCATGGATGAGGCGATATCCTCTATTTCAGGCTATGAAGTAGCCGATGTCTCATCAATCCGTGGAAGCGATGGGCCTACAGATTGGTTTGGGGATGTTGATTATCCTTGGGACACCGATTACTATTATCTATATAACGGGTCTTACTATCGAGTACGTGTTGGCCAGGGTGGAAACTATTGGAGCAGACGCTATTACCTTTATTTTACTGTTAGAGGTACTACCTATTATATTAACACTTCTGGCGAAGTTGTAAGGCAAGAGCCCACAAATGTGACTTCTGAAGATACGAATCTATTGGCTTCAAATGTCCAGTTGTACCAATACGTGACCACGACTACGACTAAGTTGGATGCTTTGAAAACTGCCGTTGGAGCATTTATCGATCAAATCAATCATAATGATTGGTATGAGGACGATACTGACGAAAAACCGAGGAAAAATGAGCAGGGTAACCCCGCTCCTCTCAACAACCGGATTAGCATTGTGAAGTTTGCCATGAATCGGTACTATGGATGGACACAAGGTACTGGTGCTGAGGATGATAACGCACCTACTACCGTCGGTAATCATGATTATTATTATGGTCCGCAGGGTTATACCCCTGTTCCTGATGCCAATTATACGGAAGTTATTGCAGATTTTACTCTGACCAAAGATGCTGATAATGTCGCCGCATTGAAACAAGCAGTCAATGGACTTCATGCTGCTGGTGCAACGGCCGCAGACTTTGGTATGAACCTCGCACGCATTTTGATAAACAGTATCGGAGAAGATAGGGCTAACAGTAGCAAAACTGTCGTTTTCTTTACGGATGGTGCTCCGACCCATGTGAGCAACTTCGATTCTAATGTTGCGAATGCTGCATTACGGAATTCCAATAAAATCAAGGCTGTTACCTATGGGGAAGGTGAAGATGCCACGCACCCTGCTGTGTTTTCAGTTGGCATATTCAAGTCCGGCGATGCTACTTCCCAGGTCACTAACTTCATGACCAATATCGCCACGGATAGCAGTCATTATATGGATGCTTCCGGTGGATCTGCAGAGGATTTGAAGGATATCTTTACCGCGATTGCACATTCTGCCGGCGGCAGTGGTAACACAGATGTGTCCGGTACTTCTTCTGTGACGGTTGACATTGTTTCTTCCTCGTTCTCGGTTCCGAAGGGTTTTGAGGATAATCCAGGTGGTGCTATTACCGTTCTGGTCGCTCCCTGCACTGGTATTACAAATATCGACGGTAAAGATTACTTGACCTTTGGTCAGGCTAAGACTCCCGCTGAGTACGGTCTGGATGACATTGAACCTTCCATCAGCGAGAAGGACAACAAGGTATCGACTACCGGATTTGATTACTCTGCAAACTGGTGCGGTCCTGATCCTACTTCGTTGACAGGGTATCACGGATACAAGCAGATTATTCGTTTCACCATCACGGTCAAGGATGACGCAGTTGGCGGTCCGGCTGTCGAGACGAATGAATCAGATTCGGGTATTTACCTTGATGGAAGCGACGAGCCTCTGATCACCTTCAACCGTCCTACTGTCAAACTTCCTGTCCAGATTTGGATCCAGAAGAATGGTCTCCGTCCCGGTGACAACGCTGTCTTCACGCTTGCCATGTGCAAATTCACTGAATGGGATCCTGATCAAACGGATATTGACAAACAGAAATGGTCTAGTTTCACCAAGGTTGTCATCAATTACAGTGACATGGATGAGAATGGCCTAGTAAAGATCGTCGGTCTTGATCCGGACTATTTTTACAGACTCAAGGAAGATGCCTGGGCATTTGGATACACCTATCAGGACGGCGGTATTCAATATACTGTAGGAGACAATGTTGCGAATCCGTTCATTTTCGAGAATAAGCCGAAGGATCTCAAGTTTGACGAAGCCTCAGCTCGTAACATATTCAATGAGAAGACGGCTGCGACTGAGTAGTATTTCATAGATCAGCACGATCGGGCGACCTCAGAATGGGTCGCCCGATTGTTTTCTGTTTCGATTTTATGACAAGGAAAGAATACAAAATTTTTTGCATTGTTGCAAAAAGGATTGTATATTTGCCAATTGAAAGAAGTATTTAAACGAATTATCAATTTATATGCATATGAAAAAATTATTTGTTCTGATTGCTGCGGCCGCGTTCATCGCTCCGGCCAGCCTTTTCGCTCAGGATGTCAAAGTGACTCGTACTGAGGATGAGAACACCATCACCATCGTGGAAGAGACCCCGACCGAGAACGGTAAGGTGGTCACGACGACGGTTGTTGAGAAGAACTCTGTTTTCACCAACGGTTTCTGGAAGAACTGGGAATTTGATCTCGGTCTGGGTACAGAACTTTACTATGGTGAAAATGACTGGAAGGTCAAGAGCAAGTTTGAAATGTTTACCTTCCCGGCTATTGATGCTTATCTGACCAAGTGGGCTTCTCCTAGTTTCGGTTTGGGTCTCGGAATAACAGGGGGATCTTTCAAAGGCCTCTATCAGAGCACTCCGGGGACTGTGAATCATGGTAATTACGGCATGGAACCGTATGCTAGATTCCAGACGAAAGAGGCCTATAAAGATGCTGCTTCTCAGTATAAAGATGAGAATTTGTGCTATCAGAAGGGCAGTTTCTTGAATGTCTATGCTCTTGCTCACGCTAACCTGATGAATCTCTTCGGTGGGTTCAAGCCCGACCGTTTCTTTGTCATCGATGCGTACGCTGGTGGTGGTGTCGCTCTGGGCTTTACCGCTGACGGTGCTCTTCCTGCTCCGACTTTCAATGCTGGTTTGATTAACAAATTCCGCTTAAGTGACCAGTTGAACCTGATGCTCAATGTTCGTGGTGCCCTCGTTGGTGATGACTTCGATGGTGAGAGTAGTTCCAATGAACCTACCAAGCGTCATTGGCTTCTTAATTCTAAGATGGATGGCATGTTCGGCGGTACAGTTGGTCTTGCTTGGAATATTGGCAAGGAAGCCAGCAAGTGGCGTCTCGCCGAGCGTACTTCCGTCTACCAGTACGACAAGGAGACCATCGAGAAGATCATCAAGGAGAAGGAGTACATTGACAAGCCCGTTCCGGTTGCTGAGGTTCCCGAGGTGTGGTTCCACATCAACTTCATCGTGGACCGTTGGGATATCTCCAAGAAGGAGCTCATCAACATCAACGCTGTTGCTGACCTGATCAAGAGCACTCCGAACACCAAGTACCTGGTTTGCGGTTACGCTGACAAGCAGACTGCTACCCCGGCTCACAACCTCATGCTTTCCGAGAACCGTGCGAATGCCGTGTACAACGCGCTCGTCAATGAGTTCGGTGTGAACCCGGATCAGCTGGTCAAGGACTACAAGGGCGGTGTCGACTACATGTTCTACAACATGAAGGAACTCAGCCGCTGCACCATGATTACCTCCATCAAGGAGTAATTAACGGCAGATTAACTAATTAAAAATTCGGTCATAGCCGGGGTCATTGCCTCGGCTATGATTGGATAAAATTGAACTAGAGGTAGGGCAGTGCAAGACTTTTTCGTTCACGAGAGCAGTTACGTGGATGACGGCGTCCAGATTGGCGTCGGAACGAAAGTTTGGCATTTCTGCCATATCCAGCACGGGGCTGTCATTGGTAAGAATTGTTCCCTGGGCCAGAATGTCAATGTTGGTAATAATGTCCGCATTGGGAATGGTGTCCGGATCCAGAACAATGTTTCCATCTACGAAGGCGTAGAGCTTGAAGACAATGTCTTCTGTGGCCCTTCCTGCGTTTTCACGAATGTAAATACTCCGCGGGCGCACTTCCCGGTGCACGGAGTTTACGCGCGTACGCGCGTGCGCGAGGGAGCTTCCATCGGTGCGAATTGCACGATAGTGTGCGGTCATACGGTAGGGCGAAGTGCTTTGATCGCCGCCGGTGCCGTTGTAACGAAAAACGTAAAAGATTATGCCTTGATGGCTGGGGTACCGGCCAGGCAGATAGGGTGGGTATGCGAGTGTGGTCGTCGTTTGGACGACAGCCTCGTATGCGCGTGCGGGAGAAAGTACAGGCTGATCGGGGAGAACCTCGAGAATGCCGAGTAGGATTCCTTCGCATCGCTCGGAATGACAGCTTTTGTCATTCTGAGGAGGCCGTGAGGCTGACGAAAGAATCTCATTATCAACAACTTGTTTGCTTTTCAATAGGGCGAGCAATGGCGAAGCCGTACTTTAGACTGCCATTTTGGACCTTTTCTTGTCATTTCGAGCGAAGTCGGGAAATCTAGTCAAATGGAATTCAGAGATCTCAAGAAGCAGTACCAGGTCCTCCGTGAGGAAATGGACCAGGCGGTCCTGGGCGCGATGGCGTCCGGTGCCTATATCATGGGCCCGCAGGTGCGGGAGTTGGAACAGCAGTTGGCGGAATATGTGGGGGTTAAGCATTGTCTGAGTTGTGCGAATGGAACGGACGCCCTCACATTGGCGTTAAAAGCTTGGGGAATTGGCCCTGGCGATGCGGTTTTTGTGCCGGATTTCACCTTCTTCTCTTCGGCAGAGGTTGTGCCCCTTGAAGGTGCGGAGCCTGTTTTCGTGGATGTTTGTGAGGATACGTTCAACATTGATGCTGTAGACCTGGAGCGTTCTGTCGAGCAGGTTTTGGCTGAAGGTCGTTTGCGTCCGCGTGTTGTTGTTGCCGTTGATTTGTTTGGTTTACCGGCTGATTATCTGGCGATAAGAGCTGTTGCTGATAAGTATGGGCTATTAATCCTTGAGGATGGTGCGCAGGGATTTGGTGGCTCGATTCAGATGGCCGATCAGGTCGGCCATGACGAAAATGTCATTCCCGGTGATACTTCTGTCATTCCCGGCTTGACCGGGAATCTCAGGCGCGCCTGTTCTTTCGGTGATATTGCAACGACATCGTTCTTCCCTGCCAAGCCTTTGGGTTGCTATGGTGATGGCGGTGCTGTGTTTACGGACAATGACGAATGGGCCGCACTTATTGCTTCGTATCGCTTTCATGGTAAAGGAGCATTCAAGTATGATAACGTTCGTATCGGCTTGAATTCCCGGCTTGATACTGTTCAGGCTGCGGTCCTGCAGGTGAAACTCAAGGCGTTTACTGAGTATGAGTTGGATGCAGTTAATAGGGTCGCTGCTCGTTATACGGAGCTCTTGCATGGAATAGCGACGCCGGTTATTCCAAAGGGATACCGATCCAGTTGGGCACAGTATACTGTTCGTTTCGCTTCTCGGGAGGAACGAGATACTGTTCAGGCCGCGCTCAAAGCCGCATGCATTCCGGCGATGGTTTATTACCCGAAGCCGTTGCATCTGCAAACGGCGTTTGCAGATTTTTCCACGCGGCCTTCCGGCCTTGGTCGAAATAACAGTGTTGCTTTGTCATTTCGAGCGGAGTCGAGAAATCTAGATACCTGCCCTGTTGCAACCAGCCTGTGTGAACGGGTGTTGTCGCTGCCTTTGCATCCGTATATGTCAGACGAGGAGATTGAAACTGTCTGCAGCGCAATCCATAAAGCCCTGCGATGAGCCTTTTCAAGCGCAAGAAGCCCTGGGTTCAACTCCAGTATGAGGAGCAGTTTATTCCGAAGAACTACTCCGAGTCGGGTGTGAAAACCGGCGCTAAGCTGGAGGAAGAAATAGTCGGGAATGTGGATCTGGAAAGAATCCATAGTGCAACGAAGAATTTGGATGTTTCCGGTTTTCTGGCATGGTTGGATGAACATCACAACAGTTTCGACGGTAGCACTTTCATCGTCAACACGGATGATGGCAATGCCCTCGATACGTTAAAGGGGCATTACCCCCGTCTTATCATCAATAAGTTGGGGCTTACCCGTATCCGGCATCTGAATACCTTCCTTAATAAGGCAAATGAGGCAATGGTAGATGGAGGATACCTTTGGTGCCATTCCAGAACGTCGGGTTTGAAAAGGGATATCATTCTTCATTCACATCCCGGGTTTATTGGCAAGTTGATATACTTTTTCCACTATTTATGGCATCGGGTATTTGCCCGGATGAAGTATACACGCTGGTTTTACATGTGGGTCACGAAAGGAAAGAACCGTTCTTACAGTCGTGTGGAGCTTTTAGGACGGATGTACAGGGCTGGATTCGAAGTGGTGGATGAGCGTTTCCATATGGGCGAGTTTTTTATCATTGGCCAGAAATTCCGGGCTCCTATCTGGGACGATGTGCCGAGCTATGGTCCGCTTGTCAAATTGAATCGTGTTGGATATAAGGGGGAGATGATCGGTGTGTACAAGTTCCGGACAATGTACCCCTATTCGGAGTATCTTCAGCCTTACCTGCTGGAACATGAAGGGTTGCAGAAGGGAGGCAAATTTGCGCACGATTATCGTGTGAATTACTGGGGGCAGAAACTTCGGAGCAGTTGGTTGGATGAACTGCCCATGTTCATCAACATCCTAAAAGGGCAGATGAAACTCGTAGGTGTCAGACCTTTGAGTCGGCAGTATTTCAGTTTATATACTCCTGAAATGCAGAAACTGCACATCAGTGTAAAACCCGGGCTGCTGCCTCCCTTCTATTACGATGCCGTTACTCCTGAGACGATAGAGGATGTCCAGGCATCGGAAAAGAGGTATATTGAGGCCTATCATCAGCGCCCCTTTGCAACGGATTGGCGGTATTTCTGGGGAACGGTAGGCAATATTTTGTTCAAGCATAAGAGATCACATTAAGAGATATGGCAGAAGAGAAGTGGGATATAGTCATCAAGCCTAAAGACAACCTGTTTTCTGTCGACTTCAGGGAGCTTTGGGCCTATCGGGATCTTTGTTCCCTGTTTGTCAAGCGGAATATCATCACGCAATATAAGCAGACAATTTTGGGACCTGCATGGTATGTTGTCCAGCCGGCGCTCACCGTCATCATGTATATGATTGTGTTCGGCGGTATTGCCGGGATTCCGACGGATGGTGTGCCTAGGCCTTTGTTCTATTTGGCTGGTACCTGTCTATGGCAGTATTTTGCTGATTGTATTACGAAAACATCCAATACTTTTGTTGAGAATTCCAGCATCTTCGGGAAGGTGTATTTTCCGCGTCTAGTGATGCCAATCTCCAATGTGATAAGCAATTTACTTCGTTTTGGAATCCAGTTTGGGTTTTTCATCCTAGTGTATGTAGTGTACTTTTTTGTAGACCCCACTTGCACAGCACATCTGACTTGGTACGTCTTTTTGTTTCCCCTATTAGTTCTCATGATTGCCGGCCTTTCATTAGGCTTTGGTACAATCATATCTTCCATGACAACGAAGTATCGTGACCTCCAGATTTTCTTCACATTTTTGATACAACTCTGGATGTACGCAACTCCGATAGTGTATCCGCTTAGCAAGACAAAAGGCATGCAGTGGCTAGGTATTCCCGTGCATAAACTGATGTGCTTGAATCCCGTTACACCTGTCTTGGAGACTTTTAAATATGGCTTTTTGGGTGCCGGTGAGTTCGTTGGCTGGCGATGGTTGATTTATAGTTTTGTGTTTA
>JAEEGI010024501.1_pt1 | contig 11757 bp, 11 predicted proteins | sample 8958751 | NCBI WGS metagenome assembly JAEEGI01 (sample SAMN16246545, study PRJNA631951) | gut metagenome | biome: gut microbiome; feature: rumen; material: KS-attached | host: Bos | place: Iran: Karaj | collected 2018-10 | reverse complement strand
TTCTGTATTTACTAAAAATATAGTACATTTTTATTCTTTCGAATATTACCTTAACTTATATAAGCATCATGAATTTCACTTTGTTTTCTAATCAAACTTTATTTAAATTATTAACTTTTTTAATCAAATACTTATAAAAAAATTCGAAACTGAAATTTTTAATTTTCATTACACTCAATCTTACATTTTTACATTCTGCTCAACAACCCTATATTTTCCATTTGCCTGTATAGGTATAGAATCAACAACTTCAACTGTAAATGTAATTAAATAATCAGCTTTTTCTTCCATTAAGCGCTTAATCACTTGTGCATCGTCGTTTGAAAACTCCTTTGTAACTTGAACTCTTAATACGGCTTCTCCAATTTTATCCTGAATGATTTTGTAACGAATAACTTTATCAAATTCCGAAGCATGAATATTATTAAAAGCCGTCATCGGCATTTCCGCACTATTAACATTAATAATTACATCTAAATGTGTTCTCCCTTCTACTGATTTTAGCCTCATCATATTTCGTTCACAATTGCATTTTTTTGAAGATTCTAATACCGCAAGATCTCCTGTTCTATACCTAATTAAAGGCATTGCTTGATTTAAAAAGCCTGTTGCAACCATTTCTCCATGCTCTGTATGTCGTCCATTGCTGTCTATCAACTCGCAATAGCCATAAAATGGATCTATATGATAACTTGTAGAATTTTCACATTCTCCAGCTATTACAGCTCTTTCTGTATGCCCATAAAAAGAAAACACCCGTGCCTTTAATACTCTTTCAACATATTCTTTTTGATCCTGCAGCACGTTCTCACTTGTTGCAAGAATTCCTTTAAATCTGTGATTCAATTTTCTCCCATTTATTTCAACATACTTTGCAAACATAATAATGGCAGACATATATCCATGAATAAACTCTGGTTTATATTTTTCTATTGCATCGCAGTATCGTTCAACTTGTTCAGCGTTAAAATTATATATATTACAGCTCAACTCCCTTTTTAATGGGTCATAAAAAATATCTGGATCTTTTGACTTAGCATATATTTTCTTTCCTCTAAGAACTAATCGCGAGCTATCGGGTCTATAGCCTATCCTCCCCCAAATATTTAATACATATGCCCACTCTATCATTGTCATGGACGAAGGTTGATATAAACCAACAGGCGTGCCTGTTGAGCCTGATGTTGTTAAATATATTAATCCGCTTTTATCGACATCATCTGCGATCATATCTTTTGCGTATTCACGAAGTGTTTGTTTGTCAATGAAGGGCAAGTTCTCAATATCTTTCACTCCATGAATCTTTGACATATCTACCCCATGTTGATCATATAATCTTTTGTAAAATGGCACATGCTCATATGCATGATGAACGGTTTTAAAAAATCGTTCATCAATACCTCTCATAATCTCTTCTTCTGACATTTTGTCGACTTTTTTTAATTCCTGATATGTTTTATAAAAGTCTTTTCCATAGCGAATCCGTTCTGGAACGGAGTAGTAGACACCCGACCCAAAACGAAGCACCCATTCGGGAATCATATTATAGTGTTCATTCACAATATTAAATATTGACATTACCCAAAACCTCTCCTACAAAACTACTATTTTTGTAAATAGTTTTTTATCTCAAATGAGTAACCCATTTGTGATCATATTTATTATCAACTCTACGTTCTCGAATATACTCACAAGGATTCCCAATATAGATTCCTGCAATCTTGGTTTCCCCCTTAAAGACACTGTTTGCTCCTATAATTGCACGGTCATTGACTTTACTACCTGGAAGGACAACGGTCCTCGCGCAAATCCAACAATTATTACCTATAAATGTAGGCTTTGTATAGTATTCAAACGAATCTGAGTCTGCATAATGGCTCGAACTATAAAGAACTGCCCACATAGCAATTGATGTCCCGTCTCCTATTGTTAACCCCCCTCTTCCGTCAAGCATTGCATATTCATTTATTATTGTTCCTTTTCCAATGCGTATTTTCCATGGATCCCAAACTAAAACTTTCATGTTTATTCGAGTCCCAGCACCAATCCTCATTCCAAAAAGCAAATAAAATAATTTTCTAATATGCCAAATAGGAATAATATTTACAAAATAATTCAGAAAGATATAAACCATTGCGCCGAACAAGGCTTTAATATGCTTCTTAATCTTTGTCATAACACTTCTAATCCCCAATTCTGATACTATATTTCACACAATCTTTTCCGCTAATTCTTAATGCCGTTATTTGCCTCTGTGTTCCAAATTCTGTTGCATAAGGAGTTTCGAAATACTCTTTATCTCCTTTTTCAACTGCTGCTATATTAATATCATTATCAAAATGTAAAAATGACTCTATTTCCTCGTTTATTGACTCGTCCATCACTTCAACATTATCATTATGTATCTTAATAATTCTTTGAATTAAATGACCTTTAAAGTCTGTCATTTGAATTTGAATACCGCATTCTTGAAGTTCCACTTTTCTTAGTCTAGCTCTTCGTGCCATACGGAAATTACTCCAGTATTCCGACTGTTCAGTCTGGGCAACTTTAACAGTATTGCTTGCTTCTGTGCTCTTGAAAAAGCATCGTTGATTACTCTGATATGCGTATGTTCCGCAATTCACAATATATGGTTTTCCATTATGGAAAATTTCAAAAGACATCATCTCACAATGTGCATGCCCTGGAGAATAATCTGGTCCCGGTTGACCTGCATCTATAATGATTCTCCATTTATTATTATTTCCATAATTAAAAATATAATATCCTCCAACGGAAAATTCACTTCTAAACTCTGCCTTTATTCCCAAGTCTTCACACGCTTTAGACAAAGCCCCGATGCTTTTTGAAATATTACTTCCACAATCATTAAACAACGGAAGACGTTCCATTCCGTTCTCAAAAGAATATGAAACATCTATCATTTTTTTTATGTTATTTCTAATTATGTCATTTCTCTTTCCAACAAACTCAAGTGAATTTTCAACACGAATCAAATCTTCAAGAAGAATCTTTTGATACATTGGACTTCGTTCATAATGAATCCCATCTTCAAGAATCTGTTCTGAGCATTGTTCTATCAGTTCTTTTAAAGCAACCTCAAAAACTTTATTATCTCCAAAGAATAACGAAGCTATTACTAGAGTTCGCAAATCCTCAAAATAATGATTGGCCAAAAGATGCTTTTCAAGGTGATTCAACAAATATACGTACTGGTTAAAAATTGATTTGAGAAAAGATTCTTTAAAATTCTCATCTTCATTAAACTCATCACGAAGTAAAGAATACAAATCAATCCAATTAGGGATTCTGAGTGCAATCGGATAACACTCCCATGCAGAATTCTTACAGCCTTCGGGATTATTTTCTATCCAACAAATAATGTATTCTTTTATTTTTTCAAGATATTTTTCTTCGTTAGATTCTTTAAACTTTTTTGCAAGAGAAAAAAGATATTCAAAATAATGAAGGTTATGATTCCATAACGGACTCCTATTTTCAAAAAACCATGAACCTTTTAAATCTAGTTGTTCTGATGAATGTAATAATGTTATCCTATTACTCATTAGTTCTTCAACAGAAAAACGGCACAAAAATTCATGGTCAAAGTCCAAAATCTCTAAAGCAGGAATATTAACAATAGAATTCTCATCAAAGTTAGGTTTGTATCCTCTAATTAGAGGACATTTACATCCCGCCTTTTTCCAAACTTGGTACCTTAACTGTTCAAATTTTAAATATCTTATTGTGTTAGCATAAAGCGCTATCTTTCCCATTTCCTACATTTCCAATCTATAAACCTGCTTTAGCAAAAGCCTTGGTTGCTGCATTCCAACTAAAATTATCATCAACCAGTTTTTGTGCTTGGACACTCATATGGGCGCTTATTTCTGGATTATCTATTAATAAATCTACATACTCCGCTATCTCTTTATCACTGTTTCCAACATACCAGTGAACTCCATTTTCACCAGGAATTCCTTCTGCCCCAATTGCATTTGTTACAACAGGCATTCCCATTGCCATAGCCTCAACAATTTTTATTTTTACCCCAGTTCCGTATGCCATAGGAGCAAGAAACACATTTGCTTTTTTAACCTCATCTCTAATATCCGGAACCATGCCAGTAAAATGAATTCTTTTGTTTTCTTTATATGTTTCTTTGAGTTCCTCCGGGCATTTACCAATAAAAAGGACTTTTTTAACATTCTGACAAAGTGGAAGAATATCGTTCACGATATGTCCTACTGTGTCACTATTAGCAGCTGTTCTCATATCTCCTAGAAATGCTACCAAGCCCTCTTCCTTCTGAGCATCCCTATTTTCGCTGAAGAATTCGCTATCTACCCCAACTCGTACAGTAACAGCCTTGGGTTTGGATAATTTATTATTGAGTTCTTCCGTCTCGACTGTAGATACCAATATTACACTATCGTATTTTTCTGCCCAAAATAATTCAGATGAAGTCATTAATCTGCTTTCAATTTTTAGAATAGAAGTTTGTATCCACTTTGGTTTTAGAATAGACTGCATGGTTTTAGACATACCATTAGTATACGCACCGCCTACATTAGATTTTTTGCTTACATTACTGATCTGTCTCTCATAGCGTTTTGAAAGCATATCTCCCATATCTAATACATTTAGTTTGGGGGATTTGTTAAATGCTTTTAAATATGGAGCCAATCTTACCATATCTACAAATAACACATCATATTCTTCTTTTTCATTTAATCCATCTAGTTTTTTGCAATTCAGTTTATTAAAATACAATGATGATTGTAATGACCAATGTTCTTTACTGAAAATTGTTTTCCCAAGTAGGTTTTTTAATATTGATACTTTTGATATCTTTTCTCCGCAAATAACCTCATTAAGGAAATCTGGTTTATTCTTTACTGCCTCTTCAACTGTTTTTTCATTAGCAAGAATATATACATCAACTGAATACCCATATTTTTCATGTAAAGCCCTACAATAATTAAAAATATGAACTTCATGACCTGATTTTGTTGGCCAAAACACTCTTGAAGTGATGTAAAGCAACTTTTTCATAGTTCCAACTAATTCCTTTTCGTTTTCATTAAAACTCTGTCTTTGCCATATCTCTATCTAGCTTCATGCTTTGATTAGCATTCTCATTAATATTTCCCCAGCTAATACCTTCATAATTTCCATCATAATTAAGTTCTTTAAACTGGCGAACTAAATCTACTATGCATTTATGAGGGTATTTTGCAGGAACCTCATCGAATTCTTTTTCCTTGTTCGTTATTACAAGAACATCGCACTCATTACATACTGCATCAAGATCTGCCGTAATAATCTGATGAAGATGAGGAAGTTTTGCTGCAATAAAGTCAGCATTTGTTCCAGTTAACTGACTAACTTTAACATTCTTATCATAGATATGAATCTCATATCCCTTTCCATATAACGCTTCAGCAACATCTACGATAGGACTGTTGCGAAGATCATCCGTTCCTGCCTTAAAACTTAATCCTAAAATGCCGACTTTTTTTCTTCCTTTATTCTCAATTATATCAATGGCAATTTGCTTCTGAATTTCGTTTGAAGGATCAATAGCATTCATAACAGGGACATCTACGTAGAGATCATGTGCCAATGTTCTAAGTGCCTTAGAATCTTTAGGAAGACAACTTCCACCATAAGCAAATCCGGGCTTGAAATAATATGGAGAAATGTTAAGCTGCTTATCTTTACAGAAAATCTCCATTACCTTATAACTATCAATATCCAGAGCTTTGCAAATATTTCCTACTTCATTGCCAAATACTATCTTAAGAGCATGATAAGTATTGTTAACATACTTCATCATCTCAGCGACTTTAATATCTGTGCTTATAAATTCTCCTGGAATATCTTTATAGAGTTCTCTAAACTTAGCCTCTGCAACTTCACTATCTGTTCCTATCAACGTAAGAGGAGGCTCCATATAATCCTTTACAGCAGTTCCTTCACGTAAAAATTCAGGATTTGAAACGATTGTAAAATCCTTTCCTCTTTCTTTTCCGGATGCTTCTGCTACTATTTCTCCAACTTTCTGGTTTGTTCCAGGAAGAACAGTACTACGAATGGCAATAATATGGAACTCTTGTTTATCCCTTAAAGCCTCACCAATCTGTTTAGCAACTCCATATATATAATTAAGATTTAAATGACCCTCTTTGCTACTGGGGGTTCCAACTACAATAAAAGAAACCTCCGAATTATGAACAGCATAGCGATAATCCATTGTAGCCTCGATAAGACCTTTATCGTGACCTTCTTTGATTAATTCATCAATATCTGCCTCAATAATCGTTGGTTTCCCTTGATTAATTAAATTCACTTTATTTTCTGAAACATCATTTCCTATTACATGATGTCCAAGTTTTGCAAGGCAAGCAGCACCTACACATCCTACATAACCTAATCCGAAAATACTAATATTCATTTTTTTCTCCTCTTCACTGTTTTTTATTGTATTTTTAAATTCTTTTCATTTTTTTCTCTTTATTTCATAGAGCTTACATATTAAACAATTCGGGGATACTAGAATACAATTCGCATAGAAATATATCATACTGATTCAATAGAACCAATCAGTACGAAATAATTGATTAATGGATTAATGTCACATATCCCCTGAAATCCACAATATGACATTTTATTTTACCATATATAATGGCCTTGTTCAATAAACATAAACCTATTTATATTAGCAAATACATCGCATTTGCGCAAGAAATAATACAATTTTCTTTGGGATATTTAATTTTTTTATGTTTTTCTCTTATTTCCCCAAAATCACCACATTACCCCGCCCTAATGTTCCGCGGTTGAAATATATTCTTTTTTGTCTGAAATATATAATCGGTTCATAGTTGTTTTTCAGGCAACATAATATCGTTTTAAGGGAGAATTAGAAATGAAACAAAGCAAGGGATTTTCATTGGTAGAGTTAATTATCGTTATCGCGATAATGGCCATTTTAGTCGGAGTTATGGCGCCGCAACTTATTAGGTATATCGAGAAGACAAGTATTTCTGCCGACACTCAGTTATGTGACTCCATTCACACCGCCATTATTACAGCTATATCTGATCCGGAAGTTATATCGGATGAAAAAAGCCAGGAGATGCTCTATGATACGTACGGATTGATGGAAGATGCAAGCGGATCACGTTTGGACCATTACGGTGCAGGCAGTGACTGGGTTAACTGTGCATTTGCCAAACAGGTTACAGAAACAGTAGGCTTTGATCTTTTCACAATGGGCTGCAATCATTCGCAGCATCTTAAGTCCAAAGGAGCGAAAGACAGTGGCATCATTTGTGTGGTACCTAACGCTCAGGGAACCGAATGTGCTGTATACATCTCCAACAGCAATCGAAATGTTAACGGTGCTCCTGAAAACTACACCGGTACATATGAGAATATTGAGGCATCGGATGTTATATTCGTTAAATAAATCAAAATGCTTCCCAGTAAATCTGGGAAGCATTTTTAGTGTTTTTTATTGAAATTTAATTACATCATCACATATTTCCAACACTGCTGCTCTGTGAGTAACGATTATTACTGTTTTATTGGTCATTGATCTAAGGTTTTGTAATACCTGTTTTTCAGTCTCTTCATCTAACGAACTTGTCGCTTCATCCATGAGAAGAATTGGTCTTTCGGAGAAGACTGCTCTGGCTATAGCCAGTCGCTGCATTTGGCCTTCAGACAGACCTGTTCCTCGTTCTCCTAAGAGTGTGTCTATTCCATCCTCCAGTTCATACACGAATTTCTCTGCATCAGCAATTTTTAAAGCCTGTCCGATTGCATTCTCATCCTGCATTTTATTGCGGTTTGCAAAGCACACTATTTCTCTTATAGTTCCGCTCATCAGAAAGTTTCCCTGAGGAACATATGCAAAGAGATTTCTCCACTTTCTCGTAAGATTCTCGCTACTGTTTGAAACAGATATTAATGCTTCACCTTTGTCAGGCTTATATATACACATGAGCAGCTTTAATACCGTAGATTTTCCGCATCCGCTATGACCAACAAATGCCACATACTGCCCTTTTTTTATCTGCATCGAAAAATCATTTAGGGCTATGGGCATCTTTTCTTTGCTTAATTCAAAGGTATTGCTTGAAGCCGGATAGTATGTATATTCTACGTCCTTGAGTTCAATCTTTTCGAAACTCTCATCGTATATCTTTCGAATATCTTCAGTTTTAATGCATTCTTCGTTAGCAGTTTCGCCCAATTGATTTACTTCCATTAATCTCTCAGCGCTGGCAATAGTGGTATAAATACGAGGTATTACACCTGTCATTCCCACGATAGGAGTCTGCAGCTGATTGACGAGCTGGGTAATGGCCAAAAGAGTACCATAGCTTATGGTATCATTCAGTATTCCGTAACCGCCATAGCAGACGCCTAAGATATACATTGCATTTAAAGACAGGCGAAATCCCATACTCGTAAAACTGGTAAACATTATTCGCTTCATTCTCTTTTTCTTGTGCTCGTTCATATGTTTCTTTGCATCTTCGAGCACCTCTTTTTCCAAAAAGAAAGAACGGATTAATAGCTGGCTGACTATATTCTCCTGCAGGAACACACGCAATACCCCATCGGCCTCCTGTACGTCCTTGTGAAGGGCTTTTGTTTTCTTCTTGAGGAAGAATGCTGATATCGCGAGAATTACTCCGAGAGGCACCATAAAAGCCACTATTCGCCAGTCAATGAACACGATCATAATCACGGCACTGATGAATCTTACCACCATACCGATGAAGCTGGGAATAATATCCGTAAATCCGTCTGCCACAACCTTGGTATCATTGGTCAGACGATTCATCCACTCTCCCGAATGGACGGATGATATATACGAAAAATCGTTTTCCAGTATGCCTTTGAACAATCGCTCTTTAAATGCGTTTTCTGTGTAACTCTTACAATATTCCGTCAAACGGTTGATGATAAGAAATAGAAGGATTTGAAGCAGTACCACGAGCACAAAATATAAAGCATTCAAAAGGAAGCCTGTTTTATTTTTTGCAACCGCGTCATCAACTATATTACGAACAAAAAGAGCATAACCAACACCTGTAGTACCGTTAATGATCTGCAGGATTGAGAGTATAACAACTAAGAGTTTCCCTTTTCCGGAAACCTTTGCAATCCATAATACAGTTTTATTATCTGTCTTTTTACTCATCTTTTTATAAGTGTTCTTTTTATTTTTCTTAACAATCTTATGATACTGTAAAAGCAAAATCGTATGGGATATGAAAGCTGATTTAAAATAACATATGCGTTATAACTAGTAGAATCAAGTGATATCTTTTTTCCGCTACGATAAAGTTCAGTCATTACACCTATTACCATTTCGTCAGTGATTCCATACTCTTTGCGCATAAAGTTATCGCCACGGCATATATATCCGTTATCATTGATATCTATGATTCGGTGAAGAGTATATCTATGTTTGTTTTTATCGGTTTTATACAATGCCACATCATATTTTTTTAATTTTCCTTGTGGACGTTCAATCACAACTACATCCTTCTTTTGACGAATAAGGGGCCACATACTAATACCTTTTCCGGTATAAGTAAGTCGCCCTTTTTCTGCGATTTCTTTTTCAATCGATGAATACGTCATGAAAGTGCTCCGATGCTTCTTAAATTCTCAATTACAGTTTTTACATCCTTGCGAACCGTTTCTTCGGGTATATCATAGATTTCCAGCATTTTTGAAACAATTTCGTCTTCTGTGGTTTCTTCTTTTAACAAATCTATTATTTTACCCATTGTCTTATTACCGCGTACAATCCCTGAAAACTTTGCATCTGCGGTCGGAATGAGCATGCTCTCATCGTCACTGTTATGTGTTATAAATTCATCTTTTAATTTCATTTCATTATACCCTCGTATGCCACTTTGGCAGATTCAATATCCATATTACATTGTAAATTATAATAGTTCAATTGTTTGGACATTTTCTCTAACAACTTAATTGTAGACAAATATTTCTCTTTGTCTTCGGGACGATATGTCTGTTGTATGAGGATTGGGAATGAATCTTTATATGTGATGCTTTTGATTACGTTTGTTTGACCACGTTCAAGGATACAAATAGCTTTCAAGGGAACTGAAACATTACTCCCCCTTTTGTGTTTTCCGTTATAAGGTGTTCCGTGAATTATCACCTGATTATCCTCTACATGTACTAAAGGCTTATCATCGTTTACGATTAATACACGGCCACCAAAAGCCTCGCACCAATTCTTAGCATGAGTCGATTTTCCAACGCCGCTTTTAGCTGTAAATAGTATTCCCTGACCGTCAATGGCTATACAGGAGCCGTGAATAAGAAAAGTATCAAATTCAATCATTCGCTCCGCTATTTTGCGATATACAGCAAGTGTTTCGAGATAACCGTCCGAATAATCTCCGCCTGAATTCTTTGCACGCTCATATTCAATATCATCCTGAGAAATTGTAACTTCAAAATCGACATTATCTGCGTCCGTAGAGTTTATTAGATAATCTTTGCATAAAGAATGAACGGATTTATGCAAGGAATATATCAATATGTTTTTTTCTGCAATTCGATAGATATTTTCAATCATTTGATTTTTTATCTCCAAACAAAAAACCTAACTCTCTTCTGGTTCTTTTATGTCTTACAAAGACTGCTCGAAGTATGCGATATATCCATAAAATCGGTAAGAAGAACGGATACTTATAAAAGAACGGATAATAGTTTCTTACCGTATCACCTGTTACAAATACTCTTTTAAGCACATAAGAAGTCTTGTTTCCTTCATTACGTTTTAACCTGTTTTGGTATCTGTGTTCCGAGGCCCCGTTTGATCCGGAAGTGAAAAGATAATCAAGCATTTCTTTTGCTTCATCTAACAGTTTATTTCCGTTGTAGAGATTAAGGGAAAGTTCTCTGATTTGTTTTTCAAATTTGGATATCTCAAGTTTTTTGAGTTCAGCAGATATATATAACATATCCATTTTTTCTTTGAATTTATTTAAATATACATATATATCCATCAGTGTTCGAAGACCTGTCCCTCCGCCAATGTAATGTTTATATGCGTGAGCAATCATAAAGATATAAAAATCTTCCGCTGAAAGTTCTTTTCTGTATGGTGAATCTGTTTCTTTTAGGATCCTGTCCGTATTCTTATAATAGTTATTGATAACGGAAAGATGCTTTTCTTCCACAAACAATATACGATGAATCTCTATCTCGTAAACCGGCTTTTTCAGATAAATATCATGTGCCCCACGATTAAATGATTTCGTTTCATAGCCTAAATCGGTCATGATTTTTTTTATTAAATTAGTTTTTGTAGGATCAACTAATATATCGAGGTCGATCATCTGTCTAAGTTCTACCGAAGGATAGTAATCCATCATAACTGAACCTTTTAAAGGCAGATACCATATGCCGTTTTTTTCGAAAGAATCCGTAATGGTTTTTAGTTCATTTTTTAATAAAACATTCTTTCTCACGGATTTTGCGAGTGCCTGCTCAAAAGCTTTGTTTTGAACTCCAGCATCCTGAAATGCCTTCCCTACAATAGCAGCCATTGAATGTCTTTTAGATGCACTGTATAAGGCTTCCAAATCCATTGAAGAAATTCGACTCGCATCGGCCTTTTCACCATTTAAAACGCATCGGGATAAATATATTATATTGTCAATTTCTTCTCTAATCATAAGTTACCGAATA
>JAEEGI010024486.1_pt1 | contig 11759 bp, 6 predicted proteins | sample 8958751 | NCBI WGS metagenome assembly JAEEGI01 (sample SAMN16246545, study PRJNA631951) | gut metagenome | biome: gut microbiome; feature: rumen; material: KS-attached | host: Bos | place: Iran: Karaj | collected 2018-10 | reverse complement strand
GGGCGACATCCCCGCCCGCATAGGCGACTATATGTTCCGTCCCTGGCAGCGCTGGACCATCAGCCCTGTAGAAGGCAAGGGTGCTTATCTCGGCAATACTTATTTCAAGATTGTCATCGAGGGCACAGAGCGCGCTCTGGCAGCTACCGCCAACTGCGAGGTGACCACTGTTCCCGCCTACACGGGTGCTGACGAACAGCTGTGGCGCATAGAACAGCTCACCGACGGAACCTTCCGCATCATGCCGAAGGTGATTCCCGGACAGGAGGGCATCAACACGCACATCTGCCTCTACTCGGCAGGCGACTCAACCCCCACCCTCGCTGAATACGACTTCAACAGCGACAACTCGAAATGGAACTTCCGCAATCATTGATTGCGGGAGTTTCCCTTTTCATAACTAATAAACCTATGCTTAGAACTATCTACTTATTACTGTTCGGCACCCTTTTTGTGCCGACAGTTACCCAAGCACAAATCCGGCTGAACCAAGTCGGTATGTACCCCAACCAAGAAAAGACCGCCGTCATTGAAGGAACGGCAAAGTCAGTAACCATCAAGGATGTCGCGACGGGAAAGAAGGCCGTGAAGCCCCGCGTGTTGCGCACCGCCACGTCGCCGTGGTCGAAGAAGCAGCGAACCGTCGTCGACTTCTCGGCACTGACGAAGCCCGGCACCTACACCATCAGCAGCGGCTCGGAGTCGGCAACGTTCACCATCAGCGACAACGCCCTCCGCGATGTCACCGCCGCCACCCTCAAGGCTTTCTATCTCATCCGCTCAGGCATGGCCATCGACAAGCAGTATGCCGGTGCCTACGCCCGTCCTGTCGGCCATCCCGATACCGAGGTGCTCATCCACCCCTCTGCAGCCTCTCTGGGCCGTCCCGCCAGCAGCAAGATCTCTTCGCCGGGCGGCTGGTACGATGCCGGCGACTACAACAAGTACATCGTCAACTCAGCCTTCTCCATCGGTATCGTGCTCTGCAGCTACGAGCAGAACCGTAGCTATTATGACGGCCTCAGCGTCAACATCCCCGAAAGCAAGAACCAGACCGCCGATCTCCTCGACGAGATGATGTACAACCTGCGCTGGATGCTCACCATGCAGGACCCCTACGACGGCGGTGTCTACCATAAGCTGACCACGCCCAACTTCGAAGGCTTCGTCATGCCGACGGACTGCAAGCAGCCGCGCTACGTGGTGCAGAAGAGCACCACAGCCACACTCGACTTCGCCGCCGTCATGGCGCAGGCTGCTCGCATATTCAAAGGAAACAAGGACTACCCGACGTTTGCCGACGAGGCCGCCCGTGCCGCCATGGCCGCCTACGGCTGGGCCGAGCGCAATCCCCGTGTGCTCTACCAGCAGCGGAGGCTTACCGACCCCGCCGTCAGCACAGGCGAATACGGTGACTTCAACACGACCGACGAATGGTACTGGGCCGCCACCGAGCTCTACCTGCTGACCGGCGACCAGCAGTTTGCCGACGTTGCCGCCAAAAACCAGCCCCGCCGCTTCAGCGCACCCACCTGGGGCAACGTCGCCGCCCTCGGCACCTACGACTGGCTGACGCAAGACAAACCACTCCCCTCTCCAGTTGGAGAAAGGCTACGGGTAGGCGAGCTTTGCTCGGGAATGGGGCTGGGGGTGAGGCTTCTATCCTACTGCGACAGCCTCATCGCCACGACCGCCAAATCGTCGTTCCAGACGCCCTGCGGCAATTCGCCGCGCGACTTCGGCTGGGGCTGTCTGGCTGAGACCTTCGGTGCCAATGGTCTGACGCTCTGTCTGGCTCACAGACTGACGGGCGACAAGAAATACCTCACCGCCGCTCAGCAGAACGCCGACTACGTCCTGGGGCGCAACGCTACAGGCTACTGCTACATCACGGGCTTCGGCACGAAGAGTCCGATGCACCCGCACCACCGCATCAGCGAGGCCGACGGTATCGACGCGCCCTTCCCTGGCTTGGTTGCCGGCGGTCCTAATCCCGGACAGCAGGACATTGCCGAGGTAAAGACCTACCCCTCGAAACAGCCCGACGAGTCGTTCACCGACGTCATGCAGTCGTATGCCAGCAACGAGATAGCCATCAACTGGAACGCCTCCATCCTCGCCCTCCTCGGCTGGCTTGAGGCTGCACAGCACTAACAGCACGATATGAAGAGAGCCATTCTTTCGACCATCACAATGGTTGCACTTACAGCCAACGCACAGACAACTATGAACAAGTTTGAGAAACAGGCCAACGACATCATCGCACAGATGACGTTGGAAGAGAAGTTTTCGCAGTTGATGAACGAGACGCCGGGCATTCCCCGCTTGGGCATAGAGCCTTACGACTGGTGGAACGAGGGACTTCACGGCGTGGGCCGCGACGGTCGCGCCACGGTGTTTCCGCAGCCCATCGGACTGGGAGCCACGTTCAACCCCGCACTTATCCGCCGGATAGGCGACGCCATTGCCACCGAGGCCCGCGCCAAGTACATCGTGGCCCGCCGCAACAAGAACTACGCCCGCTATACGGGCCTGACATTCTGGAGCCCGAACGTCAACATCTTCCGCGACCCGCGCTGGGGACGCGGCATGGAGACGTGGGGCGAAGACCCCTTCCTCACCGGCACCATGGGCACGGCCTTCGTCCGCGGCATGCAGGGCGATGACCCCAACTACCTGAAGGTGGCGGCCTGCGGCAAGCACTACGCCGTACACAGCGGCCCCGAGGCCACACGCCACACGGTGAACGTTGAGCCGTCGAAGCGTGACCTCTGGGAGACCTACCTGCCGGCCTTCGAGATGCTGGTCAAGGACGCCAAGGTGGAGATCATCATGGGTGCCTACAACCGCGTCTATAGTGAGTCGGCCTCGGGCAGCAAGTTCCTGCTCACCGACATCCTGCGCAAGCAGTGGGGTTTCCGTGGCCATATCGTCTCCGACTGCGACGCCATTGCCGACATCTGGAAGGGCCACAAGATAGCCAAGACCGAGGCCGAGGCCTGCGCCATCGCCATCAAGGCGGGCCTCAACGTGGAATGCGGCTCCACGTTCAAGGCACTGAAGGATGCCCTGGCTCAGAACCTGCTCACCGAACAGGACATCGACAACGCCCTGCGCCCGCTGATGATGACGCGTCTGAAGCTCGGCATCATCAAGCCCGACCCTGACTGTCCCTACAACCACTTCGACGAGCGCGAGATTTGTTCGGAGAAGAACATCAGCCTCGCCCGCGAGGCCGCCGTCGAGAGCATGGTGCTGCTGAAGAACGAGCGTGGCGCACTGCCCATCGACAAGAACATCCACACGCTCTTCGTCACGGGTGCCGGCGCCGCCGACGCCTTCTGGCTCATGGGCAACTACTTCGGCATCAGCGACCGCTACTGCACCTATCTGCAAGGCATCGTCTCGAAGGTGTCCAACGGCACCGCCGTCAACTACCGTCCCGGCTGCTTGGAGAGCACGCCCACGCGGAATGCCATCAACTGGGCCGTCGATGAGTCGGCAGGGGCCGAGAAGACCATCGTCGTGATGGGTAACAACGGTAACTTAGAGGGCGAGGAAGGCGAGGCTATCGACTCCGAGCGCGGCGACCGCGACAACATCCGCATCCCCGAGAGCCAGATGAACTACCTGCGCCAGATCTGCCGGCGCAAGAAGGAGGGCGTCATCGTCGTGCTCACAGGCGGCAGCCCCGTCGATGTGCGCGAGGTGTGTCAGCTGGCCGACGCCGTCGTGATGGCCTGGTATCCCGGTCAGGAGGGCGGTTACGCCCTCGGTGACCTGCTCTTCGGCGACGCTAACTTCTCGGGCCGTCTGCCCGTCACATTCCCTGAGGACGGCAACCGGCTGCCACAGTTTGAGGACTATTCCATGCGCGGGCGTACCTATAAATATATGTCCGACAACATCTACTTCCCCTTCGGCTACGGCCTGAGCTACGGCCACGTAGACTACAGCAACCTGCAAGTCACGAAAGCCGACCGTAAGGAGGGCGTCACCCTGACGCTGACACTGACCAACCGGGGCGACCGCACTATCGACGAAACGCCGCAGGTCTACATCACGGCTCCTGGTGCCGGCACCACTGCCCCACTCCAGCAGCTCGCCGCCTTCCAGCGCGTCAATGTCGCTCCCGGCGCATCGGCTGAAGTGCAGTTCACCATCCCCGCCGAACGGCTGATGACCGTCCAGGAAGACGGGAGCCGCAAACTGCTGAAAGGCGACTATACCATTACCGTCAGCAGTGCAGCCCCCTCACCCCGCTCCACCGCCCTCGGCGTGAGGGCTGTCTCGACGCAGGTAAAGCTCTGAAAAAAAAAGGAGTTTTCATCATTCATCCGTCACTTTCTGCCAAACACATTGATATACAACCGGTTACGGGGTGACGGATATAGGTGACGGGTGACGGATAGGGTCGGCTGGTCGGCAGACGACTTCGTAGGCAGAACAAACCTGAAATGTTCACTGGCCGTGAATCTTTGTTCACGACTGGTGAACATTTGCTATCGAGCACGATGAAACTGCACTATCGTAGGTTTCTTGAAATCCGTCACCCGTCACCGCTATCCGTTTCCACATAAGTCATTGACTATCAGTAGATTTTTATCAAAGTGACGGATGTGACGGATATTTTTTCATCTTTTCTGCTGTGTCAAGTCGAATAAATTCACTAATTCTTTGGAATTATCGGGTAAAAATTGTATCTTTGCAGCAAACTTTCCGGATAGACGAAAACAAACATGAATAATATAGCATAACAGAAATAAAAAAACAAAAAGAACTATGGCTAAGATTAAGACTATCGGTATTTTGACGTCGGGTGGCGATGCCCCCGGCATGAACGCAGCCATCCGTGCCGTGACACGCGCCGGCATCTGCAATGGTTTTAATATCAAGGGTATCTATCGCGGATACGATGGTCTCATTAAGGGCGAGGTGAAGCAGTTTACAACTGAAGACGTCAGCGGCATCATCACCCGTGGCGGCACCATCCTGAAAACAGCCCGAAGCAAGGAGTTCATGACTGCGGAGGGCAGGCAGAAAGCCTATGAGATGTGCCAGCAGCACGAGATTGACGCCCTGGTGGTCATCGGCGGCAACGGCTCGCTGACGGGAGCCTGGAACTTCGGCGTGGAGTACGACTTCCCCTGCATCGGCCTGCCCGGCACCATCGACAACGACCTCTACGGCACCGATGCTACCATCGGCTACGACACCACGATGAACACCATCATGGATTGCGTGGACCGCATCCGCGACACGGCGAACTCGCACGAGCGCATCTTCTTCGTCGAGGTGATGGGCCGCGACGCGGGCTTCCTGGCTCAGAACTGCGCCATCGCCTGCGGTGCTGAGGCCGCCATCGTTCCCGAGGAAGCAACCGACGTCGACCAGCTGGCCGCCTTCATGGGACGCGGCATCCGCAAGTCGAAGAAGTCGTGCATCGTCATCGTTTCGGAGAGTCCGAAGTGCGGTGCCCTCTACTATGCCGACCGCGTCAAGCACGAGTTCCCGGGGTTCGACGTGCGCGTGTCTATCCTGGGCCACCTGCAGCGTGGCGGCAGCCCTTCGGCCCGCGACCGCATCCTGGCCAGCAGCACCGGCGTAGGTGCCGTCCGGGCCATCATGCAAGGGCAGCGCAACGTCATGGTAGGCTACCGCAACAACGAAATCGTCTATGTACCCTTCTCAGAGTGCATCCGCACCGACAAGCGCTTTGACAAACGACTGATCACGGTACTGAACGAGCTAAGTATATAATGGCTATCACCCTGTCGAAAGCCACATAGAATGCCCCCTGTGTCTCCGTTTCTCTTCTATTACGCTCCCCGCTGCCACTTCTCGATACGCAGCAGGGCCTCCTGGGTGCGCTCGTGACTGCCGAAGGCCGTGAAGCGGACATAGCCTTCGCCGCTGGGGCCGAAGCCAACGCCGGGTGTGCAGACAACGTTGGCGCCATAGAGCAGGGCTTCGAAGAACTGCCACGAGCCCATGCCGTCGGGCGTACGCATCCAGATGTAGGGAGCGTTTTCGCCACCGTAGCATTCGAAACCAAGGTTGTGCAGGACGGAGAGCATCTTCTTGGCATTCTGCATATAGTAGTCGATAGTCTGCTGCACCTGCTGCTTGCCCTCGGGCGAGTAGATGGCTTCGGCGGCACGCTGGGATATGTAGCTGGTGCCGTTGAACTTGGTGCACTGGCGGCGCAGCCAGAGCTGGTTGAGGGGTATGCGTTCGCCCTCGAAGGTGCTGACGCTGACGTCCTTGGGCACGATGGTGTAACCGCAGCGGACGCCAGTGAAGCCGGCGGTCTTTGAGAACGAGCGGAACTCGATGGCGCACTTCCGGGCACCACGGATCTCGTAGATGCTGTGGGGAATATCCGGGTCTTGGATGTATGCCTGATAGGCGGCATCGAAGAGGATGAGTGCATCGTTCTTCAAGGCGTAGTTCACCCACTTGCGCAGTTCCTGCTTGGTGATGACCGTGCCCGTGGGGTTGTTGGGGTAGCAGAGGTAGATGACGTCGACGGGGCGTCCCTTGGGCAACTCGGGTATGAAACCGTTCTCGGCTGTCGTAGGCATATAGCGCACGTTGGTCCAGCGCCCGTCGCGATAGGTGCCGCAGCGGCCTATCATGACGTTGGAGTCGATATAGACGGGATAGATGGGGTCGGTGACGCCGATAAAGTTGTCCCAGTGGAGCAGTTCCTGGAAATTGCCGGTGTCGCTTTTGGCACCGTCGTTGATGAAGACCTCGTCGATGCTGAGTCGGACGCCACGCGGCACGAAGTCGTTCTTCAAGATGGCCTCGCGCAGGAAGTCGTAGCCCTGCTCAGGTCCGTAGCCCCGAAAACCGTCGGCTGTGGCCATCTCGTCGACGGCCTTGTGCATGGCCTCGATGACGGCTGGGCAGAGGGGCTGGGTGACGTCGCCGATGCCGAGCGAGATGACGTCGGCCTTGGGATGCATCACACGGAAGGCGTTGACCTTCTTGGCGATGTCGGCGAACAGGTAGTTGTTCTGTAGGTTCAGGAAGTGGATGTTTACTAATGCCATATCGTATTAACTTTATTTCATTTCTATTTCTCCGTCGAAGACAAATACAGCGGGGCCGGTCATGTATACGTGATTGTTCGATTCGCGCCACTCAATGTGGAGGGTGCCGCCGTCCATGACGATGTCGCTGGTGCGACCGGCGCGACCGGTGAGGCAGGCAGCGACGGCGGTGGCACAGGCACCCGTGCCGCAGGCCTGGGTGATGCCGCTGCCACGTTCCCAGACGCGGACGCGGAAAGAAGTCAAAGCCCCTAAAGCCCCCCCTACTGCCCCCGAGGGGGCTTCATTAGTTTTGGGCGCAGGAACTATAGTGTCCCCCTCGGGGGACGAAAGGGGGGCTTCGGGGGCTGCAAACTCAATATTGCAGCGCTGCGGGAAGGCGGGATGGCGTTCAAGGACAGGCCCCGTCACGCCCACCTGGTCGACATCGTCGGTGAAGATGACGTAGTGGGGGTTGCCCATCGAGACAAAAGACCCACCCCCGTACCCCTCCCTGTGAGGGAGGGGAGTAGATAGACTTTCCGCGAGTGTGGGGTTGAAGAGGGTTTCGTCTTCGAAGACGGGTTCGCCCATGTCGACGGTGACGGACTCTACGCTGTCGTTGACAATGCGTAGATAGAGGGTCTTGATGCCTGAGAGGGTGAGCAAGCGGATCTCGGTCTCTTGGTATCCATTCCCCTCCCTCACAGGGAGGGGCCAGGGGTGGGTCTTTTCATAGAGATACTTACCTATGCAGCGGCTGGCATTGCCGCACATCATGGCTTCAGAGCCGTCGGCGTTGAAGATTCGCATGGAGAAATCGGCCTCGGGGACGGGACTGCGGTCGATGAGGACAAGACCGTCGGAGCCGATGCCTTTATGGCGGTCGCTCCATGCTATGGCGCAGGCCTGCGGGTCGGCCATGGGATGCTGCATGGCATTGACGTAGATGTAGTCGTTGCCACATCCGTGCATTTTGGTAAATGGAATCCTCATTTGGTCAGATATTCGTTTACTTTCTTGGCTGTCTCGATGCCGCTGGCCATGGCGCGGACGACGAGGGAGGCACCGTTCTGGGCATCGCCGCAGACGAAGACGTTCTCCGGGTATTCGGGATGCTCTGGCTTGAGGAAGCCCATGGCCAGCAGGCAAAGCTCGGCCTTGATGATGAAAGGCTCACCTTTTGCGACCATGATGGGACGACCACCGTCGGGATTAGGTTTCCAATCTATCTCCTGCACCTTAACGCCTGTGAGGTGGCCATTCTCGCCAAGGAACTCAAGGGTGTTGATGTTCCAGCGGCGGGTGCAGCCCTCCTCGTGGCTTGAGGTGGTCTTGAGCGTTCGCGGCCAGTTGGGCCAGGGGTTCTGCGGGTCGTCGGGCCCTTCCACGGGACGGGGCATAATCTCAATCTGCGTCACGCTCTTGCAACCCTGGCGATGAGCCGTACCAATACAGTCGGAGCCAGTGTCGCCGCCACCGATGACGAGTACGTCCTTGCCATGGGCGGTGATGCGGTCATCCTTACTAAACTCGATGCCGGCGAGTACGCGGTTCTGCTGCGACAGCAGTTCGAGGGCGAAGTGAACGCCCTTCAGCTGGCGGCCTGGTGCCATCAGGTCGCGGGCCGTGGGGGTACCGGTGGCGAGGACGACGGCGGAGTATTGAGGCGCGAGCTGCGATGATATCGCTGCATACGGGACAGCTTCGCCATAACGGAAGGCGATGCCCTCCTGCTCCATCATCTTGATGCGGCGGTCGATGATGGCCTTGTTGAGTTTGAAGTTGGGGATGCCGTAACGGAGGAGACCACCGGCGGCCTCGTTCTGCTCGAAGACGGTAACAGTGTAGCCCATCTGGTTGAGGGCGTTGGCGGCGGCGAGGCCGGCAGGGCCGGCGCCGATGACTGCCACGCTCATGCCGCTTCTGACTGGCACTCGAGGCTGGATGTAGCCCTCGCGAAAAGCACCCTCGATAATGGCGCACTCATCCTCGCGGTTTGTCGTCGGCTCGTGGTTGAAGCGGTTCAGCACACAGGCCTTCTCGCACAGAGCCGGACAGATGCGGCCGGTGAACTCTGGGAAGGGGTTGGTGCTCGTGAGCAGGCGGAAGGCCAGTTCCCAGTCGCCCTTATACAGCGCATCGTTCCATTCGGGGGCCTTGTTGCCTAACGGACAAGCCCAGTGGCAGAAGGGCACGCCGCAGTCCATGCAGCGCGAAGCCTGCTCGCGGCGCTGGTGCGTGTTGAGTGTCTGCTCCACCTCGCCGAAGTCGTGGATTCTATCGTGAATCGGACGGTAGCCCGCCTCCTGGCGGTGTATCTCTAAAAATGCTTTCGGATTTCCCATATCTTTACTTTTTAACCTTTTCCTAATAGTCTCGCTGTATGTCAGCTATTTTCTCGTGCAGTTTCTTCATTTGTTCTTCCTGCAGCACGCGTTTGTACTCAATGGGGACTACTTGTACGAAGTCCTCGACCACGCGCGACCAGTCGTCGAGCATCCGCCCTGCCAGTGCCGATCCTGTATGCAGATAGTGCTGACGGACAAGCTCCAGGAGTTCCTTGCGCGAGACGCTGTCCTCGACGAGGTTAATTTCCACCATATCCATATTGCAGAAGTAGTCGAACGTACGGTTGGGGTCGTATACGTAAGCCAGTCCGCCCGACATGCCGGCCGCGAAGTTGCGCCCTGTCTCGCCGAGCACTACGACGCGCCCTCCGGTCATGTATTCGCAGCAGTGGTCGCCAGCACCCTCGATGACGGCAATGGCTCCTGAGTTGCGCACGCCGAAGCGCTCGCCCACCTTGCCGTTGATGTAGAGTTCGCCGGAGGTGGCACCATACAGGCCTGTGTTACCGGCGATGATATTGTCTTCGGCCTTGAAGTCCTCGCTTCGACGTGCTGGAGGCAGGATGCTGATGCGTCCGCCGCTAAGCCCTTTGCCGAAGTAGTCGTTGCACTCGCCTTCGAGTTTGAGGTTGAGTCCGCGCACGGCAAATGCTCCAAACGACTGGCCCGCCGAACCCTTGAACTTGATGTTTATCGTATTATCGGGCAGGCCAGCATCGCCATATTTCTTGGCGATGGCACCGCTGAGCATCGTCGTCACGGCACGGTCGGTATTCTTGATGGCATAGTCAAGCGTCACTTCCTCCTGTTCGTCAATGGCTTTTTGAGCAGCCCTGATGATTTCCTCGTCCTTGACGCCCGTTACCTTAGTATAGGCACCACGATCCCAAAAGAGTGCTTTCTCTGTGTCGGGCTTGTGCAGCAGACGGCCGAAGTCGATGGTCTTCTGCTTGTCAGTGGCATTCTGAGTGTTTACCTCGATGAGTTCGGTATGTCCGATGATTTCCTTCAGGCTGTGTACGCCCATTTCAGCAAGGTATTCGCGCACCTGCTGGGCAAGGAACGTGAAGTAGTTCACCACATACTCGGCACGACCCTCGAAGTGCTTGCGAAGCTCCGGGTTCTGCGTCGCCACACCCATTGGACAGGTATTGGTATTGCACTTGCGCATCATCACGCAGCCCAAGACGATGAGCGGCAGCGTGCCGAATGAGAACTCATCGGCACCGAGCATCGCCATGATGATGACATCCTTCGCCGTCTTCAGTTGACCGTCGGTCTGCAGGCGCACCTGGTTCCGCAGGCCGTTGCGCACCAGCGTCTGCTGCGTCTCAGCCAGGCCAATCTCCGGCGAGATGCCTGCAAAGCGCATACTGCTGGCAGGCGATGCCCCCGTACCGCCCTCGGCACCGCTGATAACGATAAGGTCGGCCTTGGCCTTGGCCACACCAGCAGCAATCGTACCCACGCCACTCTCGGCTACCAGCTTCACGCTGACGGCTGCCGTCGGGTTGATGTTCTTGAGGTCGAAGATGAGTTGTGCCAAGTCTTCGATGGAATAAATATCGTGGTGAGGCGGCGGTGAGATGAGCGAGATGCCGGGTATGGCATTGCGCGTCTTGGCAATAATCTCGTTTACCTTAAAACCGGGCAGCTGTCCGCCTTCGCCGGGCTTCGCGCCCTGTGCCACCTTGATTTGTATCTCCTCGGCATTCACCAGATACTCAGCTGTCACGCCGAAGCGGCCGCTGGCTATCTGCTTGGTCTTGCTCGACAGCGATACGCCGTCAACCTCTGAGTGGTAGCGGGCATTGTCTTCACCACCCTCTCCTGTGTTAGAGCGAGTTCCAAGTTTATTCATGGCCAGTGCAAGAGCCTCGTGGGCCTCGATGCTCAAGGCTCCGAAACTCATAGCTCCCGTTACGAAGTGCTTCACGATAGACTCTACAGGCTCCACCTCATCTATAGGCGTAGGCTTTGCCGCCTTCTTCCAACCGAAGAAATCTCGGATAAAGATGGGGCAGTCTTTTTCATCGACAAGAGATTCCCATTCCTTGAACTTCTTATAACTGCCCAATCGAGTAGCCAACTGAAGATTCGCTATGGTTTCTGGATTCCAAGCGTGCTCGATGCCATCCTTGCGCCATGAGAACTGCCCGTGGTTCTTCAATAGCGATTGTTCCTGAGCAGCTATTTGCAGACGTATCGCATCCCTCGCAATCTCCTTTAGCCCGATGCCGCCGATGGTGCTCACTTCTGTGCCGAAGTACCTGCGCAGCAAGTCCTCGCTCAAACCGATGCTCTCGAAAATCTTTGCGCCGCGATACGAGCGGATGGTCGAAATACCCATTTTCGACATAATCTTCTTCAG
>JAEEGI010024485.1_pt1 | contig 11759 bp, 10 predicted proteins | sample 8958751 | NCBI WGS metagenome assembly JAEEGI01 (sample SAMN16246545, study PRJNA631951) | gut metagenome | biome: gut microbiome; feature: rumen; material: KS-attached | host: Bos | place: Iran: Karaj | collected 2018-10 | reverse complement strand
TGGCTTGACGGATAATGCCTCAACTGTGAAGGTTGATGTGGCCCGTCGTATTATTGATCCCGAGGCCACCACCGCCACGATGGAAGTCGCCAAGACCTATACCTTTTCCATCAAGCCCGGCTTTGAGTTCGATGGTGACAAGAGTTTCACGCTGATGCCTTATGATGTGGTATCCGTTCGTCGCAGCCCCGTATCAACGGAACTGTTCACGGTTAGTGTTGAGGGTGAGATAGCTTTTGAGGGAAGTTATACGCTGGGTTTGAAGAACCAGCGCCTCTCTGATGTTGTCAAGGCAGCCGGTGGTGTCATCCCCGGTGCATACGTCCGTGGTGCCCGCCTCATTCGTACGATGAATGAAGACGAGTTGGCTCGCCGTGATGAACTCATCAAGATGGCCCGCCAGAGTGCGGCTGCTGATGCCAAGGATTCACTGAGCCTGGAGCAGTTGGCTACAGAAACCACTTATCTGGTAGGTATTCATCTCGATGAGGCTCTGGCTAATCCAGGTTGCGATGAGGATGTGGAGCTTCAGAATGGTGACCGTCTGGTTATTCCACGTTATAACCGTACGGTGAAGATCTCCGGTGATGTCCAGAAATCGAATACGGTGGCCTTCAAGAACAAGAAGAATTATAAGTATTATGTCGAGCAGGCCGGTGGCTATGGTAAACGCGCCCGTAAGTCGCACACCTATATTCTCTATCAGAATGGTACGATTGCCAAAGCCTCGAAGGGAACTATCGAGCCAGGTTGCGAGATTGTCGTACCCACGAAGGGTCCAAAGGATCCAGCCCAAATTACGCAGTGGCTGTCCATCGGAACCTCCGCCGCCTCCCTCGCCACGATGTTTATCAGCATAGCTAACATGCTGAAGTAAAGGTAAAAAGTTAAAAAGGGAAAAAAGTAAAATGAATGAAAATATAGATAAGAATCAAGAGTTGCTTGAAGAGGAGTCTTCCATCGATTTTGGTAAGATCTTTAAAGATTTACTCAAGCACAAAACTTTATATTACAAGGTTTTGCCTTTAGCTTTTGTACTCGCAGCCATTTATGCATTGAGCCTGCCCAACTATTATAATTGCCAGGTGAAGTTGGCTCCAGAGCTGGGCTCCTCTGCCAGGTCTGCTGGTGGTCTTGCTGGTTTGGCTAGTAGCTTCGGAATTAACCTTGGTTCTGCCCAGGCAGGTGCTGATGCTATCACACCGAATTTGTATCCTGACCTCATGAACAGTGTCGATTTCAAGACCTCCCTGTTCCCTGTGAAGGTCACCCGCAAGGAAGACAACAAGACCTTCACCTATTATGACTATCTGATGAACGAACAGAAAGCTCCCTGGTGGGCAGAAGCCAGAAAGGCATTCTTCTCGTTGTTCTCGGGCTCTGAACCTGATGAAGAGCAGGCCGTGGATCCCTTCCAGTTGACCAAGGAACAGGCCGCCATTGCCAAGGCCATTGATCAGAACGTCGTCTGCGATGTCGATAAAAAGACCTTTGTCATCTCCATTAGTGTCACGGATCAGGACCCCCTGATTTGTGCCACCTTGGCTGATTCTGTTAAGACTCGTTTGCAGAAGTTTATTACGGATTATCGTACATCAAAGGCTCGTGTAGACCTTGAGTACAATCAGAAGCTCTATGGTGAGGCCAGGGCTAAATACGAACAGGCGCGCGATGCTTACGCTCGTTTCTCAGACTCGCATCGTGAGGTCAGTTCGCAGTCTGCTCAGACTAAGTTAGCAGATTTGCAAAATGAGATGCAGTTGCAGCAGCAGATCTATCAGCAGGTAGTGGCGCAGTTGCAGCAGGCTGAAATGAAAGTGCAGCAGGAGACACCGGCGTTTACCACTTTTCAGAGTGCTACTGTGCCGGTGCTGAAGGCAGGGCCAAAAAGAGCGCAAATGTGTTTGATATTTCTATTCTTGGCGTTCTTAGGAACGACAGGATGGATTTTATATAAAGAAGATGACTTGAAACCTCTCCTTGGCCTCTCATAATGAGAGGCTTTATTGTTCTTTTCTCGCTCACTCCGAGAAAATGAACCAAAAGAGGGGTGCTACCCCCAAGGCCCCCTACATAGGGGGATGCAACCGCTCCTCCTGTCGCTCTTTCATTAAGGTAAGCTCAGACCATCAAAGGTCTGGTTTGATTGATTTAAATATCAAAATTGTATGAAGAATATTGTAATAGCTGCAGGTTATGCAACCAGACTTGGTGAACTCACCAAGAACTTCCCTAAACCTCTACTCAAGATCGGGGAGAATACGATTCTGGGGAGAATGCTGGATGACATCGATAAGATTGATGACGTCGATGAGCATATAATCATTACCAACCACAGATTTGCACAGATATTCACGGATTGGGCAAAAGGTCACACAAATACCACAGATAAGAGATGGACAAAGCCCATCAGAATTGTGGATGACGGGACGGAGACGAATGAGACGAGATTGGGGGCTGTGTGTGATTTGCTGTTCGCTATGGAGAAACTGGGTATTGATGATGATATGCTGGTAGTGGCGGCGGATAATTTGCTGTTCTTTAGTTTTGCTGAATTTGTAGAGTTCGCTCGGGAGAAAGGGACATCGTGTATCATGTGTCATGAGCAGCCATCGATTGAGAAACTGCAGAGAACGGGAGTGGTAGAGCTGGATGAGAACCATCGGGTGCTGGGCATGGAAGAGAAGCCGCAGGTGCCGAAGAGCCATTGGGCGGTGCCACCGTTCTATATCTATTTAAAGAAGGATTTGGAGTTGGTAAGGCATTCGGTAGAGAATGGGTGTGGGAAGGATGCGCCGGGGAATTTGGCGCACTATATGGTGGAACATACTACCATGCATGCGTGGCCAATGAGTGCAGGAAGGTTTGACATAGGATCTATCGATACCTATGAAGAGGCCAAACGGAGGTTTGGATAAAAATCTCCTTTTCTCTGGCGCCTTTAGTTTTGCAGTCGGAAACCTAGAGGACTAGATTTCTTAATTTATCTTAATGCTCGTGAGATAGAAATTTAATTAGGAATGACCTATTCATAGTTTTATACCTGCATTAGATGAAATAGAACTAGTTCAATCTCTGAGTCGTATCATGCGATTTGGTCGTAATTAGGAGTCCTCTTTAGTTTCCATCTTTTGTAAAAGCAAGACTAAAAGATATGAGAAAAGAAGAGTTTGAATGTGTAGGTGTTGACGTGTCGAAGAGTACGCTTGACGTAGCGCTGTTTCGTGGGGAGGTTGACTGGAAAGAAGGACATGTCAAGGTAAGTAACAACGAATCTGGTTACAAGGAATTGAAGAAGTGGCTCCGTTTGAAGAATGCAGGAAAGAAACGTCTGCGTATCTGTATGGAATCCACTGGACTTTATACTCATGATTTCCGTTCCTGGCTTGAAAAAGAGAACATCGTCTACTATGTTGTGGATCCGAAGTTGATGCACCACTTTGCACCTCCACAAAGCATTAAGGGTATCAGGCAGACAAAGAATGATAAGGCCGATGCTTTCCGTATCGCCATATACTGTTCTCTTTTTCATGAGAGCATGACACCCTCAAAGCTTCCGTCTGCTGCCTATTTCAAGCTGAAGCGACTCCTTGCAGAACGAAGACAGTATGTGAAACAATCAGTACTATACAGACAACAACTGAGTGACATATCCTTATATGATTCCGTCAATTCCCGCACACGCAAAAAGAATGAAGTAGCAAGCCTCAAAAAGAACATCAGACAGACGGATGCGGAGATGAAAGACATCATAGATACTGACCCGGCAATCAAGAGGAACTATGAACTGTTGATTAGTATAGTGGGCGTCGGCATTGTCGTTGCCGTTACCGCTATCGTATTGACAGAAAACTTTACCGCCTTTACCAACCCAAGGAAGTATGCCAGCTATATTGCCATAGCCCCATTCCCCCATGAGTCTGGGACAAGTGTCAGAGGGGCAACAAGGGTTTCCAAACAGGGATTTAGACAGGCCAAGGCTGATTTGTCTATAAGCGTTCTGTCCGCCATGTCTCACGATCCAGAACTCAAAGAATACTTTCTGCGCAAGAAAGCTGAGGGGAAACATGCAGGCACGATTCTTAATGCCATTAAATTCAAAATCGTACTGAGAATGTTTGCTGTTGTAAAGCGTGGAACTCCCTACGTAAACACAAAGGGATACAAGGGATAGGATAAGAGGCGGTGAACCAATCTCTGGCGTGGAATAGAACCATTCTCTGCTTTAGTACTGCCTCTTTTCTGTCTTTTCAATGATTTGCTGTACCTTTGCACCCGATTGTGCGATAAAAGGTAAAGCCGGGAGGGGACAGTGAACCATTATTGGCTTAGATAAAGCTCTTTCTGCGATTTGGTCTTCCCTTCCTTCAGACGCTGGCACGGCAATTTAGAAATATAGGTCGCTCCACGTGAGGGAGTCCTTTTAAAGGATGCTGCCTTAAAACCAGTCATCTTCGGCTTGTACCTCGCTTAAACGCGCTGCAAAGTTATGAAAAAAGAATGGTTTGTAGGCATTGATGTCTCAAAAAAGTGGCTCGACGTGGCCATTTTCGTTGAAAACAGTGACTTGAAGGGGTTTATTCATACCCAGGTGAACAACGACAAGCAGGGCTACCGTGAGCTGCTCAGATGGCTCAAAGTGCACGATGTGGATGCTTTCACATGCACGTATGGGATGGAGCACACAGGCTTCTATTCAGATGGTCTGCAGCACTTCCTTGACAAGAAAGGCTACAAGTACACGATGCTGGAGCCTGCAGTCATCAGGCACTATCCCATCCAGCCTCGTGAGAAAAACGACCGTCTAGATGCTGCTAAGATTGCTGACTACCTTTTTCGTTTCAAAGACACCATCAAGATGGGCCGTGTGCCAGACAATACGATGGAGGAGCTACGCAACCTGCACAGGGAACGCAAGTTCTATGTCGAGGACAGGGTCTGCTACATGAACCGCAAGCAGGTCGTAGGCAAAGAAGAGGCGAAACGTCTGGACAAGATGATTACAATGCTTGACAAGCAAATTGACTCCATCGAAGAGAAAATACGAGAGATCATCCGGAATGACGAGTCGCTCATGGAGAACTATCTCTATCTTACCTCCATTACAGGTATCGCCTTCGTCAATGCCGTTAACGCCATTGTTATTACTCAGAACTTTACCGCATTTAAGACCGCAAGAGACTATGCTTCGTACCTTGGCGTTGCTCCTCACACGAAGACATCAGGCACTACTGTGAGGTGGAAGCCAAAGCCACGCAAGCACTGCGATCTGACAGCGAAAGCTGACATATCACAGGCAGCCAAGATTGCTGTCGTACACGATGTCGAACTCAAACAGTTTTACGAAAGGAAATGCAATGGTAAGGAAGATGCGGACACCATCCGTAAAGCTATGAACGCTGTAAAGTTTAAGCTCGTCTTGAGAATGTTTGCTGTTGTCAAGCAGAAACACTCATACAGACAGTTTACTACGATATAACGCTTTTAAATACTGCCGCCAGTGAACTATGGCAGACGTGTGCCGATCTGCCCCGAGAGTCTGGAGGTGAGTATATGCGGTTGCTCCAGGTAGAAATCTAGTAAAGAGCCAGTAAAGGTGATAGATGAACCGCGAACCGAAAGTAACGAAAACGAGATCTTCCGTTACAGCCTAAACTGTGGATTTATCCTCAAAAAACAAAAAAATAATGCTCTTTAAAATTAATTAACAGGCATTCTCTTGGTTTTTACTTAGAAATCAGAGAAAACGAACCAAAAGTTTAGAGTCCCAGAGAGGGACGGCTGTAATGCAGGGAGACCTGCAAAACTTCCATCAACCCCAACCCCTTCTTCATAAGAATGGGCTTCAACCTTCTCCCCAAACCCCTCAGCCCTCTCCAGGGCAGGGGCTTAAAAAACTTTTTGCGGAAACCGCCAAAAAGTTTTGGGTTTTGGTATCGCGGGACACGCGTTGAGTTTTTTATCGGCTGGCGCATTGAGTTTTTATCGGCTGAGCGATGAGTTTTTATAGGCTGCGCCTTGGGAGGAGGATAAGTCTGAGGCTGACCAGCAGGCTGTGTTCATGCCAGAGTTCGATTATTTATATGACTGTCGGAGCGGTCCTGTTGTGGCATCGCAACACCCCGGACTAGTCAGACCTCAGACGTTAAACATCAGTTGACCTTCGGTCGACTAATGGGCGCGACTCGGCAATGATTAAACGAGTTCATCATTGCTCTCGCTGCTACATTAGTTTTGATCCATTTCATCTCCGCCGTTGCCGTCGGTCTTGGTGTAGGTGCGGGTGGTGACAGAGCTGCTCTGGCCGTCCTTGATGGCGATGGCCTTCAGGATGGTTGTCTCGGTGAAGGTCAGAGGCTCCGCATACTGAGTGCTGGCGCTGGTGGGAACGCTGCCGTCGGTGGTGTAGTAGATAGAGGCACCGTCGGGACCAGAGATCGTAACCTGAGTGCTCTCTGTGAACTGAGTCTCACCAGCGAATGTTGGCGCAGCCACAGTTTCAGAGGTTCCTGAGCCGGGGGTGCCTCCGCCTTCAGTTCCTGGAGTTTCAGAGTTAAAGCTACCGCTGTTGCTGCCGCCACTATTCGTGGATCCGTTGTTCCCTGAATTCGTAGATCCATTCGAAGAACTGGAGTTCGAAGTCTTCTGTTTCGACTCCACGAGGTCCTTGACGTTCATGAAGGTGGCTTTCTTCTTCAGCATCTTCGATGAGAGGTTGTTCACATCGGTGCGACTGGGGGCGAAGCAGAGGTACAGGCCCTTGATGTTGATGCCGAGGTTGTAGTCCTCCTCCTTATCGGCACCGGAGCTCTTGACAGAGAGGTAGAAGGTGCCGAGTTCACCGAACTGGACTTTCTTACTCTCCAGAAGCTGCTCGAGCATACAGTTCTGCAGCTTGTTGGCAACACCGAGACAGACATCCTCGCCATAGATGGAGTTGTGCTCCGACATGTGCTTGCAGAGCTCCTGGTAGCTCATGGTCTTGGTGCTGACCACGCGACCATACCACTTGCCGAAGGCTGCCGTCTTGTCGTTCTTGTTCTGAGATACTTTGATTAGTACAGGCATGATTCGAAATTGAAAATTGAGAATTGAAAATTGATAATTGAGCGCTCAGAAGGGAGTTTCCCTTTCCGCTTACAAAGGTACAACATCTGAGAAGGCTCACTGACGGCAGATGACGGCAGAACACGGCGAATAACGGCAGGTGACGGCAAAAAGTGAAACTAGTAGTCATCGTACTCTCCGGGTTCACCGAATTTATCGATGATAAGTTGAATTTGTTCTTTACTGTAGTTGTTGTCATCCTTGGTGTTGGCAAGGCGTAAGAGGCGCTTGTGAAAGCGAGGGTTTTTCTTGATCCAACGAAGGAGCTTGTCTTGAGCTGAACTTGGATCCTTCATCTTGGGAAACATCAGCCAGGCGAATTCTGATTTGCCGTAGGATTTGATTTTAAACGTACTCATAAGGATACTGAATTAAAAGGGTTTGCACGCAGAATTCAACAAGAATTTAGCGTGAATTCAAAGCGAATTTAGACTGAATACTAAAATAAAAGATGGAGGCCGAAGAGGCAGTGCTGGAGTTCGTAGTTGGCGGGGAGCTGAGAGTTCATGAGGGTGTGGACCCAGGTGGGGTTGTGGGATTTATCGCGATGACAGTCGGACTGGTAGTACATGATCTTGCCGGTATGGACGCGCTGCTGGTCATCGATCTCCCAGAAGATGACGCCACCGTTCTTGGAACAGCCGAGGCGGTAGCTATTCGCGGCGGCCAACATTTGGCCCTGGTTCAGATAGCCTGCAGAGACCACGGACTTACAGACGGTTCTCGTCGCCCATACCATAGAGCTTTATGCCGAGTTTATCGGCCACTGTCACGATGCTTGTATCGTGAATCTTACGTAATGTATCGTCGCTTATCTTCATAATTTGAAAGTTAAAAATTGCCTGCGGTGAAGGCTCTGGGGCCCCCACATACTATATTCTCTCTCGTAGAGAGAATTACGTATGGGGTCAAGCCCTTCACCTACGGAGCACTAGAAAGGGAGATCCTGCGGGAGGAAGTACTCCTTCTTGCCAAACGGGTTCTTCACGCACATTATCACCTTCTCGTTGACGGCCTGGCGGAGGATTTCGTCGTGGAGCTTGTCCTTGACGGCATTCGTCTTGGCGTAGATCTCCGTCTTCAGGGCGTCTTCCTGATACGGCTGTCCAGGCGTCATGATGTCCGTGAAGAGCTGCTTCACGTCAAAGACGTGCCTGCGGCCCTCCTTGTGGGCATACTTCGGGTTCAGGTCGACATACGGCTTATTGGGCCGGCCGCCACTTTTCTCCATCTTAGCCACCAGCTTGCGCTGCGCCTCGTACTGTGCCTCCAGCAGCTGCTTCTCGGTACAACGGTACGGAATGCCATCGTCGTTGACGGCAAACGACAGTCCCTCCGGGATGTCATACTTTCGCGTGTCGGTCTGAGCCCACGTAAAGATGCGCTCTGAGGACTTGGCACACTCATACATCTCGAAGGCTTTGTGCTTCAGCTCGGTGCCTATCCAGCCGCGAGGGTTGTGGTCTTCGATTGACTTGTTCTGGTGCAGCACGCACACGATGGCACAGTGATACTCCGAGGCCAAGTGCATCAGCCGCTTCATGACGTTCTGGGCGATGACACCATCGTTGATGGTCTGCGAAGGATAGAAATCCTTCTCGGCATCATCGAGCGTCAGGGCTCTTAAAAACTGCGCTTTGAAGCGTTCGAAAAGCTGAATACAGCGTTGTTCTCGGTTGTTACTCATACAATAAATGTTTAAATTTGACGTTTTTAGTGAGATCTCTGCGACAAAGTTACGGAGAAAGAATGAGGTGAAGAAATATCCATCCCCACGGGGATAGTATTAATAATTTTTCAAACATTTAAACATTTATCAAAATGAAATAAGAGTTTTTAGAGCTCAAAACCTTGAAGACGGCCATGACAGCCTCCATAATAAGCATACTTTTGCATAAAAGATAAAATAAAACACCTTTATTTGCGTTATATAGACAGAATGAACGAAAGCGACAAAGGAGCCTACGGACATGTGTTGAAGTACACGGGTGTCTTCGGGGGCGTACAGGGACTGAATGTTTTGGTGAGCCTTGTGCGTAATAAGTTCGTGGCCTTGTTGCTCGGCCCCTCGGGCATGGGACTGGTGACGCTGTTCAATACCACCGTCTCGTTCATCTCCCAGTCCACCCACTTCGGCATCTCGACGAGTGCTGTGCGCCAACTCTCGGAATACCCCGACGACGACCATCCGCAGGTCATCCACTATGTGAAGGTCGTGCGGGCCTGGTCGTTGCTGACGGCTCTTCTGGGTATGTTGGTCTGCATTGCCATCGGCCCGTTCCTGAGCAGCACCACCTTTGCCTGGGGTGACCACAGCCTCCACTTCATCCTCCTCTCGCCAGCTGTCGGCATGTTGGCGGTGACGGGTGGCGAGACCGCCATCCTGAAAGCCCGGCGGCGACTCAAGTCGTTGGCGCTGGTACAGGTGGGTTCTGTCCTCACGGCCTTGTTCATGTCCGTACCGGTCTATTATTTCTTCGGTGAGGCGGGCATCGTACCGGTCATCGTGCTGATGGCCATGGTCACGATGCTGCTGACCGTCCGTGAGTCCTACCGCCTCTATCCCTTGCGACTGCGGGGTGCGAAAGGCATCCTTGGCGAGGGTATGGAGATGGTGCGCCTTGGTGTGGCGTTCACGTTGGCAGGCATCATCGGAACGGGTGCAGAGATGTTCATCCGTTCGTGGCTGAACGTGACGGCCGACCTCGACGTGCTGGGACTCTACAATGCGGGCTATATGATTACCATCACCTATGCGGGTATGGTGTTCTCGGCCATGGAGACCGACTACTTCCCGCGTCTCTCTGCCGTCAATGCTGACATAGAGGCCACCAACGAGACGGTGAACAAACAGATGGAGGTCTCCTTGCTCATCATCTCACCGATGCTGGTGGGACTGATCATCTTCCTGCCCGTCCTGATACCGTTGTTCTTCAGTTCGAAGTTCCTGCCGGTGGTGGCGATGACACAGGTGGCCGTGCTGGCGATGTTCTTCAAGGCAGTCACGCTGCCGCCAGCCTACATCACCCTGGCACGCGGCTACTCGGTGATGTTCCTCCTGCTCGAATCGGCCTATTTCATCGTGTTTGTGTTTCTCATCATCTTCGGCTATGAGCGCTGGGGACTGGTAGGAACGGGCATGGCCATCACCCTGGCAAACATCTTCGACTTCGTGATGATCAATGCCGTCGCCCGCTGGCGCTATGGCTACAAAATGTCGCCGGCCGTGATGAAGTACAGCGCCATTCACATCCTTATCGGACTGCTGGCCTATTTCACTACCATCACGGTCGGCGGTTATGCGTATTGGGTCTTTGGCATCGGCTTGACGCTCGTGAGCACCTTGTTCTCCCTGCTCATCCTCCATCAGAAGACCCATCTCTGGGCTGCGCTTATGCGCCGCATTCCCCTCCTGAGTAGGAGGGGATAGGGGTGGTCTGATCCCCCTTAGAACCGGAAGTCGAGCTCAACATCCACCAGGTTGTAGTTGTGCTTCGCCAGCGAGCGGTCGTTCACGTGAGAGTACTCACAGTGCATTTCCAGGCTCTTCGTGAACTTATAGTTCAGACCAAACTCCACCTGATTCACGGATGTCGACCAGTTCTTCTGGTTGCGATAGCTCTGGTAACGGGCCTTGGCGTAGAGCTTCGTCTTGATCAGCGGCACGATGCCGAACACATACCAACCGTCGGCCTTGTCGCCATTCTCGTAGCAGATCTCACGCACGTTGTTGCCGGGAGACTTGGCACCCCAACCTTGGCTGTGGATATACTCTGCACGGAAGGTGTACTCGTTCAGGTCGTACTCGGCAGAGAGACAGTAGCGGTTCTTCTCTACGCTGCGGGTCTCGCCAGTCTGCGGATCGAGCATCGCACCACGGCTACCCGTCCATCCGAAGGCACCGATGCGCACACCCTTGATGGGCATCACCCAGATACCACCGATGATATCCTTGCGGTTGTCCATGTCCTTCTGGTTCACACCCTCACCGTTGTAAACGCCTATCTGATAGTGCAGGATTCTGCGGCCGTTAGCATTGGGGAAGAGGTCACCGGATACCTGGATACCGATGTCACGACCGCCTGACGATCTCTCACCCGTACGGTCTCCGAAGGCAGAGAGCTTGTTGATCACGTCGGCATAGCCTCTCCAGCCCTGTGTGATGGGGTGGGTGGGATTCTCAAAGGTGAAGGCGCGCTTGAACTGTCCTGCACGTACCTTGAATTCCGGAAACCTCCGCCACTCAGCATAGAGGTCTACGAGCTGTACTGTGGGCTGTCCGGGACCTGTGGCGTTCGTGCCCTGGATCTGGGCGCGCCAGTCGAAGTCACCGATCTTGCCGTCGAGAATGAAACGGGCCAGGCGCAGGTTGAAGGTGTTGCTCTTGTTGCCCTCCGGATCTTGCCAGATGTACTGCAGCATGCCATAGCCGCTGAATTTGATGTTCTTCACCCAGGCGGGCAACTCGATCTTCGTCTTCTGGTCGGCCTGTGCCACCTCAGTCGTCTCCTGTACTTCCGCAGCGGTAGCCACGGGTTCACCTGCCAACGTCTCGGCATTGGCGGGGATGGTCATCGCCATCAGCAGTGCCATCATCCCTATCAGTCTTTTCATTGTCATACGTTGTACCTTTTAGTTATTGAAATGAGTAA
>JAEEGI010024477.1_pt1 | contig 11761 bp, 11 predicted proteins | sample 8958751 | NCBI WGS metagenome assembly JAEEGI01 (sample SAMN16246545, study PRJNA631951) | gut metagenome | biome: gut microbiome; feature: rumen; material: KS-attached | host: Bos | place: Iran: Karaj | collected 2018-10 | reverse complement strand
GCAAGTCCAAGAAGTTCATCGCCCGGGTGTTCACCCGCCGCGGGGCCGACGCCACGCTCACTTCCTTTATGCAGAGCCTCGTCACGGCCGTGCTGTGGATCCTGCTGATCATGTTCATGATCGGGACGCTGGGCATCAACACCACGTCGATCGCAGCCCTCCTGGCCGCGGGCGGCATGGCCATCGGCATGGCGATGAGCGGCACGGTCCAGAACTTCGCCGGCGGCCTGATGCTGCTGGCGTTCAAGCCCTTCAAGGCCGGCGACTACATCGAGGCACAGGGCCTATCGGGCGTGGTGAAGAGCATCAACATCGTTTCGACGAAGATCGTCACCCTGGACAACCGGGAGGTCATCCTCCCGAACGGCGTCCTCTCCAACGGCACCATCAACAACTACAGCGCGAACCCGCTGCGGCGCATCGACCTCACGGTGGGCGTCTCCTACGGCAGCGACGCCGGGGCGGTCAAGGCCGAACTGATGCGCATCATCGGCGAAGACGAGCGAATCCTGAATGCCGAAACCCCGGGCGCCCAGGATCCGACCGTGGTCCTGAGCGAGCTGAAAGACAGTTCCGTGGAGTTTCTCATCCGCGTGTGGGTGCGGTCGATCGATATCCGCGAAGTGCGCTACGCGCTCACCGAGGCCATCTACACCGGCCTCCCTACGCATGGCATCTCCTTCCCGTTCCCGCAGCTGGACATTCATTTGAAGCACAGCTGAAGGATAAAAGAAGCGGCCCTCCCGGGTCGCTTCTTTTATCCTTCAGCTTCGAACTTTTCCTTCATCATCACGGGATTGCCGTAGATGCGGAGGAAAATGTCGCGGAGTTCCGCGCGGTTCAGGGTCGGTTCCACCTGGTCGAGCTGGTGCTCGGTGAAGTCCGTGAACGCCTCGGCCTCCTCGTGGGTGTAGCGGTCCGCATACTTGAACGAGTGGTTGGCCAGGTCGTAGGCGATGTAGTTCGTGTTCCAGAGCTTGTAGCCGTTGATGACGCGGACGTCCACGGCGTGGCGGATGAGCTGGTAACGGTCGTTCTTGTCGCACAGGGAGGCCGCGCGGATCTCGTCCTCGGTGAGCGGGTCACCGAAGTTCAGGTGCACGTTGCCCTTCCACTGCTTGATGCCCAGCATAATGCTCTGCAGGTCCTCGTTCTCCGTCTTGACGTACTTTTGCGTGCGGGAAATGAGGATTTCACGGGCCTTCAGGATGTCACAGGGCTCGTATTCGTAGGAGATCGAGAGCGGGATGATGTTCAGCTCCAGGAAGTTCTGCACGAAATCCTTGGTGCCGCTCATGTCGAACATCTTCAGGAGGCCTTGTTCGGTGATGTCGACCCCGTCCTTCGTCCGTCCCTGCCGCTGGGCGATCCAGACGGAGCTCTTGCCGGTGGTGATGCTTTCGCGGATGTACTTGGACAGGACCTGCGAAGACAGGTAGAGCTCGCGGGCCGAGATGCCGCGGATGACCTTGATCATCCGGTTCGAACGGATCAGACGCTCGATCGTCTTGCTCTTGAGCAGGTTGTCGCCCACGCAGATTTCGGTGAGGGGCAGCTGGTTCCGGAACAGGATCAGCTGCGTGAAGGCCGGATCCAGGATGATGTCGCGGTGGTTGGACATCGCCAGATACTTGCCCTCGATGGCCTGCAGCTTGTTCAGGCCGTCATAGGAGAAGTTGCGGACCGATTTCTCGATGACCCATTCCGTGGCCTGCGACATCACCAGTTTCTGGAAGTCGTCCACGGTGCTGATGCTGCGGAGGATGTCGCGCAGGTAGGTCTCAGGCTGGTTGGAGAAGATGTACTTGGAGATCCAGGGTACGTTGGGGTGCTCGGCCAGTTTGGAGAGGGCGGCAGCCGCTTCTTCGTCATTATAGGGAGCTATGTCCTCGAAGGGATTCAGTTCGTCCATGGTTGTCGGTTTTGTACGGCGCAAAGGTACGAAAATCAGGGCAATTTATCAAGCGCGGACCAGCAGGGAGCTGTCCCCGTAGCTGAGGAAGCGGAAGCCGTGCGAGAGCGCATAGTCATAGATGGTCCGCCAATCCCCGCCCACGAAAGCGGAGACCAGCAGGATGAGCGTGCTCTCGGGCTGGTGGAAGTTCGTCACCATCAAGTCCACCAGGCGGAACCGGAATCCCGGGACGATGATGATCCGGGTTCCGATCTTGAGTTCCGACAGGTGGTTCGTTTCCAGATAAGTGATGATGGCCTCCAGGGCCTCCTTAGTGCTGTAAGGGTATTCCCGCTCATATGGAGCCCACTGCGGAACATCCTCCGGAGCCCCCTTCTCGATGCAGCTGACACCCACATAATAGAGGGATTCCAATGTACGCACGGAAGTAGTTCCAACTGCTACCAACTTCCTGTTCATCCGGCAGATATCCTTCAAGAGCTGAAGTTTCACTACAAATGGCTCCCGGTGCATCGGATGCTCGGAGACCAGCGAGCTCTTGACCGGCAGGAAAGTGCCGGCGCCCACGTGGAGACACACGGTTTCCGTGTCGATTCCCTTGGCCCGGATCCGCCCGAGGACATCCTCCGTGAAGTGCAGGCCGGCCGTCGGTGCCGCCACCGAGCCGCGGATATGGGCATAGAGCGTCTGGTAGCGTTCGATGTCGATCTGCTCGGATTCCCGGTTCAGGTACGGCGGGATCGGGACGGTTCCGCAGACCTCGAGCACCCGGGAGAACGGGGAGCCGTCCGTCCAGCGGAACTCCACCACCCCGGTCTGTCCTTCCCGGCTCAACAGCCTGGCTTCCAGGCCCATATCCGGGGTTTCCGCGGTTCGGAACAGGGTCAGGACGTCGTCCTTCCACTTCTTGGCGTTGCCGATGACGCACTTCCAGGTACAAGTGTCCGTGGCGGCGAAGGCGGTCGCATACTCGACCGGCTTCACCGGCTCCAGGCAGAAGATCTCGATATGGGCGCCGGTGGCGCGCTGGAAATGCATCCGGGCCGGAACGACCTTCGTATCGTTGAACACCATCAAGGCGTTTTCAGGAAGCAGGTCCGGCAACTGCCGGAATATGTACTCGTCGACGTGGCCGCCGGCGTAATGGAGCAACTTGGATGAATCCCGTTCCGGAAGCGGGTACTTCGCGATCCGCTCATCAGGCAGCGGGTAATTGTAATCCTCAATATGGATTTCAGGTATCATTCGCACAATTCAAAAATCTGTGCGAAGTTACACAATTCTCCACGAATTCCGAAATCTCGTCCTGGTGTTTCCGACCGGGCTTTCGGCCCTGGAAATAACCCTTTTTCTTGTTTACAAATGTTAACAATGTTTACTTCTCCCCCGCGTTATCAACAAAAGGCACATAATCAAGCATAAGTATTTATTATTCTATCCTTATTGATTACCTAACTTACTGAAATTCAGTTATTTATATCATTTTACCTAAATGATAGATGAAATAAAAGTTATGAACACTGGCTCGGTTTGAGAAAAATCTCGAACAAATATGTTATAGTCAATATACTAATTAACTAATAATCAGTATTTTAATTATATTCAACAAACTTATGACTTTAAGTGTTTTCAGACGCTTTCACTCCCCTCTTGGCACTGGATTTCAGCCTTTTTAACACTTGTATTTTTACTTTAGATTCGTTACTTTTGTAACACCAAAGGATGACACAATGGACAAACGCCTTCAACAGTTTCTGGACGCGGAAAACATCTCGCAGGCGCAGCTGGCCGACACGCTCGGCGTCGCTCGCGCCGGGATTTCCCACATCCTGTCCGGTCGGAACAAGCCGGGATTCGATTTCCTGGAAGCGATGGCCGTGCACTATCCGCAGATCAGCATGGACTGGCTCCTGACCGGCAAAGGCCGCATGTACAAGGACGCCCCCGGCGAGAATCCCGTATTTGCGCCCACGCAGGCTCCTCGTCGCGTTTCCAAGATTCTCGTCTTCTATGACGACAACACTTTTGAGGAGTTCCAATAAGATTTATTATCTTTGCAAGACGAAGAGAACGAGAATATGGCCAGTCTGCAACGTAGTGCCCGCGGGATGCTCTGGAAGCGCCGCCTTCCGGGCTTTCTGTTCTGGAACCGCCTGAGATTCAGGCGGGAATATCCGGCGCTGGTCCGGGAACTGTTCGGCATCCAGTTCCGTCATCCCATCGGCCTGGCTCCTGTGCTGGAACGGCAGGAGGAACTGCTGGACGTATGCGACACTTTCGGCTTCAGCTTCACGGGCGTCATTCCCGGTGAAACGCCCTTGCAGCTCGTTGCAGAGCGCCTTCAAGGGCGGAAATCGCCCATCGTCGCCGCGGTGGAGCTGCGGGCGGACGGTGCCTCGGAAGAGGAGGCCAAACAGCGGATGATCCGCCAGTTCTCGCTCCTGTACGACTTCGCCGACTATTTCGTCATCGACATCAACCGCGAAAGCGGCCTTTCCTCCCTGGACGACTTCTCCGACTGGACCGAACTCCTGGACGAACTGCTCAGCCTCCGGCTCTGCTATGAACGGTACAAGCCCATCCTCCTGCGGATCGCCCCCGGGCACGACGAGGAACACATGCGCCGAATCCTCGATTTCGTGCTGATGTCCGGATTCGACGGCGTCATCGCGCCCGGCCTCGCAAAGGTCCGTTTCTGCGTCGAATACACTCGGAACCGTCTTCCTGTCATCGGTTCCGGCGCCATTACCGCGCCTGATGAGGCCCTTGCGCTGCTCCAGGGCGGGGCCTCCCTGGTCGAAGTGGCCCAGGGCATCCCCGGAAAGCCGCGCCAGACCGCCAAGAGACTCGTGAAGGCCATCGAACTATCCACCCAACCCAAGAAATGATCCAAGCTTCCATCTGCACCATCGGCGATGAGATTCTCATCGGCCAGGTCGTGGACACCAATTCTTCCCGTCTCGCCGTCGCGCTTGAAGAGGCCGGGATCCGTGTCACCCGCATGCTCTCCATCGGAGACGACCGCGACGAAATCCTGAACAACCTCCGCAATGAATTGACCATCAATGACATCGTCATCACCACAGGCGGGCTCGGCCCCACGAAGGACGACATCACGAAAGGGGTCCTGGCGGAGCTGTCGGGAAGCACCGGCTATGTGGAGCATGCCGGACAGCTGGCCCTCATCCAGGAGATCCTCCGCAGCCGCGGGCTGGACATGCTCGCGAGCAACCGGGCGCAAGCCTTGGTCCCCGACCGGTGCGAAGTGATCGAAAATCGCCTGGGAACGGCTCCCATCATGGTTTTCCGCTTTCCGGAGAAGTCGTTCGGAGCCACGCTGTATGCCCTGCCGGGCGTTCCCTTCGAGGCAGTCGGGGCCATCCCTTCGGTGATGGAGGACATCCGGGGGCATTTCCCCCTGAACAACATCCTGCACCGCAGCGTGATGGTGTTCGGGATGGCGGAATCGGCCCTCTCCGAGTTCATTGCGCCTTGGGAGGACGCCCTGCCGGCCGATATGCACCTCGCTTACCTGCCGAATCCCCTCACGGGCATCCGGCTCCGCCTGTCCATCTACACCGGCGACCTGGAAGATGAAAAGGCGCGCGTAGAAGAGCAGATAACGCGGCTTAAAGAGCTTTTGGGCGACAAGGTGTACTCCGATGAGGACGACACCTTGGAAGCCACTGTAGGGCGTCTATTGAAATCCTCCGGCAAGACGCTCAGCGCCGCGGAATCCTGCACGGGCGGCGAAATCTCGCACCTCATCACCTCCGTCCCCGGTTCCTCCGCCTATTATCTGGGATCGGTCACCTCGTATGCGATCTCCGTCAAGGAAAAGGTGCTCGGGGTGCCGGCGGAGACCATCGAACAGTGCGGCGTCGTGAGCGGCGAGGTCGCGGCGGCGATGGCCGAAGGCGTCCGCCGCGTAACCGGCAGCGACTACGCCGTCTCCACGACCGGCCTGGCCGGACCGGACGGCGATGCGTTCAATCCGGTGGGCACGGTCTGGATCGGCGTGGCCGGTCCGAGGGGTACAAAGACTGTCAAAAAGATCTTTCGAAACGACCGGAAGCGCAATATCGAGCGTTTTGCGGCCGCCGCGCTCGATTTTTTGCGCCTGACTCTCATTGAAGATGCAATAAGCTGATATAAAGGAAAGAAAACAAAAAAGTTAAATGTTGTAACTTTTTTGTTTTCCCTCAAAAAGGGCCTCGAAAGGGCCCTTTTACCGTTCCATGTCGGCCTTGTCGGCAATCCGCCGCATCACCGCGAGCAGGTTCTCCCCCGCCACCTTGTCGATGTCCTTTTCGGCATAACCCCGGCGGCGCATCTCATCGAAAACCAGCCCGATCCGAGACACATTTTCCAGCCCGGCCGGCGGCACCAGGATGCCGTCGAAGTCGCTGCCGATTCCGACGTGGTCGATGCCCACGATGGACACGGCATGGTCGATGTGGTCCACGATTTCGCAGACGCCAGGACGCCAGAGCGTCTCGAGTCTGTCCTGCATCGCTTCCCAGGCTTTCACCCGCGCAGGGTCGGCCGGGTCGGCGATGAAGGCGGCTTCCACCCGCTCGCCCTCGTCAAACAGGGTGGCGTCGGCCGGGTCGGAGAGGAAGCGCTCCGACAAGAACGCCGGATAGAAGTTGATGCCGACATAACCGTCTTTCTCTCCGAGAGCCTGCAGCATCTCGTCAGTCAGGTTGCGTCGGTGGTTGCACAGCGCCCGACAGCAGGAGTGGGTGGCGATGACCGGGGCTTCCGACACGCGGATGCAGTCCCAGAAGGTCTCGTCCGAGGCGTGGGACAGGTCGACCATCATCCCGAGCGCATTCATTTCGGCCACCACCTGCTTTCCGAACGGGCTCAGGCCGTGCCAGCGCTTCCCTTCGGCCGCGCTGTCGGCAATCGCGTTGTCGCCGTTGTGCGTAAGCGTCACATAGCTGACGCCCAGCCGGTAGAAAGTCCGGAGCATCGACAGGGACTGCTGGATAGGCGCTCCGTTCTCCATTCCGAGAAAGACGGAGATCAACCCGCTTTTCGCATTCTCCGCCGCCTCATCCGGCGAAAAGGCCAGGGCCGCATAGTCCGGATTCGCGTCGACGGCGTCGTAGACGGCGGAAATCATTTCCAGCGCATAGCGCGTGGCGGCGTCCGGCACCATTTCCGCCGGTGTGTACAGGGCGAAAAAGGAGCCGCCGACTCCCCCGCGCCTGAGTTTGGGGAAGTCGACGTGCCCGTAGCGATTGTCGATGCCGATGTTCCGGAGCCGGATCAGCTGCGAGGGGGTATCGACGTGGCTGTCAAAGACTTGCATTACTTCGTTCCGTAAGGGGCCAGGGTGGATTTCACGATCTTTTCGATCTTGAACTCCGGAGATCCGCTGTAGTACAGGGCGCTGCCGCCGACCAGGTTCACGGACACCTTCTTGGAAACGGAGACGGTCACGCTGGACGAGTTGGACAGGTCGGCCTCGACTTCCTCCAGGGGCATCGCGAATGCGTCCACGGTGGAGCTGCGGGAGCCCTTGACCTCCATCTCGAAAGCCTTGCCGGTGAGCGTCAGCTTGGAGCTGCCCTCGGCGGTCACATCCACCTTCTCGGTGTTGGAGGCGACGCTGACCTGGGAAGAGCCGCCCGTCGCAAGGTTCAGGCTCTTGGTGGGGCCGTCGGCCACGACCACGGAGGATCCGTCGGAGGTCAGGGCCAGCTCGCGGCCGGTGAAGGTAAGCTTGAGGTTGGCGTTGTTGTCGGTGTTGACCTCGACGCCCCGGTCGGTCTTGAGGTTCAGGTTGGCGACGGCGTTCTTTTTCATACTGACGCGCGCGGAGGCGGCGGCGATGGACAGGTTGCGCACCTGGGACTTGCCGGCCATCGTCAGTTCGAACTCGTTGGCGGCGAACTCTTCGACCCCGGTCAGGATGGCGTTGTCGGAAAGGGTGACAGCCTGCAGTTCGGGGGTGTAGGCCACGACCCGGAAGGTGGGCGTAAGGCCGCCTTTTCCGCGATACACTTTCCGCAGTTCCTTCGGTACCGCCTTCTCGTCATAGGAGACATAGAGCACCTTCGAACGCACATATACTTCCACGTAGGGGGCCAGTTCCTTGTCCACGGTCAGGCGAACGCCATAGGTGCCGCGGGAAACGGTCACGTCAAAGTCGTCAGACACGTTGACCGCATTGAACTCGGAGACCATGATGTCCTTGTCCGTCAGCTGGGCGGAGAGGGACTGGGCTGCGGCGCGCTGGGGTGCGAACACGAGCACGGCAGCGAAAGCGATCATTCCGATGATTGCCTTCAATGAGTTGTCTTTCAACATTTTCATATCGTTATCAATTAGTTATCCAATTTCTCCATCTGTTCGCTCCATTCCTCAGTGAAAGCGTCCAGACTGCGCTTGTTCTCCAGGTATTCCCGGGTCAGCTCCATCACGTCGTCCTTCGGGCCGGGCGCGGCCAGGACCTTCTCGATGGCGGCCTGCCGCTTCTCCAGCTTCCCGATCTCCTTCTCCAGGTAGTCCACCCGGTTCTGGATCTTCCGGATTTCCTTGGAGACGGTCTTCCGCGCCTGGAAGGTCTCCTGGGCCTGGACCTTGCGGTCGTCCACCGGCTTCACTTCTTGCGGTAGCCGGCGCTCCAGCTCCTGGAGGCTTTCGAGCTTCCGCTTCCGGAGGAAGTCGGCGACACCGCCCAGATGCTCCTTGACCTTCCCGTCCCGGAACTCGTACAGCTTGTCCACCAGCCCGTCCAGGAAATCACGGTCGTGTGAAACTACAATGAGCGTGCCGTCAAAGGCTTGCAGCGCCTGCTTGAGCCGGTCCTTGGAGCGAATGTCCATGTGGTTCGTGGGCTCGTCCAGGGCCAGCACGTTGTACGGGGAGAGCATCAGTTTGGCCATGCCGAGGCGGGCGCGCTCGCCGCCGCTGAGGACGGACACCTTCTTGTCGATGTCCTCCCCCTTGAACAGGAAGGCCCCGAGCAGATCCCGCAGCTTCGTGCGGATCTCGCCCACGGCGATGCGGTCCAGCGTGCCGAACACCGTCTCGTTCTTGTCCAGGATATCCTCCTGATTCTGCGCGTAATAGCCGATGTGGACATTGTGTCCCACTTTCGCCTCGCCGGAGAAGGGTTCCAGCTCGCCCATGATCACGCGCATCAGGGTGGTCTTCCCCTCGCCGTTCCGGCCGATGAGGGCGACTTTCTCGCCGCGCTTGATCTCGATTTCCGCATTCCGGAAGACAACCTTCTGCGGATAGCCGACGGTCAAGTCGGTTCCCTTGAAGACGACGTCGCCCGAACGGGCGGCCGGCGGGAAGCGAAGGTTCAGCTTCGCGTCGTCGGTCTCGTCGATCTCGATGCGGTCCAGCTTCTCCAGCGCCTTGATGCGGGACTGGACCTGGTTGGACTTGGTGGGCTTGTAGCGGAAGCGGTTGATGAAATCCTCCGTCTTCTCGATCATCCGTTGCTGGTTCTCGTAGGCGGCCGTCTGCTGGGCCAGGCGTTCCGCACGCAGCGTAACATACTGGCTGTAAGGTACTTTATAATCGTGGATATGTCCCAGCAGGATCTCGACGGTCCGGGTAGTGACGTTGTCCAGGAACTTGCGGTCGTGGGAGACCAGCATCAGCGAGCCCCGGAAGGATTTCAGGTAATCCTCGAACCATTCGATGGACTCGATATCCAGGTGGTTCGTGGGCTCGTCCAACAGCAGGACGTCGGGATGCGCGAGAAGGACCTTGGCCAGCTCGATGCGCATGTTCCAGCCCTGGCTGAAGGTTTCCGTATGGCGCTCCAGCTCCTCTTCCTTGAAGCCCAGGCCGAAGAGCGTGCGCTCCGCCTGCACCCGGGGAGACTCCCCCGTTTCCAGCGCCAGGCGGTCGTTGATCTCGTTCAGCCGGTCGATCAGGCGGGCGTAAGCGGGTGATTCATAATCGGTCCGCTCCCCCAGTTCCACATTGATCCGCTCCAGTTCCCGCTCCATCTCGTGCAAATGGTCGAACACCGTCATCACTTCGTCGATGACGCTCCGGCCGCGGTGGTGCTCCATAATCTGGGGCAGATATCCGATGCGGAGGTCGGCGGGCATGTCGATGTGGCCCGTGGTCGGACTCTGCTCCCCCGTGATCAGCTTCATCAGCGTGGACTTCCCGGCCCCGTTCTTGCCGACGAGGCCGATCTTGTCGTTCTCGCTGATGTGGACGCTGATGTCGTCCAGCAGCGTGAAACTGCCGTAGGCTACGGTGACGTTATTCAGCGAGATCATCGTCGGTCGGAGTTTCGGGTTTGCAAACCAGGATCGAGAATTCGTACAGCCCGTACAGCGGGATGGACAGCACGAACATGGAGAAAGGGTCGCTCGGGGTGATGAAGGCAGCCAAGACCAGGATCACGACGAAGGCCGCTTTCCGGTATCCCCGCAGCTGCTTCCGGGTGAGGATGCCCATGCTGGAGAGGACCAGCACGACCGTCGGGAACTCGAACAGCAGGCCGATGAGGAACACCATCGAGGTGAACAGGGAAATGTACGAACTCAGGGAAATCGTGTTCTGCACCGCGTCGCTGACCGTATAGTTCATAAAGAACATCAGGCACACCGGCAGGACGATGAAATAGCCCACCGCGACGCCCAGGTAGAACAGGAACGAAGACATCCCGAACGCCTTCCGCACCGCTTTCTTCTCGTTGTCGTAGAGGGCGGGGGCGATGAATTTCCAGATTTCCCAGATGACGTATGGGAAGGCGACGATGGCCGCCATCAGGATCGAGATCTTCAGGTGCACGAAGAACTGGGCCGACACCTCGATGTTGATCAGGGTCATCGAGAAATCCAGTCCGAGCCACTTGTAGAGGATGAAATCGGGCGTGGTCGGCCAGAGCACGGCCTTGAACAGCCGCTCCGGGATCGCCAGGAAGACGATGGAAACGAGGACAATGGCGCCGATTGAGCGGAACAAAGTCCCTCTCAATACGTCGAGATGGTCCCAGAAGGACATTTCACCGTCCTGGGCCACTACTTCTTCTCGTCCTTTTTATAACCTTCCTCGTCGAGTTCCTTGATCTCCTTCTCCACCTCGTTCATACCCTGCTTGAAGCTCTTGACACCCTTGCCAAGGCCTTTCATCAGCTCGGGAATCTTCTTGCCGCCGAACAGCAGAAGGACGACCAGGACGATTGCGACAATCTCCCAGGTTCCTAACATCAGGGGGTAAATGATCAGCATATTACTTGTCGTTTAGATGGTTTTCGATAATCTGGGCCAGGAGCTCGGGGCACCTGACGGGGCGGAAAGTCTTCGAGTCGATGAAGCCGAGGGTCACGGCGCCGTCGGCGCAGACTTCCCCGTCCTGGTTGAGGACGGCCTGCCGGACGACGAGTTTCGCCAGGGGCGTCTTGTCGATCTCGGCGACCGCGGTCAGGACGTCCCCCATCCGGGCCGGATGCTTGAAGCGGCACTCGACGGAGACGATCGGGATCATCACGCCGTACTCGTTTTCGCACCGCTCGATCGGGAATCCCCATTCCACCATCATCGCGTTCCGGGCAATCTCGAAATAACGGATGTAGTTGGAGTGATGGACCACCGCCATCTGGTCGGTTTCGTAGTACCGGACGGGGAAAGATACCTCAAAATGCGTCATAACAAAAATGTTAACACATTAAACAATTTTGTTTTATCAGCTATTTTTCAGCGCTTTCAGCTGCGACTCCAGGCTTTCGATCTTGGAGAGCGAATCCGCCTCCTTCTTGCGCTCGTTCTCGATGACGGCGGCCGGCGCATTGGCCACGAAGCGCTCGTTGGCGAGCTTTCCGCGAACGCCGGCGATGAATTTCTGCTGGTAAGCGAG
>JAEEGI010024472.1_pt1 | contig 11764 bp, 8 predicted proteins | sample 8958751 | NCBI WGS metagenome assembly JAEEGI01 (sample SAMN16246545, study PRJNA631951) | gut metagenome | biome: gut microbiome; feature: rumen; material: KS-attached | host: Bos | place: Iran: Karaj | collected 2018-10 | reverse complement strand
AGAACTGAAGATCGTTCTGAAACAGGCGCTGGAATTCCGTCAGCTGAGCGAAAAAGTCTCTTATCTGACGGGAGAATTGGAGAGCAGCCGTCATTTCGACCGCATTATAGGAGAAAGCCCCAGCATGCAGCGGGTATACGAGCTGATCAATACGTTGAAAGATATCGATTCCAACGTGCTGATCACAGGGGAAAGCGGCACCGGAAAGGAACTGGTGGCGAAGGCGATCCACGAAGGCGGCAAGAGAAAGGACGAGCGCTTCATCGTGGTCAACTGTGCAGCCATTCCGGAAAATCTTCTTGAATCCGATTTTTTCGGTCATCGCAAGGGATCGTTCACAGGAGCGGACGCGGACCGCAAAGGTAAATTCGAACTGGCGGACCGGGGCACGATCTTTCTGGATGAGATCGGAGACATGCCGTTGGCGCTGCAGGCGAAGATCCTTCGCGTTCTGCAGGACAAGGAGTTCACGCCGGTCGGGGCGGGAGAGCCACGCAAAGTCGACGTGCGTGTGATCGCGGCCACGAACCGGGATCTGCGCCTCCTGATCGAGGAAAAGAAGTTCCGCGAAGATCTCTATTACCGCCTGAACGTCATGTCCATCGAGATCCCGCCGTTGCGCGAACGGAGAGAGGATATTCTTCTTCTGTGCGAACATTTTATAAAGCAGAATTCGTTCGAAATGCGCAAGAGCATTACCGGTATGACCCAGGAGGCAAAGGATCTGCTGGTCAATTATCCGTATCCTGGCAACGTGCGCCAGCTCGCGAACATTATGGAGTATGCTTGCATCGTCTGCAAGGGAGACATGATCGATACGAGAGACCTTCCCAGGGAGGTTCGGGAGGAGTACCGTTCTCTGCAAGAAGACGGGAGCGGTCAGGAATTGGAATCCTATCTGGCCAACCACTCTTTGAAAGAGATCGAAAAGATGGCGATCTCCCAGACGCTGAAGAAAAACAACGGACGCCGCGATAAGACCGCGGACGACCTGGGGATCTCCAAACGCGGTCTTTTAAACAAGATCCATGAGTATGGGTTAAAAGAGTGACTGCATCGGCAAAAAATGCACTTTGAATGCAAAAAATGCCGCGCAATTGTTTCACTTCTGTTACAGAAACGCCTGAATTTTAAGTACCGTGCCATTTGGCACGGTACTTGCATTATTTCATTCACCGCAAGGGAAAAACTTTTGTTGTTCATATTTTGAGGAGGAAAAACATGAAGAAGATTCTTGCACTACTGCTTGCACTGGCCATGATCTTCTCCCTCGCTGCCTGCACCAGCGGCGGCAATGAGCCCGCCCCGGCACCGGAAGGCGGAGGAGACAAGCCCACCGGCGAGCCTCACTACAAGGAAGAAATCGTTATTGCTATGGCTGATGAGTTCACAACCATCGACCCCATGGAAACGAGTGCTGAGACCAACCAGATTGTTCAGGATTGCACTCATGACCTTCTGACTGATACGAACCTCGATACCATGCAGAATGAAGGCGAACTCGTTGATCATTGGGAAATGATCGACCCGTCTCACTGGACCTTTACTTTGAAAGAGGGCGTAAAGTTCCATGATGGAACTATTCTGGATACTGAGGATGTTTATTTCACTTTGATGGAAAGAGCTCCTGAGCATTCTATCACAGCTAAATATGCGTCTATGTTTAACATTGAGATCGTTGACGATCTGACGTTCAATGTTGAACTCTTCCAGCCTGACGTAGATTTCAACTATGTCTTTGCAGCAAATACTCTTGCAATCCTGTCAAAAGAAGCATTCGAGACAATGCCTGAGGAAGAAGCGGTCAAGATCGGTACCGGACCCTGGATGTTCGAAGAATTCGTCTCCGGCGACTATGTATCCCTTGTCCGTTTCGAAGACTGCACGCTGTATCCCGTTCCCAACACCAAGAGACTCGTCTTCAAGATGATCCCTGAAGCATCTGCACGTATGATCGCTCTGGAGAATGGCGAAGTCGACGTTATCATGACGCCGAACGCTACCGACTACAACAGACTGATCGAAGACCCGAATCTGCAGCTGATTACTGAAACCGGCCGCGGCCAGCATATGGTGGGCTTTAATCTTGAGAATCCCAATTCTATCGTTACGGATCCGAAGTTCAGATTGGCAGTCGCCAAGGCAATCGATAAGGAGGATATGGTTCTGGCTGCCTGGGATGGTTATGCGATCCCCTCCACGAATATCCACTGCCGTGATATGGGCTACTATCATGATATCGAAGGCATCCCCTATGATCCTGATGGTGCGCAGGCGCTGTTCGACGAACTTGGCTGCAGCGGTATGACGATCAAACTGGTCACTTCCGATGCTGCGCACAGAACCAAGATGGCTAATAACCTGCAGGCGCAGCTGTCCAAATATGGCATCAATCTTGACATCGAGATCATGCAGGGTTCTGCATTGACTGAGCTTCTTTCCAGCGATGGCCATACCAACGGTGTTGAAATGTTTATCGCTTCCTGGACGCCCGGTAAGAATGCAGACTACATGTATCGCAATACGATGACTACCGGTGCAGGACGCAACTATGCAGGCCTTGAAGATCCTGAAGTCGACGCTATGATCGATGCTGCTGCCGGTGAAGTTGATCCTGCTGTTCGCGATAAGCTTTATCTCGATCTGCAGAACTTCCTTACCTGCGAAGTGATTCCTTGGGTACCCATTGCACAGGCAACGCTTACCTTTGGCGCAGCAGCCGATGTCACCGGCGCAAAGATCCATCCGGCTCTTGTTCACCAGTTCAAGGAAGTCGAGAGACTGATCTCTGAGTAAAGTCAAATATTTCTACAAATATAAGCAGTTTCACATGGGAACTCCCGCTGCTCAGGCGGCGGGAGTTCTCCTGCAAAGATAGGAGGGCCTTATGGGACGATACATCATTAAGCGACTGCTCATGATGATACCGGTTCTCATCTGCGTATCCTTCGTGGTCTATTTCCTTATGGATCTTGCTCCAGGCGACCTTGTTTCAGCCATGGCTCCGCCGGATGCTACACAGGAACAGATCGAACAGATGAAAGAGGAATTAGGCCTGAACGGTACCGTATTTGACCGCTATTTACGATATTTAAAGGGCTTGATCCATTTAGATCTGGGACAGTCGCTATCACAGAAAAGACCGGTGGCTGACATCTTTTTTGAGAGACTTCCCCGCACGATGGAGCTTGCTTTTGGCAGTATTTTTGTCGCGTTGTTGATAGCCATACCATTGGGCATAGCCGCTGCCACGCATCATAGAACCTGGCTGGACGGCGTGTCTATGACAACTTCTATGATTGGCGTATCTATGCCGAACTTTTGGTTCGGCCTTCTGTTGATCATTGCCTTTTCTCTGCATCACAAATGGTTCCCATCGTACGGGGCGGATCAGGGACTCCGTTCGTTGATCCTGCCTGCAATTACTCTGGGAACTGAACAGGCAGGTACGCTGACTCGTATCACCCGTTCGTCTATGCTGGAGGTTATTCGTCAGGATTATCTGAGAACAGCCAGAGCAAAAGGCGTATCGGAGAAAACCGTCATACGCAAGCATGCGCTCCGGAATGCACTCATTCCGATTTTGACGGTTTTAGGCACGACGCTTGGCAACGCTTTCGGCGGCGCCGTTACGACTGAAGCGATCTTCGCCTGGCCTGGTGTCGGAAGACTTACCGTCATGGCAGTCAATACGCGCGACCCCAATCTGGCCTGCGGCTGTATCATTATGTTCACGCTGCTGCTGAACATTACGCTGCTGGTCGTTGACATCGCTTATGCATACGTCGACCCGCGCATCAGAGCGCGCTATTCAAAGTAAGGAGGGAGTATCATGTCTGAAGAAAAAAGAACATATGATATTGCCGAACTGAAAAAGTATAAGAAGCGCAGCATGCTGGGCGAGGTTTGGCGTAATTATAAAAAAAGCCCGAGTGCTATGATCGGCCTTGTAATCGTTATCCTGCTTGTCGCAATCACGATTGCGGCGCAGTTCATGTACGTATTCGAGGAGGACATCGTTTACAACGATCTTAAGAACCGTCTGTTGGAACCTGGCGCAGAGCATTGGTTCGGGACAGACCAGTACGGAAGAGATGTGTTTGTACGTATTATTTACGGTGCGAAATACTCTTTATCCGTTGGAATAGTCTCCGTCATGATCGCCTGCGGTCTTGGTATGTGTCTTGGCCTTATCGCGGGTTATTACGGCGGTGTGGTCGAAAACATTATCCTGCGGTTCTGTGAAATATTCATCGGTATCCCGAGCATCCTGATGGGCGTGGCGCTGATGTCCGCTTTCGGTCAAGGGCTGGGCGTACTGATGCTCGCGATTGGTCTCGTTTATACGCCTTTGTTTGCACGAACGACGCGCGCTGCCGTTCTGCCCGTACGGGATGCAGAATTTATTGAAGCCGCAAAGATTGCCGGCTGTTCGGATCTGGAGATCATGTTCAAACACGTGCTTCCGAATTCGCTGTCGCCGATCATCGTGCAGGCGACCATGGGCGTCGCCAGCGGCATTCTGACCGCATCCTCCCTGAGCTTCCTGGGATTGGGCGTTCCCATCCCGACTCCGGAATGGGGTGCGATGCTGTCGGAGGGAAGAGAACTGATTCGCGATTATAGTTATTTGACGCTGTTCCCCGGTCTCGCCATCATGACGACCGTGCTGTCCTTCAACCTGATGGGCGACGGTCTGCGCGATGCGCTGGATCCGAAGCTGAAGCAGTAGGAGGCGAACGATGGAAAAAGATTTGATACTGGATCTGAAAGATCTCGTCGTCCGCTTCGAAACAGAAGACGGCATCGTTCGGGCCGTAAACGGTTTGGACTTGGAAATCGAAAGGGGACATGCCATTGGGTTAGTCGGTGAAACCGGTGCAGGTAAAACGACGACGGCACTGTCGCTGCTGCGGCTGGTTCCCGATCCTCCCGGCGTCGTGGAATGCGGCAAGATGGAACTGGACGGCAAAGACGTGCTGAGCATGTCTGTCAAGGAGTTGGAACAGGTCCGCGGCAAGGACATCTCCATGATCTTCCAGGATCCGATGACCGCGCTTAACCCGGTTTTCACCGTGGGCGAGCAGATCGCAGAGTCCGTGCTGCTGCACGAAAACGTTTCCAAGCCCGAGTCTATGAAACGTGCAATGGAGATGTTGGAACTCGTGGGCATCCCGGCTGAGAGAGCCTATGATTTCCCGCATGAGTTCTCCGGCGGTATGAAGCAGCGCGTGGTCATTGCCATCGCGCTGGCTTGCCATCCGCAGCTGCTGATTGCGGACGAGCCTACGACAGCTCTGGACGTGACCATCCAGGCGCAGGTGCTGGATCTGATGCGGAGATTGAGAGAACAGTATAAGACGTCCCTGATTATGATCACCCACGACCTGGGCATCGTCGCGGAGATCTGCGACGAAATCGCCGTCATGTACGCGGGCAAGATCATCGAGAAGGGCACGCTGGAGGACGTGTTCAACCGCACGAAGCATCCTTATACGGAAGGTTTGTTCAACTCCATCCCGAATATCAACGATCGCAAAGCTATGCTGACGCCGATAAAAGGCATGATGCCAGACCCGACAAATCTGCCGGAAGGATGTGCGTTCGAACCCAGATGCCCCTACGCAGGGGAAGACTGCAAATTGCCGCAGGATGTCAAATATCTGTCGGACACTCACTATGTCCGCTGCTGTGCCTACGACAGACCGGGCTTCCACATTGACCGAAAGGAGAAGAGCTGATGGCAGACGTGATTCTTGAGGTCAAAGACCTGAAAAAGTATTTCAAAACGAAAAGCGGCACGCTTCATGCGGTAGACGGCGTCAGTTTTACGATCGAACGGGGCAAGACCCTGGGCCTCGTGGGAGAGTCCGGCTGCGGCAAATCCACGACAGGCCGCGCGATCCTGCGGCTGATCGAGCCTACCGGCGGACAGGTCCTGTTCGAAGGAAAGGATATCAGCAAACTCAGCCGCAATCAGCTGCGTCTTGCGCGCAAGGATATGCAGCTGATCTTCCAGGATCCGTTTTCCTCGCTGGATCCGCGCAAAACGGTGGCTCAGCTGATCGCAGAACCCATCGTGGTCAACAAGATCATCACGGATAAGAAAAAGCTGGATGAGAGGGTAGCGGAACTGATGTATACCGTTGGCCTCGCGCCGCGTCTGTTCAACTCCTATCCGCACGAACTGGACGGCGGACGCCGTCAGCGTATCGGTATCGCACGCGCGCTGGCGCTGGAACCGAAGTTCATCATCTGCGACGAACCGGTCTCGGCGCTGGACGTATCCATCCAGGCGCAGATCCTCAACCTGCTGAAGGAATTGCAGCAGGATATGGGATTGACCTATATCTTCATCACCCATGACCTGTCCGTCGTCAATCATTTCTCTGACGACATCGCGGTCATGTACCTGGGGCAGATCGTGGAAAAGGCGCCTTCGGTAGAATTGTTCAAGCAACCGATGCATCCCTATACGAAGGCGCTGCTTTCGGCGATCCCCATTCCGGATCTGTCCGAACGGAAGGAACGCATCCTGATCAAAGGCGAGATCACGTCGCCTATCAACCCGCCGGATGAATGCAGGTTCTATAAGCGCTGCAATTATGCCTGCGACGCCTGCAGGAAGAATCCCGAACTGAGGGAGGTCAGACCCGGTCACTTTGTGGCCTGCAACAGACTGGAAGAGCTCAACGAGCTGTGATCCATAGAACTAAAACCAACCAAGATTTCAGGAGGAAAAAACGAAAATGATTTTCGGAATCTTAAAAGACATCAAAGAGGGCGAAAACAGAGTCATCTGCACGCCTGCGGAAGTTAAATCCATCGTAGCCTGCGGACATAAGGTTCTGGCACAGCACGACTGCGGCAAGGGTTCCTGCTTCAGCGACGAAATGTACGAAGCGGCCGGCGCAGAGATCGTCGAGACCATGGAAGAAATGTACGCGAGAAGCGAATTCATCGCCAAGGTGAAGGAATTCGAACCCTGCGAATTCGATCTCATCCGCGAGAATCAGATCATCCTGGGCTGCATCCATCCCGCAGGCCATCCCGAGGAAGTGGACGCGCTGCTGAAGAGCAAGTGCATCGCCTTCACCGCGGAAGACTCCCACAGATACGGTTCTCCGAACTGCGAAGCGGCGGGCAAGCAGGGCGCTCTGTTCGGTCTGGAATCCATGCTGACCATCAACGGCGGCAAGGGCAAGTTCGTCGGCGGCTTCGCCGGCGCTCCCGGGATCAACGTTCTGATCCTCGGCGCGGGCAACGTCGGAAGAGGTTCTCTGCAGGTGCTGCATGCGCTGGGCGCGAACTGCACGGTCATGGACATCAACGTGGGCATCCTCCGTACGGTCGGCGAGATGTATTCCAATAAGATCAACACCATGTACTGCAACCAGGAGAACATCGCTTCCGTCCTGCCGCAGATGGATATGGTCATCAATGCGGTCAAGTGGCCGAAGCAGAGAAAAGACTTCCTGATCACGAAGGAAATGCTGAAGCTGATGGAACCGGGTTCTGTCCTCGTCGACATCTCCAACGACGATCCGGGCGCGATCGAATCCTCTCACGAGACGCATCACGACAATCCCAGATACGTGGTCAACGGCGTCGTCCATTACTGCGTTTCCAACATTCCGGGCGCTGTGGCCCAGTCCACCTCCGTGTCCTATGCCGGCGAGATGCTGCCCTTCATCCTGGGCATCCTGAACGACGGCATCGAGAAGACCTGCATCAAGGACGGCTTCTACAGAAGATCGCTCACGATGTACAAGGGCCTGCTGACCCACGAAGAGACCTCCGGTATTCAGGGAAAGCCCTGGATCCGTCCGGAAGACGTGCTGGGCATCGCGGATCAGAAGCTGGATCCGGCTCCTCCCGCAACGACCACCAGATCCGACAACTTCATTAAGCTGTAAAGCAATTTGACTCCGGCAGCCTGCTCCCTACACCTCCTTTCTTCGGGCAGGCTGCCCACTTTTGTTTATCGATCATCCATGGAATTCACAGAGAAAGCCGGAGTTTTAATCGATATGGCCAAGGCGTATATGTCGCGGGGCTGTTGGCTGCAGTATGACCAGTTGAGTTTGGATCGTATTGTACGCTGCACAGCCAGACGTAACGCATTTGCGCCGCCGGAAGCGGCTGCAGAAGGCCGCTACCTGTTCCTTGACTGTGCGGCATTTGTATGGGCATGTTATTATCAGACATTTGACTGCAGACTGGAAGCAGATATGGTGATCAACATGATCGATCACTTATCTGCCAGAGTCTTTTATTATGAACTGACACACAACGAAGATGAGCAGCGCATAAACGAATTGCGCCAGACCTTCTGCGCCTGCCTCCAGCCCGGAGATATCATCTCTTATGAGCGAACGTACCGCGCTGCCCATACTGTCCTTTATATCGGAAACAGGCAGTTCATTCATTGTACGCAGGAGCACGGTTTTAACGGATATCACTATGAGGAAAGGCGCAATGTCTTTGATCCCGAAGGTGGAATACGTATTGACGATCTGGATGCCTTGACGAAGGATCAGAATGGGAAACGTTACCTGTTTGCGGATACGATCAAACGCTTTTCTGTGAACCGTCCTCTGGATGTACTTGGCGATCCAACGAAGCAAGCGCTGATCCGATCTGGGAAAGCTAAGGATCTGCATTGCAGTGTGTATCCTTCGACCGGACATGGCCATACGGTGCCAAGCGGTGGGACTGTTCTGTATGAGGTCGAGATCAGGAATCTTGGAGATAAGGTTTGTCATACAGAAATCCAGTTTGAACCCGGAACAGGAACAGTACTATGCGGAATGGACCGGCAAACAGCAACACTTGTACCGGGAGAGGCTTGCAGGGTTCAATTCACCATACAATGCAGTCGTAAAGAAGGACCGATCGAGAAGCCTTCTGTGATGGTGAACGGGCTTTCGATCTACGTTCCGGACGTTGTAGTTGGCCCCGATCCGGGCAATACGATCTTCACTTATAACGGTTTTACAGAAGCTGCATCCTGTTCGAAGGTGCTTCATAGGCTCTTTTTCCTGCACGACACCGTGGCGGGCGATGTCCTCTCCAAAAGGCCTTCCTGTCCATCGGAGGATATGAACATATATGGTCTATATGGCGGCTTTGGCGTTATAACGCCGCAGATAGCGGCGGGAGAAGAGGTCCGTGCGGTGTATATCGATCGCAGCTGTCTGGAACCCGGAGATATGATCCTGTGTGCGGACGACGCGCTCTTGGAAAAGTGTTACGGCGTCTTTTGGGATGGAGAGGAACTGTCCGGCTCGTTTGATTATTCGGAGATGCCAACATTCAGGAAAGGCGAGGAAGCAGACCGATGGATCGATTCCTTGTTCGGAAGGTTTTGCTTTGCGGTCATCCGGCCATCCCTGTTAAAAAAATGAAGAACTGTTAATATGAAAAGATTGTTAATTGCTGAATTCAAGCATGAAACGAATCGTTTCTGCCCATATCCGGCAGATATGGAGTCCTATAAGAACCATACATTTCTCTTTGGGGAAGATGTATTCCGCGCGTTTTTTGGTGCGGAGACCGAGATCAATGCGTTTTGGGAGACGTTTCACGGCTTCCCGGATCGATACGAACTCGTTCCTTGCCTTAGTTTCGATACGATCCCAAGCGGTCCGCTGACGGAAGACGTTTATGAACTGGCCGTCGCAACGATCTGCAAAATGCTGAAAGAAAACGGACCGTTTGATGGCGTGCTCCTGTCTCTTCACGGCGCTATGGCAGCAGAGCATGAACAGGACGGGGAAGGCGTATTGCTGGAACGGATCCGGAAGATCACCGGCGCCGGTATACCTGTGATTGCTACTCTGGACCTGCATACGAACTGTACGCAGAAGATGGTGGAGAATGCTACTGCTTTGGTTGCGTGCCGAGAGTATCCGCATACCGATACTTATCAGGCGGCGCTATGGGCAGCGCAGTTGATGCGCGATACTTTAGAAGGAAGGGTAAAACCCTGCATGGGTTATTGCCGTATTCCCTATCTTCTGCCTCTTTTCCCAACTGAATTGGAACCTTTGCGGTCGTTTAATGCACGCGCTTTGGAAATGGAACAAGAGCCGGGGATCCTTTCTGTACGGATCAATCATGGTTTCTTCTTGGCGGATATCAAAGAGATGGGCATGAGCGTGATCACGATCACAGACGGTGATGTACAGCGCGCGGACCATTTGGCAAAGGCTTTAGGTGCGGAACTATGGGAAAAGCGCACTGAACTCGTCCGGGATTTTTATGACGTTGACTCCGCTCTGGATAAGGCAGAAGAATTGTTGGCGGAAGGCGCGGATCGTCCGGTCGTGATTGCGGATGCTTCCGATAACGTCGGATCCGGCGCAATTGGTGACACAACGCATATTTTAAGGCGTATTTTGGAGAGACACATCTCCGGATGCGCTGTTTCAAATATATATGACCCGGCGAGCAGTGCCAGGTGCTTTGCGGCGGGTGTCGGAGCTGAAGTGGAATTGTCCCTAGGCGGATGGAGCGATCCGGCTGTTTCGGGTGGACCCGTTTTGTTAAAAGGCCGTGTTCGCGCTCTGACAGACGGTTATTTCCGCAATATCGGAGAGGTCAGCAAAAGAAATCCTCATGACATGGGGCGCACAGCAGTTGTGGAAGCAGCGGGCAATACGATCATCATCACATCACGGGCGCAGCAGGCGCTCGATCTGGCATCAATGTTGTGCTGCGGAGTCATTCCATCGCAACAGCGGATCATCGTCGTGAAGTCCGCAGTCCATTACCGGACCGGGTTCGGACCCATTTCGCTCGCTATGCTGGATGTCGCAGCGCCCGGATATGCTGTACCGAAGCCGGATGACATCCAGTTCCAGTATTGGCGCCTGTAATACATTTGTGCAATCAGAAAGGACAGAAAATGGAATCGTCAAGATTTGAAAAGCTGTGCAATGCTGTCGAAGTAAACCGCGAGGCTATTTTTGATGCGCACGATTACATTTGGAATCATGCGGAAAGCGGGTTTAAAGAGTGGGAAACATCCGCGTATCTGGAAAGCGCTTTTGAATCACTGGGTTACGAACTGCACCGCGCAGGAGATATCCCAGGGTTCTATACCGATTGGGATACAGGCAGACCCGGCCCAAAGATCCTTGTGATCGGTGAAATGGATTCGCTTATTATACCGCAGCATCCTGCGGCGCGTAAGGAAACGCATTGTGTGCATGCATGCGGTCATCATGCGCAATCTGCAGCGCTTCTCGGTCTTGCTGCGGCTTTGCAGGCGGATGGAATAATAGATGGGCTTTGCGGAAGCGTTAGACTGATGGCAGTTCCTGCGGAAGAACTGACAGAGCTCGAATATCGTGAATCCTTACGGGCCAAAGGTACGATCCGCTATTTTGGCGGTAAACAGGAGTTCCTTCGCCGGGGTTATATGGATGGTATCGATATGGCCTTTATGGTACATACTTCCTACGGTGAGGGCTCATTTGAGTTTCCCAACAGAGGAGATGACGGTTTTCTGATCAAAACGATCGAGTTTGTTGGAAAAGCAACGCATGCAGGAATATCTCCGCATCTTGGAGTGAATGCTTTGCTTGCGCAGCAACTGGCTGTTTCGGCAATGAATGCCCTGCGGGAGACTTTCATCGAGGAAGATTATGCGCGGCTGCAGCTGGGGAACGTGGATGGAGACAGTCTATGCTGTCGTTTGGATCTGAAAATACGCGCAGCATCGATAGAGAAAATAAAACGCATCAATGCGCAGGTGAAC
>JAEEGI010024471.1_pt1 | contig 11764 bp, 10 predicted proteins | sample 8958751 | NCBI WGS metagenome assembly JAEEGI01 (sample SAMN16246545, study PRJNA631951) | gut metagenome | biome: gut microbiome; feature: rumen; material: KS-attached | host: Bos | place: Iran: Karaj | collected 2018-10 | reverse complement strand
AGAGTACGGCAATAAATTAGCGGCGGGAGAGAGCTTTGATACTTCATTTGAGATTGAGATCTTGTAATGAAGTGTCCTGGCAGATCATTTTATGATAATTGATTTTCATACTCATACATTTCCTGATTCAATAGCTGCAAGGGCTGTTGACAGCCTCAGCAAAGAGGCACATATCGTTCCGCATACTGACGGTACGGTTTCAGGTCTTTTGGATTCAATGGATAAGGGCGGCATAGATATGTCCGTCCTTTTGCCTGTTGCAACGGCGTCTTCTCAAGTGGAGAGTATCAATGACAAGGCTCTTAGAAATAATGAGAAGTACGGTGACAGGTTATGTTCTTTTGGATGTATTCATCCTGAGTATTCACGTTTTAAAGAGGAACTTAGAAGGCTCAAAAATAACGGTATCAAGGGAATTAAGATCCATCCTGTTTATCAGAATGAGGATATTGATTCCAAGACTTTTCTTGATATCATTTATGCTGCCTGCGAGAATGACCTTATCGTTATTACCCACGCAGGGCTTGATATCGGCTTTCCGGGCGTTGTCAGATGTTCGCCTAAAATGTGCAGAAATGTAATTAACGCAATCGGTGAGTTTAAGTTTGTTCTCGCACACATGGGCGGATGGAGGAATTGGGATGAGGTTCCTTTATATCTTGAGGATACGACCGCTTTTCTGGATACATCTTTTTCCTCCGGGAGAATTCAAGCGCTTTCTGATGGATATTGGGATGATAAGGATACAGGAATGCTTGATGCAGATGGATTTATGAAGCTTGTAAATGCTTTTGGTAGTGACAGGCTTTTGTTCGGAAGTGATTCACCGTGGTCAGACCAGAAGGATGCTACTGAGTTCATCAAGGGATTACCGATTGATGAGAATGATGCCACCAAGATTCTTGGCGGGAACGCATGTAAACTGCTCGGGAGGTGAGATATGATCATAAGAAATGCACAGAATAAAGATATTCCGCAGCTTCTTGAGCTGTTATCTGAGGTGCTTGAGATTCATGCAAAGATAAAGCCGGACTATTTTGTATCCGGTTATACGAAGTATAGTGAAGCTGAGCTTGAGGCTATCCTTAAGGCTGAGGATCTGAAAGTATATGTTGCGGATGAGGATGGAAGAGTCCTTGGCTACGCATTCTGTATGCTGCAAGAGACTTTACGCAAGCCTTTTGTTGTTTCTTTTAAATATATGTATATTGACGATCTTTGCGTTGATTCTGCGTGCAGAGGAAAGGGAATCGGCAAGAAGCTTTTTGCGCATGCTTGCGAAGAAGCAAAGGCGCTCGGCTGCAGGGATATTACCTTGAATGTTTGGGAAGGTAATGACAGTGCCAGAGCTTTCTATGAGAGTCTTGGCATGAAGGTTCAGAAGACAACAATGGAAATTACACTTTGATGTGGATGCACAGGGCTATTCAATCCCCAGCGGACATTCGACATTTGGATTTGATTTAAAGTTATAAGGGGAAATTGTAACAATAAGGAAAGGGTAATAAAGAAGCTTGTTATGTAGTACAAAAATAAAATAAAAAGGAGACTTGAAATGGAAAGTACTAACAAGAAACGATTTGTAACCTTTATTGCCGTTGCGTACGGTGCTGTAGCTCTAATGTGTATCTTTATGTATATCGGCTTAAAAGCCGGAAAAGATCTTTCAGTATTTGCAGCTACGCAAATGTATTTCCCGGCGTGCGGTGTAATGCTGGGATTTCTTCTGTTTGGAGATAAGAATACGAAAATTCCGAAAGCGGGATTTATTGTTGCGCTTATTTCTGCATTGGTAATGATGGCTTTGAGCATAGTTTCTGTATTTGCACCACAGGACGATGCATGGAGTGTTTCAAAGTTCTTTGTTTATGGCCAGTATGTAACAATGGTTGGAAGTGTTATCTGTTATGTACTGTTTTGGATATCTGGTAAAGAAAAAAGAAAAAATGTCGGACTTGACAGACCTGCAATTAAGATGAGCATCTTTATGGTAGCTTTGTTTATTGTTTTGTTTGTGGCAAAGGCATTTATCGCGTCTATTTTATATCAGCTTTTCAATGGTCATATAGAATATGGTGTTATAGCAATTGCAAAACTTGTATTTACTCCTGAGAATGGATACTCAGCTGTCGTAATGCTCTTTTATATCTTCACTTTCTTGTTGATGTATTGGGGAGAAGAGTATGGATGGAGATATTATCTTCAACCGATTTTGCAGAATAAATTTGGTTTACGCCGTGGTGTTTTGATTCTTGGTGTTGCTTGGGGGATTTGGCATCTCGGTTTAGACTTTATGTTTTATACGTCAGTAGAGGCGGGACCTATTTACTTGATTCTGCAAATTATTACATGCATTTCTTTGGGAATCTTTTTTGGATATGCATATATGAAAACTCGTAATATATGGGCATTATCATTGATGCATTTAATTAATGATAATTATCTTGTGTTGTTGGCAGGAGGAGATTCGAGTATATTACAGAACCAGACAATAACATTAGCAAATATTCCGACTAATCTGATTGCGTCACTTATCCTTGTAGCTTTCATTTTTGCTCCGATTTATAACGGTAAAAAAGAAGAGCTTAATTCCGAACAGCAAGCAGCATAAGAAGTTAAAGAATAATTTTATGCGTCTAATCTAATTCAAGTAGAGGATATTGGTAAAAGGAGAGGAAGTCAAGGGGACGGTTCTAATGTCATGCCTTAATGCCTGTGACATTGGAACCGTCCCTTTGACTTTTGGGAACCGTCCCTTTGACTTTTGATTTGACTGCGGACAAATCCTAATGGAAGGATTTAAGAAGAATTGGTTAACGATACTGGTGTTTCGTTGATTAGTATTCCTAAAGCGGTCTGTAAAGAGGTAGAGAATAAAGGATATAAAAAGATACTTCTTCTTGGAACCATTTTTACAATGGAACAGGATTATATGAAAAATGATTTCAAGGACGCAGGTATAGAAGTAGTTATTCCTGATGAAAATGATCGGAATCTTGTGGCAAAACGCATTTTTGAGGAGTTGGAGCTGGGAATTGTTAAGGAAAGCACATTAAAAGAGTTTCAAAGCATAATAGATAAAATGCGGGATCAATATGGTATTGAAGCAGTCGTACTGGGGTGTACGGAACTTCCTCTTTTACTGAATTCGGAAAATTGTTCTGTTCCGTGCCTGGACAGCGTTGAAATACACATAAATGATTTGATCCATGAGGCTTTATAGGGGGATATATTACAGTTTTATAGACGATAGAAAGGCGTAATTTTTGCATAATAATATGATAATACATGTAAACGAACAAAATATAATTAATGCTGCAAGTATCCATTCAATTTCATGGAAGGAATCACATAGAGATTTTTGTACTCCGGAGTTTATAGAAATCCATTCACCAGAGCGACAGCTAAAGTACATATGCGAAAAGATGAATAATGGAACTGAGTTCTTCATGCTTGTAGATGAAGATCCTGTGGGTGTTGTTTCTGTAACAGACAGCTTGATTGAAGACCTTTATGTACTCCCGGAAAAGCAGAATATGGGATATGGAACAAAATTACTACAGTTTGCAATTAAACAATGTTCAAAAGTCCCGTCATTATGGATACTTGAGAATAACGTAAATGCGGAAAGACTCTATTGTCGTATGGGCTTTACGAGAACTGGGAGAACCAACGCGATTACAGACAAACTAGCTGAGATTGAATTGGCATTGGAATAGAGAAATTCACGTTTGTCGAGATGAAGCGATAGTAAGTTCTATCTGAATATAACCCTTCCAAAACATTCGAAAATTCTTTAAAAGATTAGGATTTAAATCCTAGAATTATACCTTTAGAATTATGAAAACTTAATACAGAACATTTTTTAGGATCACTACATACGAAGTGGTCCTTTAATCATTTTTACAAACGAAATTTTGTTTTAAAAAAATACCTATTTACAAACAGAATGGTTTCTGTTGTGTGATGCGACTATACGTATGAGTTGATCTATTGATGATATAAGTGTTTTGATTACAGAGTAAGATTTCAAAAGAGTATTTGCATATTGTTGGAATGCTAAAGGTTTTGATGTATAATCAAAATGTTGTGCAAAAAATATAACTTAAACTTTTCACTTGGGCTGTGCAGCATCCTTGAAGGGTTGGCATAGGGGATGCGGCGCTGGGGATGCAGAATATAAATCTTAGCCACGCTTTTAATCGTTTTATATATTTCATGAGCGTGATAGCTGTAGATTTTTATTCTGCTAGGGGTCCACATGTTTGAGCGAAGCGAGTTTGGACTCCAGAATAAAAATATACAGATATCATGCCATGAAATATAAAACGATTAACAGCGTGGCTAAGATTTATATTCTGCATCCACAGCGCTGCATCCCTATGCCAACCCTTCAAGGATGCTGCACAGCCCCTAGCGAGAAGCTTAAGTTTATAATTCTTTATTATGAAAAAAGTTTTCATTGTTCTCGAACATATTTTTTTCACAAATGTATGAGAGAATAGGCACGACACAATAATTCTAGGGAGGTCTACAAAAGTTGATTGAGGTAGATAATATTGTCAAAACCTATGGCGACTACCAGGCCGTCAATCATTTGTCTTTCAAACTTGAAAAAGGCAAAATCTATGGTTTCCTTGGCCCTAACGGTGCCGGTAAATCCACGACCATGAACATAATGACAGGATATATAGCAGCAGACAGCGGAACTGTTACTATCAACGGTCATGATATCCTTAAGGAGCCCGAAGAAGCTAAAGCATGCGTTGGCTATCTTCCGGAGATTCCACCTCTTTACATGGATATGACAGTTGGTGAGTATCTTCGCTTTGTATGCGAACTCAAGAAAGTTCCTAAGAAAGAAGTGAGAGAGCACATCGTTAAGATTCTTGCAGATACTATGCTTGGAGATTACGAGCATCGTATGATCCGTAACCTCTCCAAAGGTTATAAGCAGAGAGTCGGCCTTGCACAGGCACTCGTAGGTGATCCTGAAGTTATAATCCTTGATGAGCCTACAGTTGGACTTGATCCTCAACAGATCAACCAGATGCAGGATTTCATGAGGTCCCTTAAGGATGACCATATCGTGATCTTAAGCTCACATATCCTTTCACAGGTAAGTGCAGTTTGTGATTACATCCTTATAATGTCTCACGGCGAGCTTGTACAGCAGGGTTCAGAAGAAGAGCTTGAAGCTGGTGAGAACAAGTCTCAGGTACTTAAGGTTCGTCTTCTTGCAGAGCCTTCCCAGATCAAAGAGGCTCTTAAGGGCATCGCTCATATTAAGAGTATTGAGATTGGTGATTCTAAGGACGCTGACGGCGCATATGAAGCTGTTATCACAACTGACAGCACAGTAGATATCAGGAAGAATGTAGGTCTTGCATTTGCAAAGGCTTCAATCCCTGTTATCGAGCTTACTGAGAAGAGGATCACTCTTGAAGATATCTTCCTTACAGCTACAACTCAGACTCCCGGCTATATCGATCATGCCAAGGTGAGAAAAGAGAAGAAGGAAGAAAAAGAGCTTTCAGAAAAGCGTAAGGAAGCTAAGAAAGCTATCAAGGAAGCAGCAAGAGCTGCAGGTCTTGATCCTATAATGCCTGAAAGTGAAGAAGAGGTTCTTTCTGATGAAGAGCTTGAGAAGGCAGCAATGGGAGAACTCGATATCGAGGATATTGATGATGTTATTTCAGAAGAAAGTACAGACGAAAAAGCTGATTCTGAAGATGAGGAGGAGAATGAGTAATGCTTGCAATATTTAAAAGAGAGTTCAAATCCTATTTTCAGACCCTTGTAGGTCCTATCGCAATTGATATTATCCTTGTATTTGGCCTTTTGTTCTTCTGGATCTATAACCTTATGAACGGTTATTCGGATCTTGCCAATACATTGTATAGCATGTGTATGTATGGCTTTACTTTTGCTATACCTGTTCTTTCAATGAGATGTTTTGCTGATGAGAAGAGAAATAAGTCAGATCAGCTTCTTTTTACAGCACCCGTTTCAATAGGACAGATCGTTATCGGTAAGTTCCTGGCACTTGCAGCAGTTGTTGCAATACCTGTTGCACTGTTTTGTGTACTTCCTCCTATCATGGGAATCTTCGGAACTGTTCCTTACAAGTGGGACTATGTTATGATCCTTGGCGTACTTCTGTATGCACTTATGATCATTGCGATCAGTATGTTCATGTCTTCACTGACTGAGTCTGCTACGATCGCTGCCGTATTCTCAATCCTTGTAACTTTCCTTGGAATGGTACTTGGAAGCTTCTATAGCAATATTGGTAATGAGAAGGTTGCAACAGTTCTTTCTGCGGTATATGACTTTGGTTCAAGACTCATAACTTTATTGAACGGATCCTTTGATATTACTGCAGTAGCATATATGCTGACTGTTACAGCTCTTTTCCTCTTCCTTACAACTCAGTCTATCCAGAAGAGAAGATATACTGTTTCTAAGGAAAATGCTTCTGTTGGTATGTATTCTGCGATCATGACTGTAGTCATGGTAGTTGTTGTAGTATTTGTAAACCTTGCAGCAAGCCAGATTCCGGAGAAGTATCGTATCATCGATGTTACTAATAACGGAGCATACTCACTTACAGATGCTGCCAAAGAGGTTGCATCATCTACAAGTGATGAGATCTCTATCTACCTTATGGGTACACAGGAGCAGTATGAGGCATATACATACACTCAGACAATCGTTGATAATATCAAGATGTTCCAGCGCTACTCAGGCAAGATCTCTTATGAATTCATAGACCTTGAGACAAGACCTAACTTTGCTCAGGACTATACAACAGATACAGTTTCTACTTACGATGCTATCGTTTATGATAAGTCTACTAACAGGACCAAGGTCATAGCACTTGAAGACTTCCTGGTACTTGAAACAGATTATCAGACATATCAGCAGAATATCACAGGATATGACGTTGAGGGTGAGCTTGCACAGGCCATCCAGTACGTTCAGCTTACAGAAGACAAGCTTGTAAAGGCTTATACACTTACAGGTCACAATGAGACAGCATTCGAAACATCTTTTACAGATGTTATCGCCAAAGCTAACGTATCTACAGAGGATCTTACACTTTATACAGCAGATGCAGTACCGGATGATTGCAGTCTTCTTATCATCAACTTCCCTCAGACTGACCTTAAGGCTGATGAAGTAGATAAGATCAAGTCTTATATCGACAAGGGCGGCAATATCCTTGCAATCTTCGGTTATGTCGGTGATGCAGATATGACCAACTTTAACACAGTACTTGCATACTACGGTATCACTAACAGTGCACAGCTTGTATATGAGGACGACGCAGAGCACTATTATGCATATCCTCTTACCAATGGCGGTCTTGCTAATGGTCAGCTTCTTCCTGTAGTTAACTCTTCAAGCAAGATAACTGAGGGTGTTGGTTCCATAAATGCCCCTATTCTTGCTGTTTATGCAACAGGCCTTTCTTACAATGCTGAGGCTACAGATACTACATATACTGAGATACTTACAACATCTGATCAGGCTTCACTTTTGTCTTTTGCAGCTGACGGAAGCTATCAGTTTAGCGATAAAGGCACTCAGGTGGTAGGACTTGAAGCTGATAAGACACTTGCTGATGGAACAACATCAACATGTATCGTATATTCAAGCTGCAATATCTTTAACGAGACAGTAGATACATGGACCGGCGGAGCTAACCTTACACTCTTTAGTAATACATTTACATCCATGATCGCTCTTGATTCTACATTTGTATCTATACCTGCCGAGTATATGAACACAAGCATCAGCTACTCAACCAAGGCAATGTCTACTATCAAGATCGTATGGTGGATCATCATCATAGCTATACTTGTAAGCGGAATAGTAGTATTTGCTAAGAGAAGACATATGTGATCTGTATACATCGAAATTTGTTGATCACATCTGTATGATCTAATATATGGAACGAGGCACGTTATGAAAAAACAAAAGACACAGCTTATAATAATCCTTGTGGTACTGGCTGTAATGGTTGCTTCTTACTTCGCGCTTTCTGCTCATAATAAGAAAGTTGTAGAAGATGAAGCAACAGACGATTACACATTACTTACACTGGATACAACTAAGATATCAGAAATAAAAGTTACAAAGACAACCAAGACAGAAGTTACAAATGAAGTGGATTCTGCAGCAGATGGAACATCTGCCAATGATGCAGGTGCAGAAGCTTCTAACACAGAAGATACTTCATCAAGCGCTGCTGCAGGAGATAGCGCAGATACTACAGCGTCAGAAGCACTTACTGCTGATGCAGCCGCAACTACAGATGCAGCTGTAGAAGGAACTTCCTCTGCAGAAGGAACTTCCGCAGAAGAAACTTCCGCAGAAGGAACTTCTACTGCAGAGCCTGTATATGAATACTCATCAGAAGTTGCATATGACCTTGTGCTTGAGAATGGAGCATGGTATCTTGCTTCAGATAAGTCGCTGGAGGTAGATCAGGACAGCGTAGCTTCTCTTATCTCAAAAGTAGCTAATGTAACATCCAACAAAGAGATAGCAGGAGTAACAGATTTCGCCCAGTATGGACTTGACCATCCATCTCTATCTATTGAGATAACATTAAACGATGGAACCAAGACTACTATTTATGTGGGCGATTATTACTCAGTATCAAGCCTCTATTATGCTAGGATAGGCGATTCTGCTAATGTATACATGATCACTGCAACTCTTAGTACATCATTTGGCGTAGAAGGATCATCTTTTGAAAAAGTTGATTCATCTGCAAGTACTGTAGAGACAAGCGCAGGAATCACAGGAGTAGATATAGATGCAAGTGCAGCATCATCAGCAGCTGCAGCACAGTCTTCTCAGAATGCATCAACTAAGGCTTCTGAAGGCGATTCAACATCCTCATCTACTGACACTACTACAGAGTCAGCTGTAGTAGCAGAGTGATCTTTTTTATAGAAATATAGAAATATTACCGGCTATCAAAAACATAAATAAACAGCCATCGAGAATTAGTAATAATTCTGCGATGGCTGTTTTGCTTTTTTGAAGCAGCATCCTGTTTTCGTACTTTTAGGCCGTACGTCACATTTTGAGAAAACGTCGATAATATTATGGAATATAGCTCCTATTGCAACAATGTACCTATTTATTTATAATGAATGTGTTGATTTTTTCGGGGGAAGCGTTATAATCAAAAATGCTTGCGCTTTTTGCGCAAAACATAAAAACGCAATACGGAGGATTTCGCATGAGTTTATGCGAGGTTGAGAATAATGGTACTTATCGCATCACTAGGATGAACCTTGAGGATGCTAACGGGGAGAGGCTTAAAAACCTTGGCCTTAAGCAGGGCACCGAAGTCAAAGTTATCAGTAGGAAGAAACAAGGATCTCTTATTATAGAATCCTGCGGAAGGCAGATAGCTTTGTGCAAGAATTTCGCATCAGCTATAGATGTAGAGTAATCCGGTCGTCGCTAGGTGTCATAAGCTTTTTTGACCACCTACATCATTATATGAAAGGACGTATTAGTAATGGCTGCTAAGATCAGAACAAGATATGCACCGAGCCCAACAGGACGTATGCATGTCGGCAATTTAAGAACTGCTCTTTATGAGTATTTAATCACAAAACACGAAGGCGGAGATTATATCCTCCGAATTGAAGATACAGATCAGGAACGTTTTGTTGAAGGTGCTACAGAACTTATTTATGATGCACTTAGAAAGACAGGACTTAAGCATGATGAAGGTCCGGATATCGGTGGTCCTGTAGGCCCTTATGTTCAATCTGAGCGTCAGGCATCAGGAATCTATCTTGATTATGCTAAACAGCTTATAGACAAGGGTGAGGCATATTATTGTTTCTGCACACCAGAAAGACTTGCGTCACTTAAGCAGGTTATCGATGGCAAGGAAGTTACAGTTTATGACAAGCACTGTCTCCACCTTTCCAAAGAGGAGATAGAGAAGAACCTTGCAGAGGGTAAGCCCTACGTAATCCGTCAGAACAATCCTACAGAAGGTACTACAACCTTCCATGACGAGCTTTACGGCGATATCACAGTTGACAACAAGGAACTTGATGATATGATCCTTATCAAATCAGACGGGTTCCCGACATACAATTTTGCTAACGTTGTAGATGACCACCTTATGGGCATCACACACGTTGTTCGTGGTAATGAGTATATTTCTTCCACTCCTAAGTACAACCGTCTCTATGAGGCATTTGGATGGGAGATTCCGAAGTATATCCACTGCCCGCTTATTACAGATGAAGATCACCACAAGCTTTCCAAACGTTCAGGACACAGCTCATTTGAAGATCTTCTTGAGCAGGGCTTCCTTGTAGAGTCTGTAGTTAACTTCATCGCACTCCTTGGATGGTCTCCTGAAGACAATGAAGAGATTCTTAGTCTTGATGAGCTTATTGAGAAGTTTGATTACCACCGCATTAATAAGTCCCCTTCAGTATTTGACTATACTAAGCTTAAGTGGATGAACGGTGAGTATTTAAAGCGTATGGATGATGACAAGTTCTATGAGCTTGCACTTCCTTACATGAAGGAAGTTATCACAAAGGATGTTGATTTCCACAAGATCGCAGCTATGATCAAGACTCGTATCGAGATCTGGCCTGATATTGCAGGAATGGTTGACTTCTTTGAGAAGGTTCCTGAATATGATAATGCAATCTACTACAACAAGAAGATGAAGACTGATGCGCAGACATCTCTTCCTGTACTCAAAGAGCTCCTTCCTCTTATCGAGAGCATTGATGACTATTCTAACGACAATCTCTTTGCTAAGATCAAAGAGTTCGTAGGAGAGAAGGGCTATAAGAATGGTTATGTATTATGGCCTCTTAGAATCGCACTTTCCGGTAAGGAGCAGACACCTTGCGGCGGAACAGAGATCATGGAAGTTCTTGGCAAGGAAGAGTCCATAGCACGTATCAAAGCTGCTATAGCTAAGCTTGAAGCATAATTATCACATATTCTTGTTATTATAAGATCATATTATCTCGTAGATGTCGGCGTGAAGATGGTTCATTTTCAAGTCGGCGTCTACGGATATCTTGATAATTCAAATTTAATCTGTATTATTCTGATTATTCTGTTTACTAAAATCATAATTAGTTATAAATCATGAAAAAAAGTTTTATGGAGGAAAATAATGTCATTTGCAGGTCAAACTGTGGTGACCGGCAATCCCGCTCAGATCGATGCGATAACGCATATAAACGGTCCGGCCATGGTCCTGGCAGGTCCTGGAAGCGGTAAAACCTTTGTTATATCAGGACGTATCAAGTTTCTGATAGAGCAGGCAGGCGTCAGTCCTGATTCTATTTTAGTCATCACATTTACTAAGGCAGCTGCACTTGAGATGCAGCATCGTTTCTTTAAAGAAACATCCAGACAATATCCTGAAGTTCATTTTGGAACATTTCATTCTCTTTTCTATCATATGTTATGCCTGTCCAAACCGGGATATCACCCGAATTTACTCACTTCAAGAGATAAGAACAAAATAATAAAAGAGTGCCTTTTAAAGATAATAAAAAGTCATAAGGACGAAATAAGACAAAAAGAGGATTATGCAGCTTTATCAGCAGATGATTATGCCGGCATCCTGTCAGAAATAGCAAGGATCAAGAATGATAACTGTAGTCCTTCGGAATGCAATAGGGACGTTCCTTATTGCGACTTTTTTGAAGAAATATACAATAGCTATATACAAAGCTGCAGTGAT
>JAEEGI010024458.1_pt1 | contig 11768 bp, 6 predicted proteins | sample 8958751 | NCBI WGS metagenome assembly JAEEGI01 (sample SAMN16246545, study PRJNA631951) | gut metagenome | biome: gut microbiome; feature: rumen; material: KS-attached | host: Bos | place: Iran: Karaj | collected 2018-10 | reverse complement strand
TTACTTATAATATTTCTTTTATTAATGCTAAATATTTCGAAAAAAAAATTGATAATGCTTTATTTAAAACTACTAATAATTTAACTTATATTTTTAATGGAGGATATATTTATAAAAAAAAAAATAATGTTTATTACAAAGAATTAGTTAATTTTAAGAAATTAGCTTTAGATTTATCTTTTAAATATAATAACAATGATAAGATTACTTTGCCTTTGAAAAAAATTAATGATTCTAATATTTATAATTATTTACTTTTAAATTATATTTCTTCTATTCAAAGTAATTTACAAAATTTAAATATTAGTTTAAGTGAACAAGATTTATCAATATTTTTTTTAATTAAAAATCTTTTTCCTGAATTTGATGATTATATGAATAATTTAATGATTTTATTTGAAAAACAAGTTAAATCAACTCAAAATTCTACAATTAAATATATTTTCTTTATGAAAATATTAGAATTCATTATAGTAGGAATTATAATTTTGATAGAATGGATTTTTATATTTTTAGGACATGAAAAATCTAAGAAAAAAATGGTAACTTTACGTCAGAAGATAGAATTGAATGATATAGAAATGACACTTCAAAAAATAGATGAATTTATTCATTTTTCAAATAATTTTAATATAGGTTCATTATATTATATTGCAGATTTAGATTTGAAAAGAGTAGAAAATACAGAAATTAATAATATAATTCCAATGAATTCGAATTCAATAGGAACATTTTTGAGTCAAGGTTCAAACATAAAGAAATCAAATTTAACTGACAATATAATAAATGAAAATTCATATAATAATATGAAGGAAAATATTAAAGGAAATAATAATCAGAAAAGTACAAATTTATTATTTAATAATAATAATGATAAAATTACTAGTGGAAATACTCCTTTAGGTAATAATACTCCTGGAAATGAACCTGATGGGAAAAAAAATTTATTGAAAGTTATGCATAAATTAGAACAAATTAAAGGAATTAAAAAAACAAAAGATAATAATAATAAAGATAGTGGAAATTTACTTAGTATAGAAAATTATGAAAAAACTGAAACCAAAGAATCTAAATTAAGTGATAGTTCACAATTATATAATAATGAAAATATGGGAGATACTAATTTATTAAGAAAAATTGATGATAATAAAAAAAATAATAATGATTTATCTAAAAATAATAATAATGAAATAAAATCTTGTTTTTCAAATAAAAAAAAATATTCAGCTAACAATATAAATAATATATTATTAAATAATAATGAAAAAGAAATAAAATCAGTATTAAGACAAAAAGATTTGAGTAGTAATAATTTAAATAATATAAGAGTGAAAGAAGAAATAAAAATAAAATTAAATGAAGGGAATGAAATAAATATAAATGAAAAGAATGAGGAATCGAAAATAAATATATTAAAAAATGAAGAAGGATTAATTCCTCAAAAAAAAAATAGAATTCCTAAAGTTCAATTTAAAGAAAAAAATGTTCGTTATTATTCTCCTGGTCAAGGAGTGAATGAAACAGTAGATGAAAATTTTAAGATTAATAAGAAAGAAATAGATGATTCTTCTTTAGAAAATAAGGATTTAACAGAATATAAAACTAGTTTAAATAATAAAAAAAAAAAAATGAAATATAATTCAAATGAAAAAAACAGTGAAAATTCAATTTCTGTTGAAATGAATGGAATTGGAAAAATGAATAATAGACCTTTATTAAATGAAATAAAGAATAATTCTAATAGTTCAAAAAATTTAAATTCTTATCAAAAAAATAATTCTTTTCCTAAAAAAAATTATAGTATTAACAATGATAAAAATATTACTTCTAAAGAAGAGAAAGAAAATAATTATAATGATATTAATAAATTTCAATTAATTGAACAAGGAAAAGCAGTTACAGTAAAAAAAAATATAAAAGTAGATAAAGATAATATTAATGCAAAAGAAGAAGTAATTGAATATAAAATAGATAATAATATTGTTCATAATAATATTCAAGTTAAAATTATATTACATATTACTTTAGGAATATTTATTTTATCATATGTCATTAGTTTATCTATGAATTTTATTTTTAATAAAAATATTGAAAATGCAAAAATTTATTCTTCTTTATTATATAACAAAAGTACTTTATTAATGGGAAATATATTAAATTATCAATTTCACATTATTAACAATATACATGATCAAAATGGAAATGAAAATAATATTAAATTAGAAGATGGAATAATAAAATATGAAGAAAATAGGAAATTATTAATTAATTTTGAAACAGAGAAAAATCCAAATATATTAAGTTCAACATATTTATTTCAAAAGAATTTAAGAGATAATAATTTTTGTAATTATTTTGCAAAAATATATTATAATGAATTTAATGAATTGAATGAAGAAAATGAAAAAAATGAATGTTTAAATATAGGAGAAAAAATGAATATTAATGGTTTAAGTAATGCTGAAAGCTATATTTTATCTACTTTAATTGTCTTAATTGAAGATTGGAATAACTATTATAAATCGAATAAAAATTTAAACAATGATGAAATTTTAGAAATTTTAAAATTTGATAAATTTTTTGCTATGATTGAAGAAATGATTTATACTTTTAGAAAATATAATCGATTATTAAATATTTTTATTATGAATGATATTGGAACAATTTTTAATAAAATTTCAATCATTGAAACTTTATTAGGATTAATTGGAATTATTTTAAATATATTATTTTTAATTTTAAGTTTGTTTTTTATTATTTATCCAATTAAATCTGTTGAAATTCTTATTAGTTGGATTTCTCATAAAATTATTCAAAATTAATTTACTTTATATTGTATTATATATTTAAACTTATAAATAAAAATAAAAAGAATATTTTTTCAATTTTTAAAGTCTTATATAGTGCATTTTAATAAATTATACATTTATTTATATATTTTTTATACATTTTTCCAAATATTTTTTTTGGAAAATATTATGATTACATAAAGAAAAAAAATATGATTACAAGAATTCAAATAATTTATTATTATTAATTTTATAATAATTTATAATTACCAATACAAAAATTCTATTTTTATACTTTTAAAAAAAAAGATAATTTGTTTTCAATTGAATTATATTCTTTTCCTGAAATAATTGCATTTGTAATATCTTGATCAAGTTTTTTTTGAAAATCAGTAAAATCAAAAATATTATTTTTATTCTTTTTTATTTTAACAATATTCAAATAACTATTTTTATTTAAAGTAATTTTTTCATTTTTGACATATAAATTATTTTCATATAAATTTTCATTGAAAGTTGAAATATTAATTCTATAAATTATTTCATTTTTTTTTTCTTTGTTATCATCCAAAGGAAAATTGAAAAATTTGTTTTCATAATTTTTAATTGGATTTCCATCTTTATCTAATAAATTTTTTCCAGAAGGATGTTTATTTAAAGTTTTTAAAGATTCTAAACTTAAATGTTTATTTAAAATTCCATTATTTCTTTCTTTTAAAGAATTTTTCATTTTCTTTTAAGATTTTTTTATATATTATTTTAATTTTATTTTTCAATGAATATTTAGATATTTTATCATTGTTTGTTATTATTAAGATTACAATTTTAATTTCCATTTTAATAATATTTTTTATTATTTAAGTCATTAAATTCAATTTAAATAAATGAAAAATTATCAACCTTCTTATCATTTACCTTCTTTTTCTTTAAATATTGATTATATGAATGAGAATATAAATGAAATATTAAAAAACTTAAAGAATGATAATAATAGAGATAAGAAAGTGATTAAATTAAATGATAATAATATTGAAATTCTTAATGAAGAAAAAGAAAAACCTACTTCTAATGAATTATCAAATAATTTATTAAAGAATCAAAATGATAATCATAATAAATTACAAAATAATCAAAAAAAAAATAAAGATACGAAAATAGATGATTATTTAAAACCAAAGAATAAATCAAATGAAGATAATTTAATTACTAATTTTTTCCCTAAAAAAGAAATAAAAGAAAAAGAAAAAATAACAGAAGACAATCCAATAAATTTATCATCAGAAGAAATAGAAAAGATAATAAGAGAAGAATTTAATTTAGATATATCAGAAAAATCTAAAATAGAGAAAAATAACAATGAAAAAAATAATATTAATATTAACATTACAAAAGGAAAAAATAATAAAGAAAATCAAATTAACGATGAAAAAAATATAATAAATAATAATTTAAATTCCTCTCCGAAAAAAAATATAACTTTAAAGAATAACATAATAAATAATTCTTCATTTTCAAAAAAATCAAATTCCATAAATTCTTTTCCATCTCTTTTTTCAGATTCTTTTCCAGGAGAAAATTATACAAAAGCAAATATAGAAGAATGGCAGAAATCATTTCCATGGGATAAAGAAGTATCATTAGCTAATTTACATATATTTGGATATAATAAATTTCGTATGAATCAAAGAGAAATAATAAATGCAAATATGTGTAATAAAGATATATTTATTTGTATGCCTACTGGAGTTGGTAAAAGTTTAACTTATCAAATTCCTGCTATTATTCAAAATGGGGTTACTTTAGTTTTTATGCCTTTAATTTCTTTAATTAAAGACCAAAGTAGTTATTTAAGTTGTTTAGGTATTAATAATTTTTATTATAATGATTCTATTAATATTAATTATAATTTACTCTTTCATCCTGATAATATAGATAATATGTGTAAAATTATTTTTATCACTCCTGAAAAATTTTCTAAATCTGATCAAACTTTTAATGTTATTAATCAATTATATAAAGAAAAATTACTTAAGAGAATTGTTATTGATGAAGCTCATTGTGTTAGTCAATGGGGAAGAGAATTTAGACCTGATTATTTAAATTTAAAAATTTTAAGAAGCAATTACCCTGATGTACCTATTTTAGCTATGACTGCTACTGCTCCTAGTAAAATAAGGGAAGATGTTATTAATCAATTAGGTATGAAAAATACTATTTTTTTCCACTCTTCTTATAATAGACCTAATTTATTTTTGGAAGTTAGAAATAAAAATAATTATAGTAATGTTATTGAAAATATTGCTGATTTTATTACCAAAAATTATAATGAAAGTAGTGGAATAATATATTGTTCTAGTAGGAAAAGTTGTGAAGAAATTTCTAAGGAATTGAAAAATAAATATAATATAAATTGTGATTTTTATCATGGTCAAATGAGTGATAATAGAAGAAATGAAGTTCAAGAAAAATGGAAAAATGATATAATAAAAGTTATAGTTGCAACAATAGCTTTTGGAATGGGAATAAATAAACAAGATGTTAGATTTATTATTCATTATTCTATGCCAAAAAATTTTGAAACTTATTATCAAGAAATTGGAAGAGCTGGAAGAGATGGAAAATATTCTAAATGTATATTATATTATAATGGTGGTGATAGAAAAACTTGTGAATTTTTATTAGCTAAAACTAATTTAAATAATAAAGAAATGACTGAAAATTTAAGAAAAATCACTCAAATTTGTGATTTTTGTGAAGAAAATTTAGAATGTAGAAGATTAATTGCTTTAAAATATTTTGATGAAAAATTTGATAGAAACAATTGTAATAAAATGTGTGATAATTGTAAAAAAAATTTAAAATGTGAAATTAGAAATTGTAATAAAGAAGCTTTAATTATTTTAGAATTTTTAAGTAAATTTAATCATAGTATTTATAATCCTACAATTAAAAATATGGTTTGTCATTTAAGAAATGTTAATCAAATAAATGATTTTTTTAAAGATAGTTCTTTTAAAGGAGTTTTAAATTATTATAATGAAAATGACTTAAAAAAAATTATTAGGTATTTAATTATATGGGGCTTTATTGATGAAGAATTAAATATTACTAAGAAAAATGTATATTCTAGTTTAAAATTATCAGAAATTGGATTTGAATTTTTAATAAATAAAAACCAAGATATTAATATTTCATTTAGAAAAATAGATAATTTTTCTAATTATGAAGAAGGATTAAAAGAAGAAAAAAAGAAAATAAAAGAAAGAATAAATAACAAAAATAATAATGAAATAGATAATATAGATATTATTAAAAAAAATATAAATATAATAAAAGGATATCATAGTTCATATCATAGAAATTATGATGAGAATAATCAAGATAAAATAACAATAAATAATTTATTAAATATAGAATTATTTAATGATGAAGAAGATTATGGTTTATGTGAGCCACTTCAATTTGAAGAGTTATTAAATCAATTAAAAGTTTTAAGAAGAGATTTATTAAAATCAGAAAATGAAAAAATAAAAAGAGATTCTTTAACTGGAGGATTTAAAACTCTGTTTTTAGATGATATATTTCCTGAAAATGGTTTAAGAGATTTATGTAGGAAATTACCTACAGAAGAATATGAATTAAATAATGAAAATATTTTTGGAGTTAATAAAGTTATTTTAAGTAAATATGGTAAATTTTTTCTACCTGTTATTAAAAGATTTATTAATGTTTATAATATTAATAAAGAAAAAAGACTTATTGAAAGAAATGCTATGAATGAACAAATTAATTATATTAATAATAATAAATTATTTAATAAAGAAAAAAATGATAATGAATTATTATTACATATGGGATTAAATTTATATGAAAAAAAAGAAGAAAATGTAAATAAAGAAAATTTTAATTATATTGGAATAATTGATAGAAAAGAAACTACTGATAATAATAATATTAAAGTTGAAGAAGAATTAAAGAAAAAAGCAAATGAACAAAAAAATAAGAAAAAGAAGAAAAAAAGTTTTATATAATAATAAAAATATATAATTAAAAATAAATAAATAAAATAATTAATTAAAAAAATTAAAATGAAACAAAGTTCAAACTCCGTTGAAAAGAAAAATGAATTAATATATGAAAGGAAACATAAAAAAACTCAAAAAATGTATTTTAAAAAAACTCAGAATATATGTTCCTTAAAAACTCAAAAATATAATATTCCAAAAGATGTTTATATATTTGAGACATATCAAAATATGTTAAAAGAAGTAGATTTAATTTTTCCTTCAATGCCAAAAAAAGTAGATTTAAATCCAATAGAAAAAAAAATAAGAAAAGATATAATTTTTCAAATGAGGAATTTTTTAATTAAATTTAAATTAAATCAATTATGTTTATTTCATTCTATTTATTTAATGGATAAATTATTAGCTAAGAAAATAAAAATGAATATAATTGAATTAGGAATTACTTGCTTATTAATATCTGTTAAATTTATTGATATAGATGGTAATATTCCTCCAATAAAATATTTTTTAGAAATTTTAAAACCAAATAATCAGAAAATAAGTAAAAAAGATTTAATAAATTTAGAAATAAAATGTTTAAAAAAATTAAATTATAAATTATCAACACCTCAACCAGTTGATTTTATAAATCTAATATTAATGAATGGAATTGTTTTTAATACTGATATATTAGAAAGTAAAATTAAATTAAATAGTTCTATTTATAATATGCCTATTCAAATTTATGATGAAATTATTTCTTTTAATCCTGATTATTTACAATTTCATCCTTTATTTTTGGCTTTTGCTTGTATTTCTCTTTCTAGAAATTTATATAATTTAAATAAGTGGGATCCTTTTATTAAAGTTTTTAATGTTTCTTTTTCTCAATTTGAAGAAGTTTATCAATTTATTTTTGATTTATATAATGAATGCAAAGAAAAAAATAAAAATGAGGAAATTTTAAAAAAAAAAGAAAATAAAAAATTAATTTATGTTAAGGAAAAAAGTTCTAGTCAAGTTGATGTGTTTAAAAACAATAAAAATATAAATAATGAAGATAATAACTTTGTGAAATCAGAAAGAAAGATAAATAATAAGAATGAAATAGATATTAAAAGTTTAAGACATTATTATATAAATAAAACAAAATCATTAAATATTAATTTTGAACAATTAGATTATTTAATTAAACCAAAAAAAGAAAATAATGAAAATGAAAATTTAAGTACAAGTGATAGTATAAAAAGAAATGTAATTGATTTTCCAAAAAAAATAAGTTTATATCAAAAATATAAAAATAAAGAACTTAAAGTTAATCAATCATATAATAATAATGTTTTAAATATTGATAATTCACAAGAAATAAATAAATTAAAAAATGAAAGTGAAATTGAAACAAATATTTTTTATAATCCCCTTCAAAAAAAAAGTAATTTAAATAAATATTCTGTTTTAAATTCTTTAAATTCAACTTTATCAAAAGCAAAAAAAAATTTTTTAAAAAATGTTAAAAATTCTTCTATTAGTTTTTTAAATAATTCATTGAATAATTCTTCAATTAGTTTTCAAATTTTTAATAATTCTTTTTCAAAAAATAATATTCAATCTTATCAAATTAAAGTTTTACCTAAATCAAATAATAAAATTACTTTACCTACTGAAACTTTTCCTCAAAAAAAATTATTTATATAAATAAAAAAAAAAAATGTTTTGAATGGAAATATTAAGAAAAAAAAATATATATAAAATAAAGATTAATTATTTTTTTATTATAATTTATAAAAATTTTAAATTATTGTATTAAAAAAAAAGAATAAAAAAAAAAATAATTAAAAAATATTTCAACATTTAATTATTTAAATGGAAAAAAAAGAATCATTTAAAAAATATATTTTAACATTAGAAGAATCAGCAAAAAAAGAAATAGGAGCATCATGGAATAAACATAGACAATTAATAATGAGAGATGATAGGAAAAATAAACAAATATTATTAAGAGAAATTATAAGAAATAATTGTAATGTATAATAATTATTTATATATTAAATTAGGACCCTCTTGATTTAATTGATAAAGATTATAGAAAAGATAAATTTGAAGGAAAATTATTAATTGATAAATTAAAGGAAATTGATAATATTTTTGATGAAGAAAATACAACATTATATATTTTAGAAACAAAAGAAATTTTAGAAATTAAAAAAAAAGTAATTGAAACTTATTTAAATTTTTTGGTTAAAGACAATTTTGATTTAATAAGTATATTTTATTTATTTTTATTGTTTTTTTAGTGAATCATTTAAGAAGTTTAAGAAGAAGTGAACATTTATTAATTGAAGGAATTCAACATAATAAAAAATTAAAAGAAAAGTTAAGATATATTAAAGAACATTATTTATTTGTTTCTTTAAAAATTACTTTAAAAAAACAAAAAATGAAAAATTTAGTTTTGTTAAAAAATTTTTTAGAAGAAAATTTGGGAATGTGGTTAAAAAAAATAAAATATACAAAAGAATTAAAAAAAAAAAAATCTTTTTCTCAATTATTCTTTAAATATTCTGAATTAAAAGATGAAATTAATATATTTAATTCTAATAATAAATTAATTAAAAGAAGAAAATCCTTGGTTTCAAAATCTTTTTTAGATAAAATTAATCAAAAAATGGAAAAATTAAAAGAAAATTTTGATGAAGAATTTAAATCAATTTTTTATGAAAAAAAAACAAATATAAATGATATTTTTAATTTATTTAAAACTTTAAAAATTGAGGATAATAAAAATCCTTTAGAAGAATTTTTAAATAATATAAAAATAATTTTAAGAGATACTATATTTAAAATTTGTAAAGAAAAAATAATTCCTTTCACAAAAGAAAATATTTCAAATATTGATAATAATGATATAAATGAAAATAAATTTTCATTTTTTCAAAAATTCACTATAAAAGAAAATAATTTATTTAATTGTATTCCTTTACTTTTAAAAAGTATATTTCCAATCTCAGAAATATATAAATTTTATATGAGTGAAAATAATGAAATAAAAAATTTCTTTTATGAAAAAAGAGAAATAATATTTTCAATCATAGAAAAAAAAATATCTAAAATAATTTTCATATTATTCAATGATATTCCAAATATTAAAAATAATTCTTTTAGTAATAAAAAAAATTTTTATATGTTATTAAGTATAATAAATATTTTTTTAGAGAGTTTAAAAAGAGAATTAGAAATAAAAGAAAGTAATCATTTAAATAAATTATTACAAAGTTTAATTAATTTGCAATTAAAAGCAATATTAAAAATTCATATAAGAAAAATAGGGATTTTATTAGAAGGAGATAATTGGAAAAGATTGGCTTTACAAGATAATAATGAAATTTTTTCTGAGATGAAAAGTAATATACCTTTATATTTTAAGAAATTTTTACCTTATTTTAATAAAGAAGGTGAAGATTATTTAAATAATATTAAAACTATTTCTGATTCAAAAATTGAAAATATCAAAGATTTATTTTTTAAAATGAGTGAGAATTTAGAAAATTTTTTTTCTGCAAAAAAAATAAAATATAATTATGATTCTGATGTTAAAATTTTATCTAAAAAATTAGATAATTCTAAAATTATTATTAGTACTTCTTCTTATTCAGTTTTAAAATCATATAAAGAAATTATAGATAATGCAATTTTATTTGATAAGATATCTTATGAAATTTATATTGAGTTATTTAATTTAGGAGATTATTTTATATTAAGTTCAATTAATTTATTAATGATAAAGAAAATTTATTTATCTCAAATATTTCAATTATTAAATGTAGAAGAAGTGAAAAAAACAAATAATTTAACAGAATATTTTCCTTATGCTCTTTATTTAAATAATTATAAAGAAATGAGATTATTATTTTTAATAACAAGAGATAATTTAAGTAAATTATATGATGGAATAAATGTAGATTTTTTAAATAATAATAATCAAGATGATAATACTAATAATGTTTATTTTCCAAAATTAAATCCTGATATTAATATAAATACAAATGATATTTATAATCTATTAATAGAAAGTATAATAGTTATTGAAAGTATAATTTCAATATATAAATATATAAAAAGATTAAGATTCATAATAAAAGAAGAAAAAGAAGAAGAAAAAAGTGTTGTCAATAAAAAATTAGATTTATATAAAATAGCAATTAAAGAAATAAAACAATATATTTATAGACCTTTATGTAATAATATATTTAAAATGGAACCAATTGTAACAAAAATAAATAATCAAAAATGGGTTTTAAATGAAAATGATAGTTTAGATTTTTCAGATGCTTCTCCTTTTATTTATTCAATATTAGATGAAATTTATGAAAAATATGATAAATTAAATTTACTTTCAAATGGTTCTTTAACTTATCAATCTGAAATTAGGTTTATTGATATTGTTGTTAAATATTTTGTTGAAAATTTACAATTTTATGTTTGTTTAATTAAAAATATTAATTCTACTGGAAGAAGTATTTTTTTAAAAGATATTAAAATATTAAAAATGAAATTAGAAGAAAAATTCAAATTTTATAAAAAAAAAATTAATTTTGAAGAAAATTTTAGTCAATTATCTTTATTTTTAAATTCTTGGTACTCTAATCAAGAAGAATTAATTCAATATATTCAAGAAACTAAATTAGATTATAAATATATGAGTTATATTCTGTATAAAGGAGATTATTTTGAAAAGTTAAGTTCAAAAGAAAAAGAGAATTTCAAAAAAAAAAGTAGATGAAATTTATATTAATTTATTAAAAGAAATTAATGATAATTTATTAAATAATTTCAGTAATAGATAATTTCAAATTTTTATTTAATATTAGACTTTTTAAATATTTTTTTCTTTTGTAAATAATATTTATAATATTTTTCATTCATTTTATAAAATAATCCTTTTTTAAAAGGTTTTTAATAAATAAGGAATAAA